>Ga0265327_10003618_pt1 | contig 14551 bp, 13 predicted proteins | sample 41621metaG_FD_202089 | JGI IMG/M metagenome (GOLD analysis project Ga0265327, IMG submission 202089) | Rhizosphere microbial communities from Carex aquatilis grown in University of Washington, Seatle, WA, United States - 4-16-21 metaG | ecosystem: Host-associated > Plants > Roots > Rhizosphere... | reverse complement strand
CAACATCGTCGGCACGCAGAACGTGATCGACGCCGCGATGGACGAGGGAGTCGAACGTGTGCTGTTCGCGAGCTCTGACAAGGCGGTGAATCCAACCTCGACGATGGGCGCGTCGAAGCTCATGGCCGAGAAGCTGATCTCCGCTGCCAACCTGTTTCGCGGAGTGCACCCCACGATCTTCGCGAGCGTTCGCTTCGGGAACGTCGTGGGCTCACGCGGCAGCGTCCTGCCCCTGTTCCTCGAGCAAGTGGCGAACGGTGGTCCTCTGACGATCACCGATCGACGCATGACGCGGTTCATCATGTTGATCGACAACGCGGTCGACTTGATGTTCCAGGCGCTCGCTCTCGCCCATGGCGGTGAGGTGTTCGTGCTGAAGATGCCGGCAATCCGAATCGAGGACCTGGCCCAACTGCTCGTCGAAGCGACGGACATCGTGATCGAGGAGATCGGCATGCAGGCGGGTGAGAAGCATGCCGAGGAGCTCCTCACCGACGAAGAGCTTGCTCGCGCGATGGAGACGGACGACATGTACATCGTCCAGCCCCAGATCAGCGTGCTTCACCCCGATCGGGACGAGTCGTATCCGGACGCGCGGCCCGCGACCTCCAAGTCGAGCTCCGACACCGCTGTCCCGTTGACGCCGGACGAGCTGCGCGAGCTCCTCGTCGCCGCCAAGGTGATCGAGCGCCGATGAAGCGCGCGGTCGTGACGGGAGGCGCCGGCTTCATCGGGCGGTGGCTGGTCTCCGCGCTGCTGGCGGACGGCTGGAGCGTCGCCGTCCTCGACGACTTCTCGAACGGCTCTGCCGCGAACCTCGCCGACTTCGAGGACGAAGCGCGATTTGCGCTGATCGAAGGAAGCATCGCCGAGCCCGCCGCGATCGACGAGTTGTTCGCGGGGGGCTCGGACACGTGTTTTCACCTCGCAGCCCGGATCAACGTCCAGCATTCGATCGACGACCCCGCAGGGACCTTCGTCCCCGATGTGAACGGCACGCTGCTCGCACTCGAGGCGGCCCGTTTGAACGCTGCCCCGTTCCTCTTCATGAGCTCGTGCATGGTCTACGGGCCCGCCGAGGGCCGGCCCATCGACGAGCAGCATCCCGTCAGGCCCGCTTCACCGTATGCGGCGAGCAAGATCGCCGGCGAGGCGTTGACCCTCTCCTACGGAATGTCCTACGGCCACCCGGTCACGGTCGTCAGACCGTTCAACACCTACGGGCCCTACCAGCGCACGGACGGTGAAGGTGGGGTCGTGGCGATCTTCTGTCACCGCGCGCTTGCAGGGGAGCCGATCGGGATCTTCGGCGACGGAACACAGACTCGAGACCTGCTCTATGTCGAGGACTGCGTCGACTTCCTCTTGCGTGCCGCAGCAAGCGACACTGCGCGCGGCGAAGTGCTGAATGCGGGAACCGGTGTCGACGTGACCGTCAACGAGCTCGCTCGAATCGTCGGCAAGGACGGGCCGGTCGAGCACGTCGCCCATCCGCACCCCCAGGCGGAGATCGCCAGGCTGGTTTGCGATCCGGCGAAGGCGCGACGGCTGCTGGGCTGGGCTCCGAAGACCGAGCTCGCGGAAGGTGTCCGGCGCACGACGGCGTGGCTGCAGGCGTGACGGAGCCGATCGCGATCGAGGGCGGCAAGCCGGAACGTGAGACCTTCCTGCCGTACGCGAGGCAGGTGGTGGACGACGACGACGTTGCGGCCGTTGTCGCAGCGTTGCGATCGGACTGGCTGACGACCGGTCCGCGTGTCGAAGAGCTCGAGGAGGCATTCGCCGAATCGGTCGGTACAGCTCATGCGGTTGCGTACAGCTCGGGCACCGCTGCGCTGCACGGCACGATGTTCGCGGCGCGGATCGGACCCGGTGATGAGGTCGTGGTGCCGACGATGACGTTCGCCGCGACTGCGGCTTGCGTCGTCTACCAAGGCGGGACTCCGGTCCTCGCCGACGTCGACCGAGACACGCTCAATCTCCAGCCCGACGACTTCGAACGACAGTTGACGTCGAAGACGAAGGCCGTGATCCCCGTGCACTACGCCGGCGTTCCCGCCGACGTGGCCCGAATCACCGCGCTCGCCGAACGGAGGGGGTTGATCGTCGTCGAGGACGCTGCGCACGGCGCCGGCGCGTCGATCGGTGGCCGCTCCGTCGGCTCGTTCGGTGACATGGGGGTCTTCAGCCTCCATCCGGCGAAGCAGCTGACCGCGGGAGAGGGTGGGATCGTCACCACCGACAACGCTGAGCTTGCAGCTCGCCTGAGACGTTTTCGCAACCAGGCGATGGACACGAGCGGGCGCGAGCGCGAGACCGCAGGTGCCTACGCCTACGAGATCGAGGAGCTCGGTTACAACTATCGCCTCACGGACATCCAGGCGGCGCTGGGCTTGTCTCAGCTGAAGAAGCTCGCGGGCTTCGTCGAACGCCGCCGTCGGCTCGTCGCGCTGTACGACAAACGCCTCGCCGGTCTCGGCTTGACGCTGCCGTTCACTCCGGCGGGCACCGAGCCGTCGTGGCATCTCTACGTCGTCCGACTGCCGCTCGAGCGGCTCAGCGTGAACCGCGATCGGATCTTTGCGGCGATGAGAGCCGAGAACATCGGAGTGAACGTCCACTACATCCCCGTCCACCGGCTCGGCTACTACGCGCGGCTGACCGGCCGCCGCCCGGAGGAGTTTCCCGTGGCCGAAGAGGCGTTCGCGAGGCTCCTCACGTTGCCGCTGCACCCCGGCATGACGGACGAGGACGTCGATAGCGTGGCCCACGCGCTCGAGAAGGTGCTGGCCCGGTACGAGGTTCGCTGATGCGCCAAGCCCTGCTGCGGCTTGCGCAGCTCGTACCGGCCCGCGCCCGCCCGTGGCTCGCGCGTCGCCGCTCGCTGGGCCGGCTGGTGACTCGGGCACTGGGCGGGCAGGGGTTGCAGATCGTCACCCTGCACGGTGGAGCGCTCGACGGGATCACGCTCGAGCTCGACCCGTCGCACGAAAAGGCGTTCTGGTCGGGCACGCACGAGCCGGCTATTCAGCGACTGCTCTCGAGCGAGGTCACCGCAGAGATGGTCTGCTGGGATGTGGGCGCTCACATCGGCTTCTTCTCCTTGCTGCTCGCGCGTCGCGCGCGGCTCGTGGTCGCGCTCGAGGCGCATCCGGTCAATGCCGCACGATTGAGACGCAATGTCGAGCTCAACGATCTCCCGGTTCACGTCGTCGAGGCGGCCGTCTGGCGCGAGGCGGGAACGGTGTCGCTGCGGGTGGCCCCCATGTCCGGGATGCACGCCGTCGTCGACTCGGCGGACGACGGAACGGTCACTGTCGCGGCAATCACGCTCGATCAGCTCCTCGCCGACTACCCGCCTCCCGATCTCGTGAAGATCGACGTGGAGGGGGCTGAGGTTGCCGTGCTCGAAGGGGCGACGACGGCGTTGCAGCATACGTCGTTCGTGCTCTGTGAAACGCACGGCCGTGACGCTCGGAGTGGGGCGTACGCCAGGCTTTTGGAGCTCGGGTTCTCTGTCTCTGAGGCGGGCGACGATTACCTCGTTGCGCGGCGCGTGGCCTCTTGACCAGCGCTGTTGCCATCGTGATGCCCACGTATCGGCGTGGCGCGCTCGCAGCCCGGTCGATCGCAGCTTTGGGTGAAATCGAGGCGCCACCTGGAGGAGTTGAGATCGTGGTTGTCGACGACGGATCGGATGCGTCGCACGTGCGCCGGGTCGAAGCTGCGCTCGCCTCCGTACCCGGTGCACGACTCGTCCGACAGGCAAACAGTGGTCCTGCGGCCGCGCGAAACCGTGGGATCGCAGAGACGTCCGCTCCGCTGATCGTGTTCATCGACGACGACTGCATACCAGCAACGCGCGATTGGCTTGTGAGGCTCGTTGCGCCGTTCGTCGCAGACGCCGCACTCGGCGGTGTGGGAGGACGCGTCGTTCCTGCGCCGACCACCAACTGGGTGAGTGGCTTTCTAGCGGCGACCGAGTATTCGAGCGGGCTCCAACCGGTCTTCGAGAACGCTGCGACGGCAAACGCGTGCTACCGCCGTGCCGTGCTCGACGAGCTGAACGGATTCGACGAGAAGTTTCGCCATCCCGGTGGTGACGATCCAGATCTCTCTGCGCGTGTGCGTGCGGCGGGACATCGGCTCGAGTTCGTGCGGGATGCCGTCGTCGAGCACACCGAGCTCGAGTCATACCGTGACTTCCTCGCTCACATGTACCGCCGCGGCCTCGGCGAAGCGAGACTTGCGGCAAAACAGGGTCGGAGAGCGCACGTCGCACTGCGCGCCGCGCTCTTTCCCTTGTTTCTCGGACGAACCGCGACCGGGACGTGGCGGCGCACAGCCGGCAAAGGAAGCGTCGCGGCGCGCACGGCCTGGGTCGCGCTGGACACGGCCGGTAGGGGAGCCTTTGTCGCCGGCAGCGTTCGCGGGCTTCGGTCGGAGGCGCGATGACCGGGAGGGTCGCGCTCGTGACCGAGATCGCCGCGCCGTATCGGATTCCGGTCTTCAACGAGCTCGCGAGCTTGCTCGACGGCAGGCTCGAGGTGATCTTCATCAGCGAGAGCGAGTCGAGGCGCGATTGGCGGCTCGACGACTCGGCGGTCCGGTTCGAGTACCAGGTGCTCGGCGGCGCGCAGTTCTCAATTCCGCTGCGGGGCGACCGCCAGCCGGTCTATCTCGCACGGCCGCTCCTTCCACGACTCGTTGGTGGTGATTTTCAGTCGATCATCGTCGGAGGCTGGAATCACCTCGAGTGCTACCAGGCGCTCGCGTTCGCCAAGGCGCGAAGTCGACGGTTCGTGCTGTGGTCCGAGACGCCTCTGCTCGGGGCGCTGCCGCATCGCCCAGCTCGGAATCGGATGAAGCGGATCGTCGTGCGGTCAGCGGATGCGTTTGTCGTGCCCGGGCCGTCGGCGGGGCGCTACCTCGAGGCGCTCGGTGCGCCGGCTCGATCGATCCACGAGGCGCCCAACACCGTCGATGTTGTGTTCTGGGGCGACGAGCCCGGCGAGCTCGAACCGTCGCCCCAGCGCACGTTGCTGTACAGCGGTAGGCTCGTCGCGAGTAAGGGAGTCGACCTCGCGCTCGAAGCCTTCGGTGCTTCGCAACTGCGGGAAACCTGGCGCTTCGTGATCGCGGGAGAGGGTCCTGAGCGAGCGCCGCTCGAACGGCTGGCTCCGCCGGGAGTCGAGTTCGTCGGTCCGCAGACGCCCGTCGAGCTTCGGCGCCTCTACCGCGCCGCGGACCTGCTGGTGTTCCCGTCCCGTTACGACCCTTGGGGGCTCGTCCTGAACGAGGCGAGCTGCGCCGGGCTCGCTGCGCTCGCGTCCGACGGCGCGGGCGCCACGCGGGACCTCCTCACCGATGGGGTCGACGGTCTCGTCGTGCCCGCCGGCAGCGTCGATGCACTCCGTGATGCGATGGACGTCGTTGCGCGAGACCCGGGGCTGCCGGAACGTCTCGGTGCCGCCGCGAGGCGGATCGCGACCACGCACACGCCGGCGGCTTGTGCAGCCGGTCTGGCGGAGGCGGCGCTTTGATTGTCGTCTTCAGCGCGCTGACCGTGCGTCCGGGTAGCTTCGACGGTGCAGCGACGTTCTGCCTGAACGTCGCTCGCGAGCTGCCGGCAGCCTTACCCGAGGCGTCGGTGGTCGTCCTCGTCAGGGACGGAGAGAACCGGTTGGCTGACGCCGCCGGTCTCTCGGTGGTGCCGGTGCCGTTGCGGACGACGCTCCACAGGATCGGCTTCGAGGCGTTTCTACTTCCGCGTCTGCTTACGCGGCTTCAGGCGGATGTGTTCATCTCGCCGAATGAGTCCGTGCCGAAGCGCGTCCCGTGCGCCATGGTCGTGGTGGCTCAGAACCTGGTCTATCACCGCCCGTCGGGCACCGGGACGTTCGTCGGCGACAGCGCGGTCCGCCGCCTGCGCTCACGGCTGCAGGCGTCGTACTACCGAGCTCGAATGAGCCACGCCTATCGGCGCGCCGCGCAGATCGTGGCCGTCTCCTCCGAGACAGCTCGTGTGCTGCACGAGTCCGCCGGTCTCGACCTCGTCAAGACCGCGGTCGTGCACGAAGGCGCGGATTCGTTTCTGCTGCCACCCGCGCGCGCAGAAGGGCGTCAACCTCGCCTGCTCGTCGTCTCGGCGCTCTCTCCGTACAAGGGCATCGAGCAGGTTCTTGCGATCTTCGTGGGAGTCCGCGTCGGGCAACCGAGCCTCACGCTGCACCTCGTCGGGGCCGACTGGCGTGGTTTTCGGGGAGTGCTCGAGCGGCGCGCGCGAGAGCTCGACGTGCACGACTCGGTGCAGTTCCACGGCGCGATTCGACCGCAGGAGCTTGCCGACCTCTACGCCACCTCCACCGTGCTTCTCGCTCTCTCTTCCGTGGAATCGTTCGGCCTGCCGATTGTCGAGGCCATGCGTTACGGCCTTCCCGTCGTAGCGGCGGACCGGTCGTCGTTGCCGGAGGTCGCGGCTGGGGCCGCGCTTCTCGTGGATCCCGACGACGTGCCCGCCGCGGAAGCGGCAGTCGCAGGGCTGCTGGCGGACACTGCCCGTTGGAACGACCTGTCCAAGGCGGGCCGCGAGCGTGCGGGCGAGTTGACGTGGGCCAAGACCGCGGCAGGCATCGCCTCCGCCGCGCGACGGGCGTTGGGGAACGGCTAGCTGCTCGAGCTCGGCGCGAACCAGTCGAGGATCACGACGGCGTGTCCCTGGACGAGCTCGCGTTGCGTTTCCCCGTAACCGGCCTTCGTGAAGGCATGGAACGACGCGAGGTTGTCGTCCTTGACGATCGCCGTCACCTGGCTGAGGGAGAGCTCAGAAGCCGCACGCACCGTGCCGGTCGCGATCAGCTCCGCGCCCAACCCGGTTCCTCGCGCGCCTGCGTCGAGCGAGACCGACACGATTCCTTGCGCCGCCGCCGCCGCTCGCTCGACCCGCAGCTGTCCGACCGGATGCTCGTCGCGCTCGGCGATGTAGACACGGCAGTTGGCGGGATTGCCGAGTCGGCGACCAAGCCACGCAACATGAGGCTCGAGCTCGATGACGCTCGGATCGAGTGAACGCGAACGCGTCGACGGATCGTTTCGCCATTCGAGCAGGAGCTCAGCGTCGTCGAGCGTTGCCGGCCGGAGGGAGATGCGTGGCGCATTCATTTCACGTCCGACTCTTGTAGCGGGGTGTTGGCCGCGATCCTGCGCGCTGCACGTCGCGAGAGGAGCGATGGGTATCGCGCGGGCGGCAGGCCCTGGCCGAGGGTCCCGTCGCGCAACACTGCGATGGACGCCGGGTCGAAGATCTCGTCTTCTTCGATGTCGCGAATCGCGAACACGCTACGGCGCGCGAACGTCCGCAGCTCCTGCTCGTCCGCGTGCACAGCCTTGGACCCGGAGCCCCGGGCGGCCTCGGCTCCCCTGATCGCAACCACCATGGCCCCCAACCCCTCGGGGTCGAGCGCGAACCTGTGATCCGGGCCTGGAAGATCCCGATCGAGGGTGAAGTGCTTCTCGATCACGGAGGCGCCGTATCCGATCGCGAGGACAGGCGCGATCGTCGGGTCCTCCGAATGATCCGACAGTCCCGCAGCAACTCCGAACTGCGCGCCAAGCTCGGCGATCGAACTGACGTTCATCGCCTCGAGACGGGCCGGGTACGCCGCCGTGCACTGCAGGAGCGTCAGGTCGTGCGCGCCGGCATCGCGTGCAGCGTCCACCGCGCTTGCGATCTCCGTCAGTGTCGCGGCCCCGGTCGAGACGAGCAGGGGCTTGCCGAACGCCGCGAGGCGCCGGAGGAGCGGCTCGTGTGTGAGCTCGTACGAGGCCAACTTGTGCGCAGGCACGAACGGATCGACGGCCTCGGCCGAGAGCTCGTCGAACGCCGAGATCAGCAGGTCGATGTCGTGCTTGCGCGTCTCTGCGGCCAGCTCGGGAAGCCACGAGTCGGGAAGCTCCATGCGGGCGACGATGTCGTAGATGTCCTCCGAGTCTTCGAGGTAGGCCGCAGCGCCGGCCCCGCGGGGGTACAGGCGCTCTGCGCGAAATGCCTGAAACTTGACCGCGTCCGCGCCCGCGCCCGCAGCCACCGCGATCAACTGCTCCGCGAGGCTCCAGTCGCCGTTGTGGTTGCTTCCCGCCTCGGCGATCACGTAGCAGCGGCCGGACGCGCGGGCTTCGCTGAGCCGGCTCACCGCTCGACCCGGTCGACCAGGTGCCTGATGCGCGAATAGGACCACGTGCGGTGCAGGAACTGGGTCGCCGACCGCTTGCCGGCAACCGCAAACGCCCCGTCGGGCTGACTTGCCCCGAACGCATGGTTCATGCCGAGGAACACGGACCACAGCGTCGCGGCTACGGCCACGCCCATGACGATGTACCGGCGGCTGCCGCTCGTCACAGCGAGTAGGCCGCTCAGGCCGACGGCATACAACGCGACCGGTGACGCCAGCAGCCGCTGTGAGAACGACCAGCCGCCGTCCCACCAATCGAGCCCCACGTACATCAGCAAGAGGCCGGCGCCCATCGCCGCGAGTGTGACGAGATACCCCCGGTTCTTGTGCCGGCGCAACAGCATTGCGAGGCCCAGCACAGCAAGGAAGGTCACCGGTGTCCAGATGAACAGGCCACGATGCGGCGTGAACAGCATCCGAAGCGGAGAGAGAGGCGCGAAGCCGACGCTGCCGGCCGAGACGCTCGTGCCGTTCACGCGGTGCGTCAGGCTCAGGCCTAGGGAGAGCGGCAGCGCGAGGAGGACGGCGATCGTGCAGGCGGCGGTGGCGGAGACGATCACCGCGTCCCGGATGCGCCGGTAGGCGACAAGAGCCAAGATGCATCCGGCGGCTACACCGAGGTTGAACGGCCGGACGGCAATCGCGAGCCCGAGCGCGGCGCCGGTCGCAATACGCCAGCCCAGCTCGGGCGACCGCCAGATGCCGAGGGCTCCCGCAGCGACCAACGCGAATGTCGCAGCGTCCGATGCATGGCTGTACGAAGGCGAGAACGACGCGTAGTACCAAACCGGTGAGCCGAACAGCGCGGCCGCCCCGCAAAAGGCAGCGGCTGGGAGCTCCAGGAGGCGCACGATTCGGATCGAGACGAGCGCTGCGACGAGGGCCCAGAAGATCGATGCGATCGTGACAGACCCGCGCTCGAGAGTCGCCGAATGCCCTCCAATTGCGCCGACCGCCTTGGCGACCCCGTAGAACGGCGCATTCATGAGGCCTACACCGAAGTTGTAGCCCGAGGCGTCGGGGCGGTCACCGAACAAGCGCTGGACAAACGAGTAGTACTGCACGCCATCACCGAAGACGCGGTACGCGCCGAAGTTCAAGGCGAAGACCAGAAAGAGGCCGACGACTAGAGCCGTGTCCCAGCTGGGGAGACGCAGCGCGACGGCGCGGTGACGCCGGAGCTGAGTCAGACCTGCCTCAACCATGGCGGCAGTGTACGGCCCGCGCGGCGACGTATTCTCACCGGGTGACCGCTCCCGGAACGAGACCGCGCTAGTGCGTCGCAACCGCTGGGCGTCACGCGTTCTGCAACTGGTCGTGGTGCTCGTCGTCTTCGGGGCAGCGCTGGCCGTCGTCGATTCCAGGTGGGTGAACTCCCGCGTCAACGCCCACGTCTCGGAGTACGCACCGCTCACTCATCGCTTCGCGGGTTACACGCCCGATTACAAGGAACCGGCGTTTCACACGCAGATCGATGTCGACGCTTTCCGTCGTGCCGGTCGCTTCCTGCCGCCCGGCGCGCGCTACCTGATGGTCGTACCGGCAAAGCCACTGATCTACACCGACGTCGTTTCGGCGGCGCGGATCTATGCGCCGTGGGCGATCCCCGTCTCCGACCCTGCCAAGGCAGATTGGGAGCTCGCATACGACGCCCCGATGACGCACATCGGCCGTGGCTACTCGGTGGTTCGCACGTGGGGCTCGTTCCTGTACCTGGGGCGGGTGAAACGGTGACCGGTGTACTCGGGCTCGCGGTCCTTGCGATGGCGGTCGGCTACTGCCTCCTCGCTCCGTTCCTGCGAACGCGGCCGCCCTTGTCGTGGCCCTCGTACGCAGGCCTCGCGTTGCTCGTCGGTGCAGGTCTCACGGTCTGGATGCTGACCACGCTGGCCGTCGTCGGCGTTCGTCCGACATCGACCGTTTCACTTGTGGTTGTGGTCGTGCTCGCCGCAGTGGGCGTTGCCGTCGCGGTGGTGCGGCCGCTTCGCGCGGCGGAGCCGCCGGTCTCAACGCGGGCGCCGGACGGTGGCTCCGTCACCGTCGCCGCCGCGGTGGCGGCCTGCGCGGCCGTGGTCGCCGCGCTCGGGGCCGTCACGGTGCTCGCAGCGTCGCGTTCGACCGCCTGGCTCGATGACACGTGGTTCCAGTGGTTGCCTCGCGGCCTGATGCTCCAGCACCAGGGCCTGAGCGCGGACGTCTTCACCAAGGTCCCGGGCTATATCTCCTTCGTCGACTTCGACTACCCGCTGTGGTGGTCGGTGGTCACCGCGGACGCATTTCGCGCCGGCACGGAGATGCACGGCGTCGCCACTGCTTCCGCCCTCTTCTTCGTTGCCGGCATCGGCGCGCTTGCTCGCCTCCTGCACGGGCTTGTTCGACCCGTGCTGCTCTGGCCCGGCCTCTTGCTGGCGATGGCTGCGCCGAACCTGATCAACCAGACTCAGAGTGGCGGCGCGGATCTCGTGCTGGCCGTCTATCTGACCGTGGCGCTCGTTGCAGGAGGGGCCTTTGTGGCGAGAGGCGACGCGCTCGCACTCGCGGTGGGGATCGCTGCAGCGATCACAGCGACCTCGATCAAGGGAGAGGGCTTGCCGCAGTTGCTGCTCTACAGCGTGCTCCTCGCGCTGTTCGCTCTCCGTGAGAATCGTCGGCGCGTCGTGCTCGCTCTCGCGATTCCGCTGGCCGGCGTCCTCGGCGCGCTGCCGTGGCGGCTTTGGTTGGCAACCCACGATGCACCGGGCAGGATCCGTTACGGTCCGGCGCTCCACCCGGTCTTCATGTTCGATCGGGCCGACCGCATCCGCCCGGCCCTCGATTCGATCCTTCGACATGTCCTCGAACCGCGATCGTGGCTCGTCGCCCTGCCGCTGCTCGTGGTGCTGACGCTGTTCGCCGCCTATCGAACGCGACGAGTCGTGTGGATCGGTCCGCTCGCCGTCGCCGTGGTGGGGATCGCCTTCTGGACGGTCGTGTACTGGGCCGGGCCGTTCGAGGTGCACATCTGGCTGGCGACGTCCGTCGGCCGTGTCGTGGCGGTCGTGCCCCTGCTCGCAGCCGTCGCCGCGCCCGCACTTGCCGAGGCCGGACTGAGTCGCGCGCGGGGCTCGACCACGTGACGTCCGCGGTCCACCACGCCCTCCTCCTTTGTGCCGCAGCTGCGGTGCTTCTCGCGGTGCGCCGATCGATCGGGCTCGCGGTCGCGTTGACGTTTGCCGCGCTGATCGCCGCCAACGGAAGCTTCCCCCAGGTCAAATCGGCCTTCCTCGAAGCGCGTTGGGGGGCCGTGCTCGCCTTGTCGCTGGTGCTGTTGCTTTCGTTGCGCCGGCTCGATGCCCGTTCCGCGCAGGCGTTCCTTCCTCTCCTCGCGCTACCTGCATTGGGTCTGCTCTCTGTGCTGTGGTCAGTCGACCCCCGCTTGACGGTCGAGCGCGTCGTGTCGTTCGGGCTGATGCTCGTGATCGCCGGCGGACTCGCTGTTCGGATCGTTCGCGATCCGAACGACCTCTCCGACGTCACCGATTGGCTCAGCGTGCTCGCCGGCGTCGTCTTGCTTGCGTCGCTGCTCGCCGTCGCGACACCGAACGGTGTGATGAATAGTGAGCTTCGCGGCGTCTTCGAGAACGCAAACGGGTTGGGACTGTTCCTCGGCCTGACCTACCCGTTCGTCGCCGCGTCGTTCGAGCGACGCAACCACACGCGGGCCGTCCTGGTCGTGTTGCTCGTGTTCGGCGTGATCGACGTGCTCTCGGCGTCCAGAAGCGGGATCGTCGCGTTGCTCGTCTCGTCCGTCGTGTACGAGATCGCGTGCGGACGGCGCGGGCGCGTGCTCGTGGGTGGCGTCATCGTGGCGGTCCTGGTGGCTGCGGCGCTGGTCGTCGAGCCTGCAGTGCGCTCGAATCGATCGGCCGAGCCGAGCGCGTCCAGCCCGGTCGTCTCGACGTCCGCGCCCGACACGATCGGCGGCGCGCCGCGCACGAAACAGACCTTCGCGAGCCGGATCACCGGTGCCCGGTCGGAGGCGTGGTCTGCGACGCTCGGTCTCGCCCGGGACAAGCCGCTCGCCGGCTTCGGGTTTGGGACCGGCGACAGGATCTTCGCGCGTTACCCGGAGCGAGTGCATTTCCTCTACTTCGAAGGCGCCAGCCCCAACGACGGTTACCTGCAGATGCTCCTCGAGCTCGGACTGCTCGGACTTGTCGCACTCGCAATTCCCTTGGGAGCCGCGTCACGTCGTGCGGTGACGATCGCACGGGAGGGTGCCGATGTCGCTCTTGCAGCCGTGGCTGCGGTCTTCGTCGCGGCCTTGGGCGTCGCTGTTGTCGAGAGCGTCTTCGAGGCCGCGGGAGCGCCGTGGGCGCCGTTGATCTGGATCAGCGCCGCGTTGCTCCTCGTCAGCGATCGGTTGCGCGTCGCCGTTGCCGTTCCCGCCGCCCAAACATGGAGACCCTCGCCGCGGGCCGTGCGAATCAGCGTTGCGGTCGCCGTCGCGGGAGCAATCGCGATCGCCGCTGGGTTGGTGCTCGCTCGCTGGGCCGAGCGCAAGCCGGTGACGGCGCCGCGGGTCGCGGCGGCGACAATTGCACGCGAGCAGTGCGCCGCAGGGAAGTGTCAGGTGGCTGAGGTCACACAGATTCAAGGCACGGTGTGGTGGGTGCGCCTCACGGGCGGGTCGGGCTGTTTCGTCGTTCAGTTGAAGGGCTTCTCCGACACGCCACGGAAGTCGTCGGTCAAGCCCGCGACCTGTCGAGCTCTGCCGCTCGCGAGTGCGCATGCGTTGACCGTCGGAGTCGTGGAATCCGGCCCGCCGTACTTCTCGCCGCCGGTGGAGGATCCGGGCGGCTACGAGCCTCTGGTCGTCCAGGCTCTGGCGCGGCAGCTTGGCATTGGGCTGGTTCGCTGGTCGAAAGCGAGCGTTGGATCGCCTCGAACCGGCGTCGACTTCGCGCTGCACGAAGTCTTCGAGGGGAACCCAGTTCCGGCGGATGACGTGCCATATCTCAACCTCGACGAGGAGGTCATCGCGCTCCGCGGTTCGCCGGCCTCGTCGATCAAGACGGTTGCCGCGGCTCGTGCTGCGCGGCTCGGGGCCGGGGACGAGATCAGTGCGCGCTATGCCGACCGTTTTCTCCGGCCCATCACGCCCGTGACGCGGTACGACTCGCTGTCAGCCGCGTTGGGCGCGTTGCGCGCCCGGAAAGTCCAGGCGTTGATCGTCGACCGCGCCAATGGCGCCGGCGTCGCGCGCGCGGCGTCCGACCTTGTCCAAGCGGGGGTTCTTCCGACCCGCCGCTACTACGTCATGCGCTTCCCGAGCGGAAGCCGACTGGAGCCGCTGGTCGCGGAGCGGATCGACGCGCTTCGCCGAAGCGGCGAGCTCGAGCGGCTCCGCGCGCTGGCGCTTGGAGATCTCGCCCCGCTTTCGTATCTCCGCTAGGAAGAGCGAACAGAGCTGAAGCGGTAGCGCAATAACGTGCGCATGACGCGCAGTCCATCGAGCATCGTCAGCTTCTTGCCGGCCTTCCGGGCGCGCGGCTCGTAGTGCACCGGCAGTTCCTTGATCGAGACGCCGCGCTGCAACAGACACGCGGTGATCTCCGGCTCGATTCCGAACCCGGTCTCGCGTAGCGGGAGCGACCGGAACAGCTCGGTGGGCATGACCTTGTAGGCCGTCATGATGTCGGTGAGCGATGCCCTGAAGAGCACGTTCGCAGCGATCGAGACGCTCTTGTTGCCGAGGAGGTACCGAAGCTTGCGGGCGGAGTCCTTCGGGAAGACCCGGGCGCCGAAGACGACTGTTGCCTCGCCCTGGAGAAGCGGGACGAGGAGCGGTCCGAGATCGGCAGGATCAAGCTCGAGGTCCGCATCGACGATTGCGGTGAATCGGCCGGTTGCCACCGCGAGCCCGGTTCGGATCGCTGCACCCTTGCCGGCGTTGCGTGCGTGGGTGTGGATCGAGACGTTCGCCGGCTCCGTCAGGGCAGCGAGCAACTCCGAGGAGCCGTCGGTCGAGCCGTCGTCGACGACGATCACCTCGCGCGAGCCGATTGGCAGGTCGACCGCGAGCACCTGTTCGATCGCTCGTTCGACCGTCATCCTCTCGTTGAAGACCGGCATGATCAGGGTCAGGTCAGGCCGTTCGGGCAGCTGGTCGTTCTCGCTCATCGGCAGCGAAGATAATCGACGGTGGCTATGACGCGTCGCCGGGCTTGTGCGCGACGACGGCCAGGATGTCGCCCCAGCCGTGTGCGGGGACAGCCTTCTCGATCGCATTCAGGCGACGCTGGATGCTCGGTGCGTGCACGCCGTCGATGTGGATCCTG
>Ga0265327_10003617_pt1 | contig 14557 bp, 17 predicted proteins | sample 41621metaG_FD_202089 | JGI IMG/M metagenome (GOLD analysis project Ga0265327, IMG submission 202089) | Rhizosphere microbial communities from Carex aquatilis grown in University of Washington, Seatle, WA, United States - 4-16-21 metaG | ecosystem: Host-associated > Plants > Roots > Rhizosphere... | reverse complement strand
GGTGTTCCCGCGGCCGCGCGTCGCGCCTGTGCCAAGAATTAACAAATTGGTAGTAGTAAACTCGGCATCGCGAAACCTGAAATCGCCGCCGGTGTTTCGCGAGAAACAATATGGCCAAGAAAAAGTCGAGCACGGCACTCACTAACCAGTCGTTGCCGCTCGAGACTCTCGCCAAAGTTGACGCACTCGCGGAACTGTTTGCCAAAGGTGGCACCGAATTCGATTTGCGAAACGCGATCGCGGAACAAATGCCCGGCGAGGATCCGGAGCTGTTGATTGGCCTGGTGATCAATCGCCTGGTCAGTCATTCGACCAGTGAAAGGGCCGAGGCCCTCCGGTTCGGGTTCGTTGTGGAAGCGGCGATGAGCCTTTACCAGGATTGCCGCACGCATCTGCAATTCAAATCAGCGTTGGACACATTGAAATTCATCTCGGAGTTGCGACCACCAGAGTCGGAGAATGCTGAATAGTGCATCAACGCCGCAGGGCGGCCGGCCGTCGACCCGTAAAAAGGCACAGTCCTACGTCGTTTCGACCGTTGGCGAAGTGGCGGCATTCTTCGGCGTGAGCGTCGCGGCCGTGAATAAGTGGAAAGCCGAGGACAATCCGATGCCGGGATCGCCCGGCAAATACGACCTTTCGGCGATCGCACGATGGAAACTGACGAGGACATCGAGGAAAGCCAAACTCAACGATCCGATGCGGGACATGGAATACCGCCTCAAGGAGATCACAGCCAAACAAAAGGAACTCGACTATGAAATGCAGAAAGGCGGACTGCTCGAGTTGACGGACGTCGAGCGATGGGCGGCAATGGCACTGATCGAAACGCGAGAAATGGTCATGTCACTGCCAGAACTGTTGGCCACCTCAAGCCCGCCTGAATTCCGTGACTTCGTCCGAGAAGAATCAGACCGGCATTGTCGCGACGTCCTGACAATGCTCCGCCACAAATTGGAAACGACCGAGATCGATAGCGTTAACAAAGATCACAACGCCGAGTAACGAACCAGAATGACCAAAGCCGTACGACCGAAGCCGCAGACCCGCAAAAAGAAGGTATGGCCTAAGCGGATCTTCCTGAGGTCGACCAGATACATCGAGCCGCCGAAGAAGGTTTCATCCGAAGAATGGCTGTCGACTCACGTCGTCATGCCGCAGGGGACCGAAACTTCCGGCATGCCGTTTTCGCTCGCGTCCTATCCGCACGTCGACGGTGTGCTCGCAGCGTTCGACAATCCTTCGGTCCGCACGATCGTGCTGCAGTGGGGAACGCGTCTCGGCAAGACGACTACCTGTCTCAGTCTCATGGCCCGAGTCGCCGGCACGGCTCCGCGCAACATGATGCTAGCCGGCGCCACGAAAGAAGCGACAGCTCGAGTTGTCTCCGGCCGCCTCTATCCGATCCTCTCCTCGGCGAACGGCGTCCGTCAGCAGCTGCTGCCCGAGCATCGTCGCAGCAAACTCGACGTTCGGCTCGAGGCCTGTCGGATCTACATCGGTTGGTCGGGTTCGGAAACCTCGCTCGCCGACGTCGGAGCCTGGTTCGGTGTCGGGAACGAGATTGACAAGTGGGATCAAGACGCCTCGGCCGAGGCCGATTCGCTGGCCCTGTTCCTCAACCGGTTCAAAGGGTTCACGAATCACAAAATCATTCTTGAATCGACGCCAACGGTCAAAGGCAAAAGCCGCATCGACAATTGGATGCAGCGGTCAAACCAGCACAAACGGCAATGTCCCTGCCCGCACTGCGGCGAATACCAGGTCTTGCGGAAGGGAACCGAAGACACGCCTGGGGGCTTCCGTTGGGAGAAACTCCCGGACGGCAAGAACGATGCCGACCTCGCATACCGCACCGCCTGGTACGAGTGCGAGAAGTGTCAGGGCCGAATCGAAAACCACCATCGCAAGCCGATGCTTCGTAAGGGCGTGTGGTGTCCCGAGGGTTGCACGGTCAACAAACATGGCCAGATCGAAGGCACGCCGCTTCGTGAAGGTTCCGATATTGTCGGCCTTGGCCCTCTACCCTCCTGGTACGCACTGACCGAGACCTGGGGCAACTTCGCGCGAGCCTGGATACGAGCCCAGAAGAAACCGCGAGACCTCCAGGACGTCGTGAACAGTTACATGGCGGAATGCTGGGAGACCAAGCGAACCAAGTCGTCTCCCGAGATCCTCGCCAATCGCATCGGCGGCGATACTCCGGCCGGCATTGTTCCCGAGGGCGGTCTCTTCCTCACGGTCACGGTGGACCGACAAGCGGCCGATGGTGGCTTCTGCGTGTATGTCGTCATGGCTCACGGGCTCGAGGACCGAGCGTGGATCGTTCAGGCCGGCATGGCTCTTAAGTTGTCTGATATTTGGAACAGTGTCATGCGTGCGACCTATCCACACGCGGACGGTGGTCAAGGCCTGGTCCCCGTCGCTGTGGCGATCGACTCCGGGTGGAACACGAAAGACACCTACGATTTCTGCAACGCTCACCCGGGCCTGATTCCCTGCAAAGGATCGTCGACCGATCTCGGCGGCAAGCCGTACAAGATCGTGACGCTGAGCGATGACGGCAACCGCGGGCAATTGCTGATGCACGTTGGAACGGACTTCTGGGAAACGGATCTCGAATCCCGTCTGACCGACAAGCTCCGCGGCGAACCCGGCTCCCTCACGCTGTGCTCTGACATGAAAACCGACGTTGAAGCCTTAGAACAATTGCTCAACGGGCAACTCAAAGACGTTCTCGACAATCGCGGCATGCCCCGGTTGATGTGGATCAAGAAGCATGACGGCATGCCGAACGATCTTCGTGACGCAGTCCGTTATGGGCTCTGTCTGGCGAAAGCATGGCTCGAAGAGAACGACAACGTGATGCCGACCAGGCTACCGATCAACACGCGGCCGACCGCGATTTTACACCGAGGCGAAACCAGACCAGACGGGAGACTTTTCAATGAGTAATCGGCGCCACAAAAAGGCCGCTGAGCAAACCAGTGTTGCGGAACAACCAAAGGAACCGCTGCCTATGCCGACAATCGAACCATTCCCCGCGGACCGGAATGCGATACCCAACGCGTCCCGAATTGCTGAATCAGATCCGGAAGCTAATTCGCAAATTTGCCCGGACGAAGGTTGCCTTCCGACCGATACTGAATGGTTTAAGAAACTACATGAGTTGCGCGATAGTCAACCGGAACTGCCGAAAACGGAAGTAGATCCGGAAAGTATCCCCGTCCATCGCCGCTGTCCGCTTTGCTGGGGCCGCAGCAAGGGTGTCGGAATCGCTTACTCAACGCAGGGGTTCACGCGGTACTATAAGTGTAAACGGACTCTATCTCCAGACCATCCGCCTTGCGGTTTCACTTGGTCCGCCATCGTCAAGCTCGATGTGCTGCGTGTCGAGCATCGTGACATTGATTTAGAGACGAGGTGAAAGAATGTCAGGAGGAAACAATGCACCGGCCGGCTCTGTCTGGATTGACAGCCCAACAAGTTCCGGTTGGTGGTGGTTTCGTTGGAAGGGCGGCGATCGCATCGAAGCCGTTGAAGTCCAACTGGACGAAGGATTTGAACGGTTCTACTCGACTGGCAACGATGACTATTCCGTGCTTGAAGACTACCGTGATTCCAAGTGGCAAGCCATAATTCCAGCAGGGCTAACCGAAGTCGATGATCGCGGAGCGAATAAGCTATCGCTCTCTTGGTTTGATAGTTGATACGCCTTTTCTCACGAAGCAATAATTTCTTTTCGCGATTACCAAATTGGTAGTATTGGTAGTGCCACTCTGTAATCCGCGGACCATATTCCGCGGATGGCCACTTCTGCACAGGATCTGCTCGACCAAGTCAATCAGGCAATCACGAATTGTCTGACGGCGCAATCGTATTCGATCGCCGGTCGCACGAAGCAAATGGCGGAACTCGCCACCCTCCGCGACTTCCGCATTCAGCTGCTCAACGAGATCCAATCCGGCACTGAGTCCAGCGGCAGTATGTGTTCACTCGGAGTGATCGCGAGGACCTCGCGATGAACATTCTCGATCGAGTGATCTCCGTGTTTTCTCCCAGCTGGGCCGTCTCGCGTCTCACCGCGCGAGCCACGCTGCAACAAATGGAAGGATTCACGAACTACAAAACCGGTTATGACGCCGGCAAAGTGAACATCAATACCAAGGGCCGTCTCGGATCAGAGACGAAAGAGCATGCCATTCCATTAATGGAAATTGCTCGCCTGCGGTGGCAGTCGTGGGGACTGTGGCGAAACAACCCCTACGCCAAGAAAATTGTCCGCTCGATTCAGTCCAAGGTTATCGGGAAGGGGATGGTTCCCGAGTCGCTGGCCATCAATGCAGACGGCTCGCCGAATGTGGAATTCCGAGAACGATCCAAACGACTCTGGGAATCGATTCAATCCGGATTCGATTCTCGAGGTATGCCCGGCCGCGGCGGTCTGACGATGTCAGGACTCCAGAAGCTGGCACTTCGAGCAACGATTCTCAGCGGCGAAGTCTTGCACCGTCTGGTACCGATTGACCCTTCGGCGCAACTGCTGCGAGACCTACCGATACCGTTTGTGTTGCAGACGATCGACGCAGCTCGCCTCGCCGACGCAAATCATCCGGCAGTGGGATCGATCCCAGATGGACACACGATCTACCGCGGCATTGAGCTTGATGCCGAAGGTAACCGCGTCGCCTATTGGATCAACAGTTACACGCCGGGATTCGTCACTCCGAATTTCGGAACGGCCGTCCGGATCCCCGCAGAGCAAATCGGCCATCTCTTCATTGAAGAAGACATCGATCAATTGCGTGGCGTTCCCTGGTTCGCCGCCGCTTTATTGCAGTCTCGCGACACGGGCGATCTGCAATACAACGTGCTCAAGGCGAGCGCTATGGCAGCCTGCGTGGTGATGGGTTATCGCAAACCGACCGGAGCACAACGGTTCGGTCTAAACGGTTCCACTGAAAACAACACGGTCAGTGCTGACGGTACCGATCTGACGGACGAAGACGGCAATGCGATTACCAAGATTCAGCCGGGCATGTTCATCAATCTTGGCAAAGACGGAGAAATTGAGGGGTTTTCGCCGAATCAGCCGAACACGAATGCGGAAGCGTTTATTCAGCACATGCTGCGAGGAACGGCCGCCGCGTTTCCCGGCGTGAAGGGCACAACGCTGACGGGCGACTATCGGAACTCGTCATTTTCTTCGGAGCGGTCGGGCGATAACGACACATGGCCGGAAGTCGAAGATGTGCAAGATTGGTTCGCGACGTCCTTCTGCCAGCCAATTTACGAGGCGGTCATTCGTGCGGGAATCCTGTCGGGATACTTCGCCGGCATCGTGACGGCCGAAGAATTTCAGGCTGAGCCCGGGCGATTCACGGCTGCGAAGTGGCAGGGTCCCGTCTCGCGGTCGATCAATCCGACCGACGACGTCAACGCCGCCGGCCTGCGGATGAAGTTCGGTCTCTCATCTCTGCAGATGGAATGTGCGTCACTCAACATCAATTGGATGGACGTTCTGAACCACATTGCGGAACTGTACGAGCAAGCCGAGGCGAAGGGGATTCCCGAGGAAGTCATCAACAACATCCTCGGCGTGACTTCGCAGGACGTGATTGCCCAGACGCTGGCGAACGGCGGACAAACACCGCCGGGCGATCCTCAGGATTCAGCGTCGGAAACCGATGAGCCTGCGGACACCGGCGACGGTACCGAGGAAGACGCCGACACCGAGAACGACGAGCCACCGGCCAAGCCGAAATCGTCCTCCGTGAAGGTCCAAAAGTCGAAGCAGCCCGAAAAGAAGACTGAGGTGGAAACGTGAGCAAGAAACCCTCTCGTCAATTCCGCCCGCTTGGTCGCACTGGACAGCGTGACGCGACGCTCGACACCGGAGAAATGAGCTATCGCTCGCTCGAGGTGCGATCGTCTTCCATCGACACAGCTAATCGGACGATCGATTGTGACGTCTCAACCGAAAACCCGGTGATGATGCCGGACTTTTCACGGATGGAAATGGTGCCGGAAATCCTGGTGACCAAGGGAGCTGTGCTGCCTGACTCGAAACAGGTGCCGTTCCTCGATTCGCATCAGCGAGGCAGTGTCGCCAATCAGTTGGGTTCTGCTCGTGACGTTCAGACCAAATACAACCGTTTGACGGCACGCCTCCACTTCTCGACGGCTGCCGACAACGAGTTCACGAAAGTCCGCGAAGGCCACGTGACCGACGTTTCCGCCGGCTATCAGATCCTGAAAAAGACCTACGTTCCGGCCGGCGAAAAGAAATCGATTATGGGCCGCGATTATGCCGGCCCTGCCAATGTTGTGACGAAATGGCGTCTCCGCGAGGTCTCATTGACCCCGATTGGAGCCGATGACCAGGCGAAGCTTCGTGGGTTCGACCCATCAGTTTTCGACCAATTTCTCGACGAAAGGATATTCGAAATGGACCCCGAACTGAAAAAGCTGCTTGTGTCTCGCGGAATGCCTGCAGACCTCGACGACGCGGCAGCTCAGAAATGGCTGCTGGCAAACCATGCGCGCATGGTGAAAGAGGACGCCGAAGCGGAGATTGCCAAGCGACTGGCCGCCAATCCTCCCGCGCCTCCCGCTGTTCCTCCGACGATTCTGCCGAGCGGAACTCCTGCCGGCGGTAACACGCCGATCTTCGATGAAACTCGAATGGCCAAATTCATTGCTGATGAATTTGAAAAAGCCCGGATCGCGGCCGAAGAAAAGGCGAACGCTTATCGAACCGAAGTCGATGCCAACTGCGATCTCGCAGGATTGCCCGAGCACAAGGCTCATTGCCGATCGCTGCCGAATCTCCAGGAGGTGCGAAGGTTCCTCCAGGAAGAAAACGCCAAGCGGACTCAATCGCTCGGCTATGGTCCGTCGATTCGTCAGATCGGCAGCGGTTTCGACCAAATGCGAGCCGACATGAGCACGGCGTTGACGATGCGTGCCCTGAATGGGGCGACTTCTGGCGGCGAACGTTCCCAGGCCGCAATCGAGAAGGTCTTCCCGGCTGCTCAGCGAGCCAAGGGGGCAGATCATTTCAAATACGCTTCGCTGTACGACATGGCAGCCGATTGGGTGAGGGCACAGGGAATCGACGTTCGGTCAATGTCACGCGAAGACGTCGCGATTTGTGCGATGTTCGGCGCTGACAAGATCGGTGCACGTGCGATCGGCGGACCCGTCTACAACACGACGGGCGGATTCACCAATCTGACCCTCGACGCTGTCAACAAGTCCATGATGCTCGGATATGTCGAAGTGAAGCCCACTTGGCGTGGTCCGATGCGTCAGGGGACCTCGGCGCCCGACTTCAAGAATATCAACCGGATCAGGATGGGTGCGATTCCGAATCTGCCGATTTGGAACGATAACTCTAACCCGGAAAAGGCGACGTTCGCGGACGCTCGTGAATACTATGCGGTCGAATGCCGTTCGTTGGAAATCGGGTTCAGTTATCGATTGCTCGTCAATGACGACATGGATGCGCTGAGCCGCGTTCCGGCAATGATGGGGGCAGCTGCACAGCGCACCGTCAATGCCGTCGCCTGGTCCCAGTGGACCAGCAATCCAACCCTCCAGGCGGACGGTGTAGCTCTCTTCTCCGGCGCGTCAGGTAATCGCCTTCGAAGCAACCTGTTGACCGGTGCAAATCCGCCAAGCGTTGCCAATCTCCAGACGCTGACGAATAACATGCGTCAGATGCGAGGCGAAAACGTTCCCGGACCGGGTGGAACGCAACTGGAATCGTCGGACATCCTGAACTTGCAGCCCAAATACATCATCGGGCCCGGTGCTCTGGAAACGACGATCCTGCAGCTCGTGAACTCGATCGCCGACCCTGCTGCGAATCAGGCCGGTGTGTTTAACACAGCCAGCTATTTGACGCCGATCATCGAGCCATTGCTCGACGTCAATTCGACCGTCGCGTGGTACGTGTGCGCCGATCCATCACAGATCGACACGATCGAAGTGACCTTCCTGCAAGGTCAGGAAACTCCGATCACGCGGAACTTCATGGACGAGCGAACGCTCTCTCAGAATTTCACGATTCTTCAAACCTTCGCTTCGAAAGCGATGAACCACCGCGGTATCCAAAAAGCCGCAGGAGTCTGATCGACATTGGCCGATTAAGCGGGGCTGGCTTTGTTGGCCAGTCCCGCCTTAGTGGGATGAGATCCCGCGAAAAGCACTGCGAAAAGCAACATCCCGAAAGGAAAAATCATGATTTCACGTGGCGTAAGTGTGTTCGACGATCATTTCGATCGCGCGCAGATATTGACGACGACTCCCGGCATGAATGGCTGGACGCTAGCTAAGACCGCCTCCGGCGGTAGCCCAACGGCACAGTGTGTTACGGCAGACGGTGGGGCAATCGCCTTGACGCTCGCAGCGACAAGCGAAGCCGAAATTCTGTCGATGTATCAGAACGACGTTCTGTTCCTCGATCCGGCCAGCCTTCAACGGATCGATATCGAGGCGCAGGTAAGCGGTGTTGATTCCGTTACGACCATTGTCTTCGGTCTGGCGAATGCCAGAAATGACGCCGTTGCCAGCGTGACTAACTGTGCCTGGTTCAAGATCCTCGGTTCGACTAGCACATCAAACGTTGTGATCGACACTAAAGACGGCACCAACTCCAATACCAACATCGCGACTGGAGTTACGCTCTCGTCGACTCCAAAGAAGTTCTCAATCGACTTCACGAACGGTCTAGCCGACGTGAGATTCTTCGTTGACGGCGAGCGAGTGGCAGCCTCGACGGTCTTCAATCTGTCAGCAATCGGCAGCGGTAATTTTCAGCCGATTGTTCAAATCCAAAAGGCATCTGGAACCGGCGTCGCGGCCGTACAGATTGCCCGATTCGCTACCCAGCAGAAGTACGCCTACGGGGCGTAATCGGCTGTTGTTTGATAGGGACGCTGGTTGGGGAAGTGGTATCCCGCTTGACTCATTCTCAAGAGATCGTCGGTTCGAATCCGACACCAGCCATTTGATTTTGTTGCCTGTTTTGCTTGTTGGTTAGCGCGATGACTCTGAAAGACATGATGACCGCCGACGTCGATGCCGTGTTCACGAACACGGACGATTTCGGCGTGTCCATCACCTACCAGAGCAACCCCGCCCGCTTCCCGACTGACCGCTGGAAAGAAACCACCGAACCATTCGCCGCGATTGTGGAAAGATCTTCATTCGATGCGCTCGGCGACTTCGGTGCAACGCGAATCGAAACCCGAGATTACTGGTTCTCTCCGTCGAAGCTGGTGCTTCGCGGGAAAGAGCGACTGCCGGAACGCGGCGATGTGATCATTGAAGATGGCCGTCTGTACATCGTGGTCGATGGCCCAGGACAGCGTTGTTACGGCTACGACGAAGACCGACGAATGATGTTCGTTCATACCGTGCTGAGGAAAGACGCTCCGTGAGTTCCCTGCTGACCGACATGGCCGATGCAATCGTGACTGAGCTGAACTCGCAGGAGTTTAGTCTCGGGTTTCGCGCATCGCGGGTGAACGTGCCGAGCGAGAAACTCGAAGACCTGTCGCGTCTCTATGTCGAAGTTGTGCCCAGGGCGCGAGTGAAGACCCAGATCCTTCGCGATCGTTATCAATTCGACATGTCGTTTTTGATCGGTATCCGAAAAGCATTGAACAGCGATGCGAATTCCGAATCCGATCCTCTGATCGCTCTTGGCGAAGAGATCGATGAACACTTCGTCGGTGGTTTGATCATGGATTCATTTCCGGATGCGAAGTGCAAGGGAAGTGAATTCGGCAGCGGCGACGATTCGCCGTGGATGTCCGTTCAGTCTCAAACCGAAGCGTTGCTCTATACCGGCGTCGTCATTGTTCAGTTCGTGGTCCATGCGACGATTGGAAGTTAGTCGTGTTGTTCTCGTTCCGCATCGTCGATGTCGAAATGGATACCCAGCTGTTTAACGAACGGCTGGGAGTGGCGGAGCGTCGCGGCTTGAAACGAGTTGGCTTTGCTACGCGCGAAAAGGCTGTGGCATTGCTGGCCAATGGACCGGGTGAATCCCGACCAGGGCAACCGCCAAAGAGCCACACGGGGGCTCTCAAGCGTTTCCTGCGGTATGCCGTCGAAGGCAAGTCAATGGTTGTTGGTCCGCAGCTCCTCGCACGCAAAGGCCAGAACGCAGCCCAAGCGCTGGAGAAGGGCGGCCGATCTCAAAACGCCAACGGCAAATTTCAAACAGTGGCCAAGCGGCCGTTCATGGTTCCCTCAGCGCGAGCAGTCGCAACGCAGGGGCTTCCCACATTTTTCGAAGATTCTTTTAAGGCGCAATCATGACGACCACAATTACCGCTCCGGTCATGGGATTCAATGGCAAGGCCTATTACAACTCCGGGACTCACGGCTCTCCAACATGGTCATTGGTTGCCAACCTTGGCGATATTAAGGTGACCGACGAGCGAACGACGAAGGATATCGAGGTCCGCAGCCAAAACGGCTTTGCCGTGACGGTTGCCGGACTGCGAAAGCTGTCATTCGAATGGAGCTCGGTTTATGACCCCGCGGATGCGGCTCAAACTGCCCTTCGCACGTTGTACTGGGCAAATACCAACGTCGAGATGCAGTTCCTAGATGGGCTTGTTTCCGGCGGTTCCTACACCAACGGTCCGAACGGGGTCGAGGGGACGTTCCAGATCTCCAAGTTCCCCCGACAGGAGGAACTCAACAACGCGATGATGGTCGATATGGGCGTTGTCCTGACCTATGGCGATGGAACGAATTGGCTGGTTCCGACTCGCATTGGATCTGTGTGATTTTCAGCTGCAATGCAGCAATTTTTAGGTTTTATTGAAAGGACGAAATGCTGGATTACAAAAAAGCATTGGCGAAGTCCCTGGAAGGGACCAATGAAGATCAAAAGTATGTCGGCGTGAACCTCGATGCATGGCGGCTGTGCCTGGAGAACGCATCGGTTCCAGAAAAAGACGCTGACAAGAAGACGCTCGACGAATTGAAGTACGGCGCCGGTCGTGCATCTGGCGATCATGTTGGCGTTCGGCTGGACCAGGCCAAGATGGTATTCAGCCTGCTGGCCTGATCTCTGATCGTTCACCGCGTCATCCGGGACTACTGAAAGGTTACTGTGTTCAAAGATTCGCAAGGCCGCTCGTTCGAATCGTTGATCGTTCTGCCAACTGCGGTTGAGCTGAAGTCGATCGGCGTCGATCTGGGCGCGGATATTAATGAGGTGCTCAAAGGGTTGCAGTCGGAGCCTGAGTTACTCGGTCAGGTGCTTTACCTGGTCCATCAGGAAGCCGCCGAAAAATTGCAAGTCGCGCCCGAGCAATTCGGACGGTTGCTCAATGGTGACGTGTTACCGAACGCCGTCGATTCGCTGATTGAGGCAATCATAAATTTTTCCCATCCAGCGACCCGAGCTCCGCTACGGAAGCTGATGGAAACATCGAAGGTGGTCCAGGCGGGGATCGCGGAGCAAATGATGCAAATAGCGGAAAGGGTCGATCCGCAGCAGGTGTTATCGACATTGTCGAAACAGCTTGCGGACTCGCCGGAGTCATCGGAATCGACATTAAAACCGACCGAGGAGAATGGAAGCCCTATTCCCTCCGGGAGCTGACCTGGATGTCTCGCGGGAAGCGCCGCGAGGCATGGGGCCGACTTTCATCGCTGTTGGGAATGATCCACGCCAGAACGTCGTTTGATTCGAAAGAGAAACCGTTCGAACCGCTCAGGGAATGGCCGTCTGACCTGATCCATCGGTCGGAAATCGATGAAATTATGCTGGCTCAATTGAAGTCGGCACCACGCGTCCGTGACGGAAAACAGCTCGCTTCAATGTTTGGATTGTGAGAGATGTCTTCATCCTTAGTAAGAGCCGGCGGGGCATTCATTGAGATGCTGATCAAGGACGAACAAGTCCAGGAAGCTCTTGATCGCTCGAAGGAAAAACTGAAGGCCTGGGGCGCTTCGATCGATGCCATGGCCAAACAATCCAACAATGCTCTCGGCACGACGTCTTCATCGGCAATTCCCGCGACCGGCGCGGCAGTCGGCGTTTTGGCCACTTCAATGGCTGCCCTCAAGGCGACTGCGATCGCGGTCGGTACGGCGTTCCGTGTCGGCTTCGGGATGATTACGACGTCCGTCCTTCGCGCTACTGTAATTATAGGCGCGCTCGCGGCGACGGTTTCCAAGTTCGCTTCCGGTGGAAAATTTCAGTCGTTTTTGAACAGCTTTTTATCGAAATCCTCTTTAACCGAGGCGTCGGGACGGTGGACTAAATTCATCGGTTTGATTTCTGGCAGCTCCGTCCTGCGAGACATCGGCATTCAAATTGAGCGGCTAGGTCTCGCCTCCTCGATTGTCGCCGGATTCCAGAAGGGGATCGGCAGCGGGATTCTTGCTGCCGGCGGTGCGGCTCTCCGGTCAGCGAGGTCGGTCATTACTGGTGGCCTTGTTAAACTTGCGGCACTCCCGATCCGGGCGATTGTCAACGTCGGCTCATCTGTCTTTTCGACGGTGACCGGAATCGGCGGTGGTGGGCAGGCCGCGGCGTTGCAGCAAACGGCAGCCGCGGCAGCTGGAGCGAATCGAAGTCTAATCCAGGCCGTGGCCAATGGGCAGAAATTTGGATCTTTGGCGGAAGTTTTCGGGCTGGTCGGAAGATCGATCTCGTCAATTTCGACGAAGGTCATCGGATTAGCCGCAGCCATTTCGGGGCCAGCCCTCTTGGCGGGTGCGAACCTCGTAAAGAACTACGAGAAGATGGCCGAAGAGGGACTTATTTCCCAAGAAACAGCCCAGCGGGCCGAGAAGGCATCTGAGGCCGCCGGTGAAGCCGCCGACGCAATTTCCGTTGCCTGGGCTCAGGTTGGGATCGCCGCTCTTCCTGTCCTGCAAGGGATGGCCGAAAAAGCCGCTCATCTGGCCGACATGCTCGGATCATTCGTGCAGGAAAACGCGGATCTCGCAGCACAGATCGTAGCAACGGCAGCGAAGATCGGTGGGATGGCGGCCGGAGTACTTGCACTCGGAAAAGCGTTCTCGGCAGTTGCGGCCGTCGCTCCGATTATCCTCAATCCAATCACGCTCACTGCGGCCGGGATCGCGGGTCTTGTCTACTTAGTGCCATCGCTCAGAGATGCCTTTGTCTCGATGTTCTCACGTGTCGCAGATGGGTTTTCTGGAATCACACCGGTAGTAAATCAAATGGTCGATGCGATATCGGCCGCAATTTCTGGCGGTTCAATAATGGCCGCATGGAACGTCCTATGGACCGGAATTAAGGTCGTTTGGACGGATGGCACGACTTCCCTTCAGAGTATGTGGATTGGCTTTACGACATCACTTTCGAGCTTTGGGATCAAATCGTTCATTTGGCTACGAAATGCATGGACCGAAATGCTCCGATTCTTCTCGGATGGTTGGGCAGTATTCGTAAATTGGATGAGCGGCCTGTTTCGCAAAGGTTCCAACTTCTTCGCCGAACAGATTGCGGTGATGATCGCGATGATGACTGGCCAGAACTCCGAAGAGGTATTGGCCACTTTGCACGAAGATCAAAAACGTGCGGAGAAAGCGTCAAACGACGGCTTTCTCGAAGATATGGCGAAACGCGAAGAGGCGGCGAAAAAGCAGTCCGAGGAGAGCAAGAAATTCGACGATGAATGGTTGAAGCAAAACGACCAGGTCGGCGCCGAAAAAAGGAAGCAAGCTCAGGATGCGGCCAAAGCGGCTCGCGAGGAATTCGAACGAGCGAAAGAAGAGGCATTCAACATCCAGACCGAGCGACGCAAGTTCGAGGGTCAGGGCAAGCTTAAGAACACCGAGACAATCGGAACGTTCTCTGGATTCAATCTTGCCCAGCAGCGTATTGGCGGAATCGGCGGGATTCTGAGACCGCTGGAAAATATTGATGCCGGAGTGCAGCAAGTGGCGGCCAATACCGGCAAGAACCCGTTCGAATTTGTGGCGTGAGGTAAGACATGGCAATCTCGATGAGTGAAGCCTACCTGTCGCGTGACGGCGTCAATGGTGATCAGCCCGACTTCCAGTTGATCTATTACACGTTCAACGAGCCGAATGAGATCGTCGCCGAGAGCTACTGCATTCAAAATGCTGCGCAGAGTTATTATGGTCTGCCGTTCGTTCAAACTGACCGCGAACAGATCAACGAGACTACCTACAAATTCACCTGCCACTACAAGTGGGATATTAAAGCCGTCGCCATCGACAACATGTCGTTGTCGTTCAACACGCAGGGCGGCACGCAGCACATCACTAACTCGCTAGGCTACATACAGTATGCTTCCTCCTTAGTGGGCGGCACTCCCATTGATTACAACGGTGCAATTGGCGTCGAGCTGAACGATACTGGGGACAAAGCCCGCGTGAGGGGCGTTGACATCTTTTCGCCCCTGCTCGATTTCAACGTCACCACTCAGTTTTTCTTCATCGACGTTGATCAGGAGTATGTTCTCGGCTTGAGCGGCATGGTTGGCACGACAAACAACGCTCCCTGGTACGGATACCCGGAGGGCAC
>Ga0265327_10003616_pt1 | contig 14557 bp, 1 predicted proteins | sample 41621metaG_FD_202089 | JGI IMG/M metagenome (GOLD analysis project Ga0265327, IMG submission 202089) | Rhizosphere microbial communities from Carex aquatilis grown in University of Washington, Seatle, WA, United States - 4-16-21 metaG | ecosystem: Host-associated > Plants > Roots > Rhizosphere >... | reverse complement strand
AGACGCCCACCACACCGCCGGTCAGGTTCAGGCGCGTGGAGGAGTTGCGGAACCGCTCGTTGGTGTCCACGTAGCCGCCTTGCACGCCCACCACCCAGGCCTTGTCCTTGTCGGTGACGTTGAGCAGATCCACCCCGGCGATGATCGCCGCCGTGTTGCCACGGTAGGAGGTGTCGTAGGTGTAGGTCTTGTTGAAGATGTTCACCGTCGAGGAGCTGTCACGACGGCCCCAGTCGCCCACGATCTTCATCCACACCGCCGGTTGCGAGCCATTGGCGCGGCCGTCGAGGGTGTCGCGTAGGTCCGCCTGACGGTCGAACCAGGACTGGGTGGTCGTGTACCAGGTGTCACCCGAGATGGCCCCGATCTGGGCGAACTGCAGAGCCGGCAGCTTGGGCGCCGAGATCAGCAGTTCGTTGGCCCCGTCGTTGGCCAGGTCGTAGAAGAACATCCCGGGCTTGTTCAGCACCCCTACGGGCACGCCCAGGCTCGGGATGGGCGCGTTGGTGTAGTAGCTGGAGTTCGGGTCGAGCACGTAGCTGCCCGCCACCGACGCGCCCCCGGCGCCCTGGACCAGCACAATCCCGGAAGCAGAGCCCAGGAAGCCGCCGAACGGCGTCGCGTTGATGTCAGAGACCAGGATCGACTGCTTGGCGCCAGCCGCAGTGCCGCCGACCTGCAGGCAGTCCGCCGCCGCGAGGCTGGTGCAAGACGTCTGGATGGTTGACGACAGGTTGGCGTCCATCACCAACGTGCCGGTCGTGCCGCCCAAGATCGCCCCCGAGGCCAGGATCGAGTCGTTGATCGATCCATCGGAGGTGAAGGACGCCGCCGTTGAGCCCGTGGAGTTGGAGCCGAAGACGATGCGGCCGTTGTTGGTGAGGGTGTCAAGGCCCGTGAGCGTCAGGGTTGAGATGGCGTTGGTCGCCCCCGTCCCCTGCAGTTCACCAGCCACAAGCACGCCATTGGCGCCGACCGACAGCGTGTCCGACCCAGCGCCGAAGGCGATGGAGGTGGCCGCGCCCTGGGCGTTGGTGGCGATCAGACCCACGTTGACGCTTGAAGACCCGCCCACCGAAACGGTGTCGTTGCCGGCCCCGGTGCTCGAAGCGCCGGTGAAGTGCCAGTTCGCCTGCACCGAGGTGCCCACGCTGGTGGTGTTCAGCGCCACCGGACCGGTGGCGTTGGCCGCGACGACACGGCCGAGGACCGTGCCGTTGTTGGTCAGCGTGGCGCCGCCGAGGGAGCCCACCGTGCCGGCCGCGTCCACCGTCAGCGCCAGGTCGGCGTAGGCCGACGGCGTAGTCACCGTGCTGCCCGCCTTGGTGGGCGCCGCGCTCACCGACGTGATCGTGCCGGTGTTGGTGATCGTCGTCGATGCGCCCGTCGCCGTCGTGACGTCCACCACCGCGTGGGTGGCGTCGCCCAGGCCCTTGGTCGTCGCGTTGAGGGCGATCGTGGCGTTGTTGCCGCTGCTGGTCACCACCGCCCGGCCTTGGGAGGCCGTGACGTTGTTGTTCGCCGTCACCGACAGAGACGTGCCGGCCCCCAGCGCGCTCGGACCGATCCCCGCGGAGGCGTTGATGCCCACGGAGTTCGTTCCGTTCGCGGTCACCGCGCCTCCGGCGACGACGGTCGTCGTGCCGACGGTGGAGCTAACCGCGTTGATGCCCGTCGCCGCGTTGCCCGTGGCCGTCACCGCCGTGCCCGCATTCACCGACGTATTGCCGGTCCCCGCGTTGGTGGCGTTGATGCCGAACGTGGCGCCCGTGACCGTGTTGTAGCCCAGCACGCCCAGGTTCTGGTTGTTGGTGGTCACCGACACAGTTCCGTTGCCGGCGGCGCCGGTTGCAGTGGCGGAAATGCCCGCCCCCGCCGTGCCCGTGACCGAACCGGTGGTGGCGACCGTGACCGCACCACCTGCGCCCGTCGCCGCGCTCGTGGCCACGATACCGTTGGTGGCGCCCGTCACCGCGGAGGCCAGGCCGCCGTTTGTGGTGGCCGCCGTGACGCTCACCGCGCCGTTCACGCCGGAAGCCTGGATGCCGTTGCCCACGGACCCGGAGACGACGTTGGCGCCCGTCCCCGTGGTCGCGACCGTGACGGTATCGCTGGAGTCGGTTCCCGTCGTGCTGGCGAGGATGCCTTGCGCGCCGGTCACATTGCCCTGGGTGTTGACGGTCACATCACCGCCAACGCCCGTGCCGCCGGAGGTCGACGTAGCCTTGATACCCCAGGCTGCGCCGCTGCTCCCGCCGGTCACGGTCACCGCGCCGGTGTAGACACCGACGGTGCCCAGGCCGGTAGCGAAGATGCCGCTCTTGCCTGCGCCGACGCCCGTGACCGAACCGGCGATCCGATCGCCCGAGGCGCCGACCAAGACCGTGCCGGTGCTGGTCGTCGACGAGGCGTCGATCCCGTCGCCAACCCCGGTGGAGCCTTGCCCGCCCGAGATGCTGGGGGCCACGCCGGTGTTGTGGACGAGGACCGTCACGGCGCCAGCCGTAGCGTTGGCCGTGTTGGTGCTCGTGCTCGTCGCATTGATGCCCGTATCGCCAAGGACAGTGCCACTGGTCGTCACGTTCACCTGGCCCGCACCGGTCGCAAAGATGCCGGTGGTGGCCGGATCGATGAGGCCGCTGTTGGACACGGTCACCGTGCCCGTGCCGGCGTTGATCGCCGCGATGCCGGAGGTGCCGGCCCCGCTATCGACGTAGATGTTGCCACTGTTGGTGACACTGATCCCCGTCGTGTTGGCGCCGAAGGACTGGGCGCCGATGCCGTAGGCATTGACGCCGTTGCCAGCGCCGGCCGCGCCGATGTTGCCCGAGTTCACGATGATGATCTGGCCGGTCAGGTCGCTTGCCCCAATGCCGAACTGGGCATTGTTGAGGGTCGACATGTCACCGGTGTTGTTGATCGTGATCGTTCCCGTGCCGTTCACACCGCCAGCGCCGATGCCGCCGGTCGTGACACCGTGGATCGCCGAGGAATTGGTGACGTTGATGACACCCGTGGTGGCGGCGCCGATCCCGTACCGCAGGGCGGTGATGGACGGGCCAGTCGAATTGACGGTGATCGTACCGGAGCCGCTCAGCGCGCCGATGCCATCTCCCGTGGTCGTGGTGATGGTGTCGGCGTTGGTCACCAGAACGGAGTTGGCGTTCGTCGTCGAAGCGCCAATGCCGCCCGTGCTGCCGCTGATGGTGCCGCCGGTGGCGCTGACGATGACGGCGCCGCCGGTGCCCGTGCTGGAGGCGCCGATGCCCATCAAGGTGGAGCCGGTCACATTGCCCGCGGTGTAGACGTTCACCGCGCTCACGCCGGTGGCGCTCACGCCATAGCCGTGCCCGTTGATGGCGCCGCTATAGGGGTTGCCGTTCACGCCGACGTTCACGGTCGTGCCGGCCCCCGTGGCCGAGGCCTCGATGCCGTTCCCAACCGTTCCAGTGACGGCGCCCGAACCGAGCACGGTCACGGAGAAGCCCGCGCCAGTGCTGTCGGCGTGGATGCCGGTTTGACCCGTCACCGAGCCGCTGTTGGTGACGTTCACCGTGCCGGCGCCCTTGGCGTAGATGCCGTAGGCGGCCGGATCGATCGTGCCGGAGTTGGTCACGCTAACCGTACCGGTCCCGGCGTTTTCAGCGTGGATCCCGGCGTCGGCGCCGGTGTCGGCGAAGATGCTCCCCGAGTTCACGACCGTGATGCCGGAAGTGTTGGCGCCGGTGGACTTGGCCAGGATGCCGTCGACATTGATGCCGCTGGTTCCGCTGGTCCCGAGACCGATGCCGCCGGTGTTGTTGACGTTGATCGCGCCAGTCGTGGACGCCGCGTTGATGCCGTAGCTGGCGTTGGCCAGCCCCGTCATGTCGGCGCCGGACCAGATGTTGGTGGCCCCGCCGGCCGCGACCGTCTGGATGCCCGAGCCGGTCATACCGGAGAACACCCCCGTGATCGGGGCGACGGAGGTGCCGACGTCGATGCTGCCGGTTCCGGTGTTGCTGGCGTAGATGCCGACCGTCCCAGCCGTGACGTTCTTGTTGGAGGTGACCCCCACCGCGCCGCCATTGCCTTCCGCGTCGATGCCCTTGCCCGTTCCACCTTGGATCACGTCGGTGTTGGTGACGGTCACAGAGGCGGAGGTCGAGGTGGTGCTGGCGAGGATCCCGCCGGCGCCGCCCGTGACCGTGCCGCCCGTGGTGTCGACCAGAACCGCGCCGCCGGCGCCCGTGCTGACCGCCGAGACACCGATGCCAGCGGTGCCGGTGACATTGGCCCCGGTGAAGACATTGATCGCGCCGGTGCCGGTCGCTTCAATGCCGTTCGTGGAGCCCTTGACCGCGCCCAGGACCCGTTGGCCGGTTCCCGTGCCGATGCTGATGGTCCCAGAACCCGCCACGGCATGGATACCGTCACCGTTGACGCCGGTCACCGTGAAGGCGCCGTTGTCATTGACGGTGATGGTGCCCGAGCCGCTCGTCGAGGCGTCAATGCCCACCGCGGTGCCGTTGGCGCCGCCGACGTTGCCACCCAGGGTGATACCGACGTTACCGCCGGTGGACGCGGCCTTGATGCCCGCGCCGGTCCCGCCATCGACGGCCCCGTTGTTCTGGATGGTGATCTTCGACGCGCCAGCGCTGTGGGCGTAGATGCCGTTGGTCGTGCCCTGCACGATCCCCGTCGTCACGCCGATGTCGCCAGCGCCCGCCGTCGAGGCGTCGATGCCCGAACCGCCTTGGCCCGTCACCGTGGCGCCGGTCTGGACGCTGGTGTTGCCGGCCGTGGTGAAGGTTTCGATGCCGTTGGTGGAGCCGGTGACATTGCCGCCCAGCAGGGTGTCGACGCCGACGCCGGTGCCGGCGCTGGCGAAGATGCCGTCGCCGCCGGTGCCGGTGACGACTGCGCCGAGGGTGGTGGTCACGCCGGTCGAGCCGGTGCTTTCCGCGTCGATGCCGATGCCGCCGGTGCCGGTGACATTGTTCTCAGCGATGACGGTGGTGCCGCCCGCGCCAGTCTTGCCGACGATGCCCGAGCCGCCCGTGGCCGAAACGACGCCTTGGTTGTCGATCAGCACGTGACCGCCGAAGCCCGTCACCGCGCTGAGACCCGCCGTACCGCCCTGGACGGTCGTGCCCGCCGAGGTGGTCAGGGTGATCGAGCCTGAGGTCGAGTGAGCATTCACGCCATCAGCCAGCGCCTTGATGTTGGCGTTGGCGTTGATGCCGATGAAGGTGTTCACCGACCCGGCTTCGATGCCGTCGCCGCCGACCGCCGCCGTATTGCCGATGGTGCCGAAGGCGTTGACCTGCACCGAGCCGCCCGAGGCGCTGGCGATCACATGGATGCCGTCCTGGGCCGCTTCGATGTCGGTGCCCGCCGCCGTGTCCACGCGGGCCACGCCGTTGGTGACCGTGTCGACGATGCCGTTCCCGGTCGAGCTGGCGATGGTGCCGCCGGCCAGGGTGACGAAGTTCAGGCCGTTGTTGGCCGCCGAGTTAACGCCGTCGAGCTTGGACGTGATGCCAGAGTTTACGGTGACGTGCACGTCGCCAGTTCCAGTACCGACGTTCGCCAAGACGCCATTCCCGTTGGCGGAGGTGACCAGACCGTTGGTGGTGACGTTGACGTTGCCGGCCCCGTTATTGACGAGGGCCTTGATACCGTCGCCGGTCGCACCCGTGGCGTTGACCGCACCACTGGTGACGAACACCGAGGCGTTGTTGGTCGCCTGCGTGATCTCCGCATCGATGCCGGTCGAACCGGAATTCACGGTGCCGGCCGAATTGACCGTCACGTTACCGCTGTTGCCGCCGGCGTAGGTATTGGTCGCCTTGATGCCGACGCCCGTGGCCGAGATGGTGCTGGTGTTGTCAGCCAGGCCCTGGTTGACCGTCACCGCGCCAGCGCCATCCGTCGTCGCGAAGACGCCGATGCCGCCGACCGGCGTGCCGTTACCGATCTTGCCGTCGACGTTGACCGTCACCGTACCGCTCTTGGCGCCTACGATGGAGGCGTCGATGCCATCGGCGACGGCCTTGATCGAACTGCCCGAGTGCTGGGTGACCAGCACGTCGTCGTTGGAGACCGTCTTGGCGATGATGCCCGTCGTGCCCGCGACGATGTTGCCGGCCACGTCGACGGTGGTGTCGCCGTTGGCCGAACCCGTGACGTGCTCGGCGTCGATCCCCGCCAGCCCGCTGGTGATGGTGCTGGTGGCGCCTTGCTTGACGGTCACACTGCCGTCGCCGTCGGTGGTGGCGAGGATGCCGTTGCCGCTGGCGTTGATATTGCCGTTGACGTCGCCGAGCGTGCCGCCGCCCACGAAGATCGAGCCGCGGCCGTTGCCGACCACCGTCGCCTCGATGCCGTTGTAGGCGGGACCGCCGGTGGTGGTGATGGTGCCGCCGGCCGCCGTCGTGATGTCGATGGCGGTGCTGTTGGCGCCGGAGTCACCCGTGATGTGCGCTTGGACGCCATTACCCTTGGTGGCGTTGATATTGCCGACCTGGGTGATCTTGATCTCGCCGTCGACGGCGTCGGCCTGGATGCCCACACCGTTGCCAGTGCTCACCGAGGCGCCCGTGGTCTGCACCACGGTGACGTTACCCTTGCCCGTCGTTTGGGCGAGGATGCCGGTGGTGTCCGGGCTCGTGAAGCCGGCGTTGTTGGTGACGCTGATGGCCGCTCCCGTCGTCACCGACACATTGCCGCCCTTCTGGGTGGTCGCCGCGATGCCGAAGCTGCCCGGGAAGTTGTTGGCCGTGTCGCCACCCGCCGCGCCGCCGGTCACCGTGATGGTGCCGGTGCCCGTCGACACCGTGACGTTGCCGTTGCCCGTGCCGCCGCCGAAGATCGTCGAGGCGCCGATGCCGCCGGCGTTGTTGCCGGTGACGTTGATGTTCAGGCCGTTGCCGGCCGTCACCTTCACGCTGGCCGAGCCGGTGCCGACGTTGATCGCGGCGATGCCGAGCCCCCCGTCCGCCTGGCCGTCATTGGAGTCCTTGACGGTAATGTGGTTGTTCGTGCCGAGCAGCACCTGGACAGACGAATTGCCGGCGCCGGCGTCCGCATTGAGGGCGCTGGCGGCGAAGATGCCGTAGTTGTTGTCGTCGTTGCCGGGGACGATCGCGTCGTCGACGGTGATGTTGGCGTTATTGCCGCTGGTCACCACGGCCGTGCCGGCAACGGCGTTGTAGATGCCGTAGTTGTCGGGGTCGATAGTGACATTGTCGCCAAGGTTGACCGTGCCATTGCCCGGTCCCGTGACGTGCACGCCTTCCGTGGCGGCGGTGATGGTGGTCGTTCCGGCGTTACCCAGCTGGCCGACGTTTACGGTCACATTGCCCGACGCGCCGGTTTCAGTCGCGTTGATGCCGATACCCTTGTTGGACGTCAGGGTCTGCGTTCCGCCGTTGGTGCCGTAGTTCACCAGGACGCCGCCGGTGGTGCTCGTGGCGTCGATGCCGTTGAGACCCGCCGTGATGTTGCCCTGGGCAGTGACGCTGGTGCCGCCAGAGCCGCTGGTGGCCGAGATACCCGTTCCGTTGTCGACCGCGATCGCCATGGTGCCGCCGGTGACGGTGGCCGCACCGTTGTTGTTGGCCGTCACCAAGATGCCGACGCCGGGCGACCCGGCCGAGTCGACCACGTGCAGCCCCGTCCCCGTCAGCCCCTTGTCGCCGTAGGCGACGGTGACGCCCTGAGATCCCGGAAAGGCGTTGCCAGCGACGGTGGCTTCGATGCCGATCGCCCCATTGCCCGTCACGGTGATGGATTCGTTGTTGCCCAAGGTGACCGACGTCGCGTCGCCGCCCCACCCGCTTGAGCCTAGGCCCTGGGCGAGGATGCCGATGCTGCCCGTCGAGCCGGCCGAACCCACATTGATGGTGTTGCTATCGCCAATGTTGACGCTGACGGTGCTGCCATTGCGGCCGTCCTCGCTGTAGGCCCAGACGCCGATGTCGCCGTTTCCACCGTTCGTGCCGACGGTGATGTTGAGGCCGGCGTTGGTCTTGATGGACGCGCTGCCGGCGTTGCCGTTGGGATCGCCATCGCCGTTGCGGGCTTGGGCGACCAGGCCGAAGTCGGATCCGCCGCCCTGAACCGTCACGCTGCCGCCGGACGCCGCGCCGGAAAGGTCGATGGACGCGGTTCCATGATCGCCATTGATCAGGGCGAACATGCCTGCAACGTCGGTGTTGTTGCCCGGCACGGACGCGGTGCTGCTCACGACGGGTGCGATGGCGCCGGTCGCCGACTTGATCGTGGCGTTTTGCGTGCCAGTGGTGTTGCTCTGGATGGCCACGATCCCGCTGCCGTCCGTGGTCGACACATTCGCCCCGTGACCATTGATCTGATCAAGGTTGATGTTGATCGAACCAGTCCCGGTGGTCGTCGCCTGCACACCCGAGCCGAGGGTGTTTTGCACGATGGCGCGCAGGGTCACGGTGTTCGCGCCGTTGACGGTGTCCGTGCGGATGCCTGCGCCCGGCCCCTGGTTGAAAACGTCATCCTGCGCATCAACGGTGACCGTGCCGGCGCCCGTCGTCTTGGCCCACACGCCGTTCGGGTCAGCCGGCGACAGGACGCCACCGGACGGGTACCCCGGGGATGACGGACCGGTGCCGGAGGTATTGGCATGAACCGCGCCGTCGAGAAGCGTGACAGTGACGTTGCCGCCATTCGCCCAGGCGTCGATGCCGTCGCCGTTGGTGGAACTGACGTCAAAGCCAGTCTGAGTCGTAACCGTCACATTACCGCCGCCGACCGTCTGGGCGAGGATACCCGTGTTGGTCGCGAAGAGATTGCCACCCAGGTTGACATTGACGTTGTCGACATTGCCGCCATTGGTGATCTCGGCGTCGATGCCAACGCCGCCAACCGCGGCCAGAGACGTACCGATGGCGCCAGTGGTCGCCACATTGACGCCCGTCGTGCCGCCGGAGTTGCCCGCTCCGTGGGCCACCCCGCTGCCCAGGCCCGTTTGGGTGGCCGTGATGCCGTTACCCGTGGCCGCCACAGTCGACCCCGACTGAACATCCACGGTGCCCGTGCCGTTGGTCACCGCCTGGATACCGGTACCCGCGGTCGCCGTGACACTGCCGCCCGTGACCGTCGTCACCTGCACGCTGCCATTGCCCGTCGCGGTCGCCTGGATGCCATTGGCGCCGGAAACCGCGCCGGTCGTCTTGACCTTGTTCAAGCCATCGACGGTGGTGGTGACGACCCCGACGCCGCCGAAGGTCGGCAGGCCGGTCGCGTTATTGACGGTCACATCAACCTTGCCCGTACCGGTTGTGTCGGCTTGAACACCCCCCACACCCTTTGCCGTGCCAGTCACGACCACCGTTACATCGCCGCCGCCGCCCGACGCATTGACGCCGGAACCGGCGAGAACGCTGTTATCGGTGACATTGTTGACATTGATGTTGATCGCACCGCCGTTCGAAGCGGCTTGTACAGCCCCATTCAAGGACGCCGTGACCGAACCAGTGGATGTGATGGTGATCGCACCACCAGAACTATTGGAAATGACGCCGCCGGTGGTCCCATTCACGACCGCGTTGCCGAGGCCGATCGTCGTCGTTCCCGACCCGGCGGTTGTGCTGACGCCAGCGCCGTTCTGCCCCGTGATCGCCCCCTCATTGGCCGTGAGGGTCAAGGAGTTGGAGCCGCCGCTGTTGTTCAGAACGATGCCGGAGGTGCTGCCCGTGACAACGAGCGAGCCACCGGCGGTCGGGGCCGTGGATAGATCGACATTGATGATGCCCGTGCCGCCCGTGATGCTGATGCCGGCCCCGCCGGCGTTCACGATCGAGGGGGAGCCGCCGCCCGCCACGAGCACGTTGCGGCCGATTTCAACCTGATCGGCGCCGGAGTCTGTGATCTGAATGCCACCCGTGCCCGTTTGAACGTTGTCCTGAAGGATCAGGGCCAGCGAACCATCGGTGGTGTAGGTGATCCCCGTGGGATAGGCCGGCCCAGGCGCGCAATTGAACACGTCAGGCAGCGCGCCGTTTGACGTTGGATTGCCGCACTCGTTGGCGGCCCAGGCTTGCATAGGCGTTAGGGCGACCGCGGTCACGGCCCCCATACCCGTCATGATCGTCGTCGCCACCAGGGACGAGGTACCAAGCAGGGCCATACGATGACGAATGGTGGTGCGGCTACGATTAGACATTCTTGAAAGCCCCTCAGCATTTTTTGGGCACGTGGCGTGCGGGCACACCACTCCCACGGAACGGTGTTCGGGACGGTTATAGATCAAGAACTATGCCTCGTCTTGGGCCGGAGCGGCACGGGCGGCTATGCAATGAGGGCACTCTGGGTGCGTATCCGGCCGGGTGGATAAGAGTGGAAAATCAAATAGATAAAGTGCGGCCCAGCTCGCCTGCACGGCGAACTTTGCTTGAATATGGCTAAGAAAAGGCCACCCGGCAGGCTCTCCTGGAAAATCCGCGGCAGCCCTGTGCGGAAGGGAGATTCGCTCGTCGAAGCGGGCGCGGACGTTTCGTTGGCGGCCTGCCAATAGCGTTGGCGCGAAGGTAGTGTATTGCCAGCGCGATGCGGACTCGGAAGAACGCTGCCTGGCCAGCTTGGCGCAGATTTAGATGTTCTTCTCGCCGGCGGCGGCGAGAGCAAACTTTTTGCGCGCGGTCATCTGTATAGAGAGGGCTAGCCCTGCTTGTCGATTGGCCGCCAATGCGTGTGTTTGTCGCCGCGACGACTGGATGGCAGCCAGCCGGTCCTTCGCACCCGGGGGCTGATGGATCGTGCGCTGCTTCGGTTGCAATGTCCGCGTGCTAGGGCGTCTTCGAGCTGGTTGTTGCTCCCATCAGATGAGACGCGTTGGGGGGCGTCCGACGACGGGAGGCGCCGGCATACAGACTTGCGGAGCACGGACGAGGCCGACCGCCGAGGCTTCTTTGGCGCGGCCAGCAAGCCCGCGCCACCGGCCGCCCCGAACTGCTGCTTCCTTGGCGTCTCCTGGAGCCGCCACTGTGGAGCGCACGGACCAGAGGCCTTCTGGCGCGGGACGATACGCCTTTCGGGTCACGCCAGCGGCCGCTTGATCGATGCCACGCCTGAGCTTCGTTCACCGTGACGTGACCCACCGGGCGTCGTCCGCCGAGGGTTTCGGCCGTGACATGCGCCCTCACGGGCCTCTTCTCGTGATCGCTCGCGGCAGCCGCCGTCCGGGCGCCGTTGGCCGCAGCGGACCGGATCGACGACGACCACCGCGGAGAGAATCCGAGGCAGAGACATGGACCTACAAGACGGCCAGGGCGCGCGCCCATGGACAGTTCACGTGGCGGTGCAGGTGGACGAGGGTCAACCTAGGGCTGCCGTCGTTGGGCTCAGGCTCCGAGCTCAAGGCCGTCACGGATGGCGATGCGGCGCGTCCGAACCCGCGTGCTCGGTGGTCCGGCACCTGTATGCGCTCGCGCTCGCATCGCCCGTCCCGCCGGGACGTTTCCGAGAGGAAGCTCTTGCGTGAGTTAGGAACGCCGCAACGGGGGCGTCACAGGCTGTTCGACGAAAGCGGGTGTCATTCGGGCGGACGTCCTTTCCGAGGAGGACATGGGTTACACCGAACTGCCGCTTCTCGTTCGATGGAGCCGGACGGCGACGTTGCGTGGCGCTCGCCCTCAGGACGCCGGCGCCTCCGATCGGAAATCGGTCTCGTCAATCCACATGCGGTGGAGGATCACGGCCAGGCGCCGGGCCACCGCCACGAAGGCCTTGAGCTTGCCGCGGCGGGCGGCGATCTGCAGCCCCCAGGCCTTGAGCGCCGAAGGGCCAGTTCGAGGGTTGAGCACGCTGCGGCCAGCCATGAACAGCGCTCTGCGTGCGCCGGCGTCCCCCCAGCAGGAAATCCGGCCCCGACGCGCAAGCTCCCCGGATTGGTTGATCCGCTGGGTAAGTCCCAGATGGGCGGCCACGGATCGAGATCGCCTGAAGCGACCTGGGTCCTCGACGGCAACCCTGTAGGTGAGCGCCACAATGGGTCCGACGCCTGGCGCAGTCATCAGCCGACGGCACACCGGGTCGGCGTTGGGGTAGGCCGTAAGCTCCCGTTCCAGGTCGTTGGCCTGCTCACGCATCAGGGTCCGCGCCCGCAGGAGCGGCCGGATGATCTTCCAGAGCCAGGCCCACGACCCCACAAGGGCGTTGACGCGTTCCGCAAACCGTCGCTCGGAAACAACCCCCAGCTTCAGGCCAAAGCCGCGCAGGATTCCGCGGATCGCCAGTTCGAGATCGACAGCCTTGCTGACCAGAAGGTCGCGCGCGGTCATCGAAGCTTGCAGACGCTGGCTCGCAGCGGACTTCACCGCGACGGGCTTGTAGAGGCCGACCCGCGCCATTTCCGCCAGACCCCGAGCGTCATTGCGATCCGTCTTGTTACGGCTTCCCTTCAGAACGGTGTGCGCGTGCCGGGTCTCCACAAGCGTGGCTGGCAGGCCCGACTTGACCAGACCCTCCTGCAGCCACCGTGACATCGCGCCGGCTTCCAGAAGGACCCGCCTATAGCGGCGATGGTCGCCGCGCAGGAACCCTGCAATATCCGAGGGGGCGCTAGGCGCCGTGCCTTCCTTGATAAGGGCGCCGTTGGCGTCCAGCACGCATATGCTCGTCGACTTCAGCGACACATCCAATCCCACGTAGCAGACCATGGCGCGCTCCTTTCCGGCCTGACCAGAAGGCCATCACGCGCCGAGGTCGGGCGAGGAACAAGCGGGGCCAGCCTCGGCGCGAAGCGGACGTTCCCAATGCCGCCTCCTCAAGGGCCAGGGCCTGGTCATCGCCTTCACGGTGTCGCCGCCGGACATTTGAAGACCCGTGGCTGACGGCGCCGGCTCCCCGGCCGATGGCCACCGGCCGAAGACTCTGGCTCATCAGGCCGGCCGGCGCATCGCGCCGGCCCGACGTCTACAGGTTCGCGGACTGGGTGCCGAAGGCCCCGGAGGAGGTCCCGACGACCCTCCGCCCCTACGCGCCCCCCCCGAACCCGACCCGGACCGGACCGCGGGCTCACGCGACTGAGCCGCCTGTTGGAGACGCTTGAGGAAGTCTGACCGAGCTCACCCTTGCGCGGTTCGCCCCTTCGCCGGAAGTCGATTGAAATATCCCATGGCCAGCGCCCGGACGACCGCGAGGGAACCGGGCTGGAGAGAAGCCGGGCGCGAATCAGGCGTTCGCTCAGCCTTCCATGCGCGCAGCACCGCCATCGCGGACGTGGACAGATTCGGCTCCCACCGCGCGTATTTGGCGACTTCCGGGCATGGCTTGAGGCAAGACCCCGTCCTAAACCCCTGCCTAAACGGCGATTAAGGCGGGCTGGTCAATGACCGACAACCTAAACCGTTGTTTTCTTTGGAGAAAATGGCGCGCTCGGAGCGATTCGAACGCCCGACCCTCAGATTCGTAGTCTGATGCTCTATCCAGCTGAGCTACGAGCGCGCGCCGCCTGTTCGGCGAAGGCGCGGAAACTAGTCGCGGCGGACGCAAAGCGCAAGTGGGCAGGCGCACCCCGCGACAAGTTCGTCGCGGGGCCGCCACCGAGGTCCTAGGGGATCACATTGCCCAGGCCGCCGAAGCCGCCCAGCAGGCCGCCGCCCTTGCGGGGCTTCTGCTGTTGCTGCTGACCCTGGCGGTGCGAGCCCTCGCCATCATCGCTGTCGCCGCGCATCATCCTGGCCATGTCCATCCCGACCAGGCCGCTGGTGGCCGAGCGGTAGCGGACCTTGACCTGCCAGGCGATGTTCCAGGGCTGCGGCGCCGGCGGCCGGGGCGGATAGCTGAGATTGCTCTCGCCGCCGTAGGCCACAAGTTGGAAGAAGCCGCTGTCGCCGGCGGCGCGAACCGCCTCGACCGGGATGGTGCAGGCCGTCTGGGACGGCGGCATCAGGACGTGGGCGTTGACCAGCCGGCCGATCTCGCCGTCGCTGAGGTATTCCGGCAGGGCGAAGGATGAGGTCTGGGCCGTGCTCGACGTCCACATCACCACCTCGTCCTGGCCCCGAGCGCCGAACATGGACGCGAAATATCCCAGCGAGCCGTCGACGGGCCGCCAGCCGAGCTGGCCCGCGCCCTGCGGATCCTTCTCGTTGGTGGTCAGGCGGAAGGGCGGCAGAAAGTCCTGGTTGGCCGTCAGGTTGAAGTTGATGTCGGGCGTATAGTTGCCGCGCACCGTGTGATTGCCCTGCAGAGACCCGTCGGCTGGCACCTGGGTGCGGGTCCGCTCGTTGGGCCATTCGCCGTAGGTGGTGTTGCGCGTCGGCGACGGGCCTTGCATGCCCTGGACGAACAGCCCGCGCCCCAGGCCCGCGAACTGCTGGGCGCCGGCGGCCGAACCCAGCTTGGCGAAATCGATGACCAGCGGCTGCCCCGGCGGCGCGTGCTCGCCGCAGCCCCAGAAGATCAGCATGCGCCCGTGGGGCTGCTGGTATTCCGGCGGCGGACCGGGCTCCGGCTCGTGATAGCGGACGGGGCTGATGAGGGGCAGCACCGGGCCGGCGCCCAAGGTCTGGGGCGGATCATGTTCGGCCGAGGCGGC
>Ga0265327_10003615_pt1 | contig 14560 bp, 13 predicted proteins | sample 41621metaG_FD_202089 | JGI IMG/M metagenome (GOLD analysis project Ga0265327, IMG submission 202089) | Rhizosphere microbial communities from Carex aquatilis grown in University of Washington, Seatle, WA, United States - 4-16-21 metaG | ecosystem: Host-associated > Plants > Roots > Rhizosphere... | reverse complement strand
GCCGCTTCAAGATTGCCGGCGTCGACTACCTCAGCAATGGCTCGCCACCGACCTATCCAGACGGACTGGATACCGAAGTGTTTCTGATGTCTGCGCTGGAACGTGCTGCGCGGGAGACACAGTCTCCATACGACCGCGAACACGTCACCCCCTATCTGCGAGGAGAAGGGCGCTTCAAGCAAGCGTCGATGCAGCATCCACAGGATTACTCCGCGCTTCGTTGGACGGTCGATGAACAGGTCGACCTTGATGTCGTCACGAATGTCTTTGAACATTTCGCACCGGATCTGTATTTTGGCTGGCAGGACGTTCTGGCACTGCAAAGAGATCGGCCTGACATGTTCACACCCAACCATCAGATCATGCGCAACGAGGGAGCCACCATGGGTACTGGTCAAAAACTCTGGAAACGAGCCAAACAGGTCATCCCTGGCGGCAACATGCTGCTGTCCAAGCGGGCAGAGATGTTCCTACCGGAACAGTGGCCCGCCTACTTCAGCAAGGCCAAGGGCTGCCGTGTGTGGGACATGGACGGCAACGAGTACATCGACATGTCCATCATGGGCATTGGCACCAACAGCCTAGGCTATGGTCACCCGGAAGTCGACGAAGCCGTAGCCCAGACCGTGCGTGACGGCAACATGTCGACCTTCAACTGTCCGGAAGAGGTCTATCTGGCCGAGAAACTTGTTGCCATGCATCCCTGGGCCGACATGGCTCGCCTGGCCAGGACAGGGGGCGAAGCCAATGCCATCGCCATACGCATCGCCAGGGCAGCTTCAGGCAAGGACAAAGTCGCCGTGTGCGGCTACCACGGCTGGCATGACTGGTATTTGTCGGCCAACCTTGGTGACGACGAGCGGCTTGCAGGGCACCTTCTGCCAGGGCTCGACCCTAAAGGGGTGCCGCAGCAACTAAGGGGAACCGTGTTTCCCTTCAACTACAACAACTACGATGAACTGAAGGCGCTGGTAGACACCCACGACATCGGCGTCATCAAGATGGAAGTCGTGCGCAACAAGGGACCCGAGAACGGCTTCCTCCACAAGGTGCGCCAGTTGGCCACCGAGCGTGGCATTGTGCTGATCTTCGACGAATGCACTTCCGGCTTTCGCCAGACCTTCGGTGGGTTGCACAAAATGTACGAGGTGGAACCCGACATGGCCATGTTCGGCAAGGCATTGGGCAACGGCTACGCCATTACCGCAACAATCGGTCGTAGAGATGTGATGGAGGCAGCCCAATCGACATTCATCAGCAGCACGTTCTGGACAGAACGCATCGGCCCAACTGCGGCACTCAAGACCTTGGAAGTGATGGAACGCACCCGCTCATGGGAAACCATCACGCAAACGGGCCTGGGCATCCGCCAACGCTGGCAGGAGCTCGCGGAAAAGCACGGCCTGTCCATCGAGCACTGGGGGCTGCCTGCGTTGACCGGCTTCACCATCCAGAGCCCGCAGGCACTGGCCTACAAAACATTGATCACGCAGGAAATGCTCTCCAAGGGCTATCTGGCCGGGAACAGCGTCTATGTCTGCACCGCGCACACGCCTGATGTTGTGGCTGGGTTCTTCGATGCCCTTGATCCGGTCTTCGGCCTGATCAAAGAATGCGAAGAAGGCCGTGACGTGATGAGCCTGCTCAAGGGGCCGGTCTGCCATGGCGGGTTCAAGCGTTTGAACTAAGCAGCCATGGCGCCGATGAAAGTCGCCTTCAGATGCGATGCTTCGTTGCAGATGGGAACGGGCCACGTCATGCGTTGCCTGACCCTGGCCAATGCATTGGCGGCAAAAGGGGCTGCATGCACCTTTCTATGCCGAGAACATCCCGGGCATCTTCTCGGACTGATTCAAAGACACGGCCATGCCGTCCATGTCTTAGCCGGGGCGCACGGCACGCACGTTCAAACTGCTGCTGACCACGGCGGCCCTGATCTGAAGCACGCCGCTTGGCTGGGGACCTCCCAGCAACGAGACTGGCAGGACTGTCAACCCCATGTGCAAAGCATGGAGCCTGACTGGCTGGTCGTCGACCACTACGCCATCGACACGCGTTGGGAACAGGCGGCAAAAGCGCTCGGCGGCAGACTGATGGTCATCGACGACCTTGCCGATCGAGCGCACGAGTGCGACTTGCTGCTCGATCAGACGTTCGGCCGAATCCCGCTGGCCTACGCCTGCTGGACGCCTTCCTCATGCCAGTTGCTGTGCGGGGCAAAGTACGCCTTGCTCAGGCCCGAATTCGCCGCCTTGAGAGACGCCAGCCTCGCCAGGCGGGCGCCGTCCAGCCCAAAGCAGGTGCTCGTCTCCATGGGGGGCGTTGACCTCGACAACGCGACCGGCCTCACGCTCAATGCGCTTCAAACAAGCCAGTTACCCCGCGACTGCCAAGTCACTGTGGTCATGGGGGCCAATGCACCCTGGGTTGATACCATCAAACGCCAGGCAGCCAGGCTGACTTATACCTGCACGGTAAAAACAGACGTGCGCGACATGGCAACCTTGATGGCCAATGCAGATCTGGCCATTGGCGCGGCCGGGGCCACCTCATGGGAACGCTGCTGCCTGGGCCTGCCCTCGATCATGGTCATCCTGGCCGACAACCAACGTCAAGCCGCCCAGGCATTGACGCAGGCCCATGCAACGCTGTGTCTCGACATGGGTGATGATTTCGTTGAGCAGCTTCGCGAGACCATCAACCGGCTCGTCGATGACCCCGACCTGCTGCATGGCCTGGGCATCGAAGCCGCCCGTATCGTCGACGGCAAAGGCTGCGACCGCGTCGTTGCGACCATGTCCCAACACCTTCACCACTGAGCACCATGGACCAGAGCAAGGCTGTCGGCCAATTGAGGGCCATTCGTTCATCCGAACTTGGCATGATGCTGTCATGGCGCAATGCCCCGTCGGTCCGGGCCAATATGTACACGAGGCACGAGATCAGCATGGCGGAGCACCTAGCTTGGTGGGAGCGTACCCAACAAAAGCAGGATCAGCAGTACTTCATGTATGAGCGCGAGGGCTACCCTCGCGGCATCGTCGGATTCACCAGCATTGACCCCGTCAGCCGCAATGCCGCCTGGGCGTTCTATGCCTCGCCAGACGCCCCCAAGGGAACTGGCAGCCGCATGGAATATCTGGCACTGGAGCATGCCTTCAACGAGCTAGCCCTGCACAAGCTCTATTGTGAGGTGCTGGCCTACAACACCCCCGTCCTTCAGTTGCACAGCAAGTTCGGATTCAAAGTCGAAGGTATCTTTCGCGATCATCACCTCGTCGAGCAGGTATTTGTCGATGTCCATCGGCTCGGTCTGCTGGCCGCAGAATGGCAGGACCTGCGGACCACGGTCGCGGCAAGACTGGCGCAACGTTGAAAGGATTCTTGATGAACCGAACCATGAACATCGCAGGGCGCCCCATCGGCCCGGAGCACCCGCCATACGTGATCGCCGAACTCTCCGCCAACCACAACGGCAGCCTTGATCGCGCCTTGCGTATCATCGAGGAAGCCAAGCGAGCCGGCGCCGACGCGGTGAAGCTTCAGACCTATACCGCCGACACCATCACACTTGACAGCCAGACAGAAGACTTTCAGATCCATGGCGGCTTGTGGGACGGCAAGTACCTTCACCAGCTGTACAGGGAAGCGCAGATGCCGTGGGAATGGCATGCGCCGCTGTTCCAGCATGCACGAGAACTGGGCATCACGATCTTCAGTTCACCGTTTGATTTCACGGCCATCGACCTGCTGGAGAAGTTGGATGCGCCTGCCTACAAGATCGCCTCGTTCGAAGCAGTCGACCTGCCTTTGATCCGCTACGCGGCCCGCACGGGCAAGCCACTGATCATTTCTACTGGCATGGCGGATGCTCAGGAAATCCAGGAAGCAATTGACGCCGCGCGACAGGCCGGCTGCACGCAGCTGGCCATCCTGAGATGCGTCAGCGGCTACCCTGCACCCGCCGCCGACTACAACTTGCGCACGATCCCAGACATGATGGCGCGCTTCGATGTCATCACCGGCCTGTCCGACCATACGCTAGACAACATCACCGCCATCGCGAGCGTGGCGCTGGGCTCGTCCATCATCGAAAAGCATTTCACCCTGGACCGCCAGGCCAACGGTCCCGACGACAGCTTTTCACTCGAACCCGCCGAGCTGGCTGCCCTGTGCCGTGACGCCCGAACCGCTTGGTCTGCGCTGGGTAGCGTCGACTACGGGAAAAAATCCAGTGAACTAGGCAACGTCAAGTTCCGCCGATCTCTCTACTTCGTCAAGCCTTTGCAAGCGGGCGATGTGATCGGCAAGGATGACATCCGAAGCGTTCGCCCGGGTTTCGGGGCTGCGCCCAAGTATTTCGATGCATTGTTAGGACGACGAGTTAAAACAGCAGTCCAAGCCAATACACCCGTCAACCTAAAAAACATCGCTTGAAGAAGAAGGCTGCGTATGCCACAGACGACCGATGTCCGCAAACAGTCCGACATTTTTTTGAATGGCGAAGGCGACAGCTGGTTCTCACGGAACAAGGAAGCCCTGTCTACCCGGACCAATCACCACGAAACCGACATCATCAAGCGCACTCTCGAGCCTTTCCGCGCAGATATCGGCCACATTCTGGAGATAGGTTGCAGCAACGGCGTGAAGCTGGCCGGTCTGTGCCAGCACTTCGACGCCAAAGGCCAGGGTATCGACCCGTCCATGTCAGCGATCAGTGAAGGCAGCCGCCAATTGGCGCAACAGCCTCGGCGCGCTATCAGCCTTCAGGTCGGCACCGCGGCGCACTTGCCTTTCGATGATGAAAGTTTCGATCTGGTCTATTTTGGGTTCTGCCTCTACCTCGTGGGCAGACAGGAGGTGTACCAGGCCGTTGCCGAGGCCGATCGCGTGCTCAAAAAGGGAGGCTTCCTGGCAATCCTGGATTTCGATCCCGGCATCCGGCAAAAGCGCCCTTACAGCCACAGAGATGGCGTCTACTCCTACAAGACCGCTCACCAAGACTTCTTCACTGCGGCTGGACATTACTACACCGTCGCAAAGGAGAGTATTTCCCACGGCGCAGCGTATTTCTCGAAGGATCCAGGGGAGCGCGTGTCTGTCTGCGTGCTTTACAAAGAACCCGAAGCATATTGATCCTATCCATCACCGATGTTGTCCATTCTGAATAAAAAGGAGAAGCTGCAGTTCTCCATACTGGCCCTTTTGATGTTGGTCGGCTCGATTCTCGAGGCATTGGGAGTATCCATCGTCATCCCGGTGACGAGCCTGGTGCTGGACCCGGCAAGCCTGCAGCGATTTCCACAGGTGCAGGCCATCCTCCATGCTCTACCACTTGAGGGCCACGGTTGGCGCATCATGGCAGTGCTGCTGCTCGTGGGCGTGTTTCTGGTGAAGTCCGCTTTTCTTTCATTTATCAATTGGCAGCAATACAAAACCATCTTCGGAATAGAAAAGCGCTTGTCGCAAGCTTTGTTCTCAAAATACCTGCTGCAGCCATATGCTCGCCACCATGAACTGAAAAGTTCGGATGCCATCAACAATGTCATCAGGGTGACGAGCACCTTTTGCGTGAGCGTCCTGCTGAGCCTTGCAACGGTGTTTTCAGAAGCCACGGCGCTATTGGCAATCGTGGCCATCCTGCTGTTTCTGGAGCCTCTTGGCACCCTGCTGGTCTTCACCGTGCTAGGGGCATTCGGCGCGGCGTTCTATGTGCTCACGCGGGACAAGATGAGTCAATGGGGCAATGCGAGGCAGGACAACGAGGGGCACTGCTTCGAGGATGTGAAAGACGGTGTTGGTGGCATCAAAGAAATCAAGATCCTGGGCATTGAGCGCGCCTTCAAAACACGCTTTGCTCAGCACAGCAACATCAGCGCGGAAGCCGCCCGGCTCTATTTGTTCACGCAGCAACTGCCGCGCATCTGGCTTGAACTGATCGCTGTTCTGGCGGTAGCCTGCCTGTTGATCACCATGATGCTGAGCGGCAAGTCAGGGGCGGACATCTTCCCGGTCGTGAGCGCGTTCGGCATCGCGGCTTTTCGCATGCTGCCTTCGACCTCGAAGGTCATCAGCGCATTTGCCAACATCAGATATGGCACACCATCCATCAAGACCCTGCAAAAAGAACTCAAGGAAGACCAGGCCGAGGGCTGGCAGGAAGAGCCCAAACCCGGGATGGCCGCTTTCAAGTTTCAGGAAAACATCTCTGTTCACAATCTGAGTTTTGGATACCCCAGCAGAGAGGGCATGGTCCTCAAAAATGTCAACCTGAGCTTCAAGAAGGGCGACTGCCTGGGCATCATCGGAGAAAGCGGTTCAGGTAAAAGTACGCTGACCGATCTGATGCTTGGCCTTTTGCACCCCACGACAGGGTCCATCAACATCGATGGCCGCGACATCTGGACGGACATCCGTGCGTGGCGTGCACAAATCGGCTATGTCGCGCAGACCACTTACCTCATGAACGCATCCCTGCGGAGCAATATCGCATTCGGTGTGCCACCCGAAGATATTGACGATGCCAGAATGGCCCAGGTCATCAAGGAGGCGCGGCTCTCCGATTTCATTGCGTCGCTACCCAAAGGGCTCGACACGAACATGGGCGACAACGGCGTCATGTTGTCCGGTGGACAACGTCAACGTATTGGAATTGCCAGAGCGCTGTACAGGAATCCTGAGATCCTGATCCTGGATGAAGCTACGAGTGCCCTGGATGCCGAGACAGAAGCCTCGGTGATTCAATCCATCGGCGCCATGGTGGGCACACGCAGCATGATCATCGTGTCGCATCGCCCTGCCCCGCTGGAGATATGCAACAGGGTCATCCAAGTCAAAGACGCTTGCGTGCTGGAGCAGTCCCATGAGCGATAAACGCGCAGGCAATACCGCGGTTTACCTCGTTGAATCCGCCAAAGGCCTTGTGTCCATCTACGGCCTCCCCTTTCCCGCAGAACGCCAGATCGTGATCCTGCTGGGTCAGTTCACATTACCTGACCAGACGCTGAACAAGCATGCCGAGATCTTCCCCTTTCGAGGCGCGGGCAAAGCGGCGCTCCGCGAAGCCTGCGCGTTTATCCTTCGGCATGCGCGGGGCCGTATCAATCTGATCTGCACAGACGACACCTTCAACGAGGCCAGCTTTCGCATCCATCATCTGCTGCGTGCATGCCAACCCCGCTTGACGCTGTTCGACCACCTCAGGTTTGCAGGTATTTCATATGCCCAGAAGATGAACCTCAAGGCCTTGGTTAAATTCAGGTGGCATATTCTCAGACACCCATTCGCATTCCGCCCCATTGTTTTTTCAAACGGCGTACCGGGATATAAGCTGGCGCTTGATTTCGATCGTGTGGACTATTTCGATTCGGCACATGCCTCGCAGTTCAAGAAGACGCGCACGGATGCCAGCCTGATCCTGCTCATCCCCCTGCACTACTCCCGCGCTCACACGCCGTACCTGGAGAAGATCGAAGCATTACTGCGGCAGGCGGTAGCATCCCACGCGCCCCGCGGCAGTCCCGAGCTTCTTTCGCGCATTGCATGCAAGCTGCATCCAAGGCAAACCGAGAAGGACAGGCAACTTTTGTCCGCCTACCCTTTGTTGTCCAGCTGCGCGCAATTGGATTCATCCAAGCCTCTGGAATTTTTTGACCTGGCTGGCGCCACCATCGTCAACCTGGACTCGTCTTTTGGTAATTTGGCCCAGACGGACGTACTGCTGGTAGCCAGGCATTTCGGCTACACGGACCGGGAGCGCTCTAATATGACAGGTCGTGAATGCGGCCAGTTGAGTGAACTTCAGCGACTCATCGGTCATGCCTGCACGCCAAGCGCATAGCTCACCCAAACGAACAATGGAAACCGACGTGGAAACTTCTTTATCGGAACCTCCGCAACGCAACCTGCGCTTCTATCAGACATACGGACTGCATCACTACTACAGTGATTACATTTCATACAAGAACAGTTTCCATCAACTGCATACCAGCCAATGGGAACTCAATCAAATCGCCGGGATCACCGATACGCAGAAAGTCAAGCGTGTGCTGCTGGCCGGCATGGGCTTCGGACGTGAACTGGACCATCTACTCAAGATTTTCCCTAAAGCCAAGATAGAGGTGCTGGATTTCAACGACCAGTTCATCGAACCCGCCCGAGACATCTATGGCGCGGGCCGCACCACTTTCCATCAAATCGACCTGAATCATTCCGGCCTGCCTTTTCCCTCCGGCCATTTTGATCTGGTCGTGACCCTGAACACGCTTGAATACCTGGATGAAGCCGCATTCCATCGCTTCTTCGCGGAGTCGGCGCGGGTGCTGGGCCAGGGCGGGCATTTATTTTTCCGTCTCTATAATTCGAGCTTTCCGTTTTCCTTTTTGGACCAGCGCCACATCCGCTCCCGATCGGAAGACATGCCCATCGTTCATCCGCGCCCCTATCAGTCAACGAAGGAGTCGCTGTCCTCGCACCTGCGGATCAAGTCCGAGCAGGCTTTAGGCTGGCGCGTCAACTTCCGTCTGTTCAATTTCTTGTACCGTGACACCCTGTCCTCGCTGACATGGCAGCTCGAGCGAGGCCTCAATGCCGTGCTTCCAATCAAGCTAGCAAGATCCGTCTACTTCACTGGTGAAAAGAAATGAGCAGCTTCCGTTCAGCCAAGACATCATTGAAAAGCGTACTGAACACAGTACAGCAGCGCGCCCATTGGCTGTCCTTGGCAAGCCGTCAGAGCGAAAAGCCTGTTCCCATCTATCCGGCGAAGTCGCCAGAAGGCATCAAGGTTCACATCGGCTCGGGTGCAATCAATGTGCAAGGCTGGATCAACATTGACGCGCGGGCCTTCGCCCACACCCACATCGTCGCCACCGATTTCGACCTGGCGATGTTCACGGACGGCGCCATCAGTCACATATATCTGTGCCATGTGCTGGAGCATTTTCCCTATAGCGAGGTCGACAGTATCCTGAGGAATTTCTTCAGAAAACTGGCACCGGATGGCAAGGTCTATATCTCTGTCCCCGATTTCAGCCGTCTGGTGGACGTTTTCCAGGAAAACAAAGGCGATCTGAACATCATCAAATCAGCCTTGATGGGTGGCCAGGACTACGCCTACAACTTTCACAAGGCGATGTTCACCGAGCAGACGCTGACCAAGGTGTTGGAGGCGACTGGGTTCGCCGAGATCAAGACTTGGGACACCAAAGATTTGTTTGGCGCCGAAGTCGGGGATTGGTCGAGCCGGACGCTGCCCACGCCGCATGGCGCGCGCTTCATCAGCCTGAATCTGTGCGCCACGAAAGTGGGTCCGTAACCGGTGCTCCCCATGCCTTCCGCCGCCGCGAGCATTCGCATACTCGCCTTGTGCGCCACCTACAACCGTAAGAACACCACACTGGCTTCCTTGCGCTCCTTGGCGGAGCAGATGCTGCCGGCCGATGCATCGCTGACATTCGCGGTCGTGGACGATGCATCCAGCGACGGCACACTGGCGGCCGTGCAAAAGGATTTTCCGCAGGCCCTGACCATCGACTGCGGCGGCGAGCGCTATTGGGCCGGCGCCATGCGGTTTGGTTTCCAGCACTTCTGGAACCCGCATCTGTACACGCACCTGCTGGTCTTCAACGACGACTGTCTCTTCAATCCTCAGGCCATCTCCATGGCGTTTACCGCTCTGCGGGCAGGGGCACCTTGCGAAAAAGGCGTGGTGGCCGTCGGCGCCTTGCGTACGCCCGAACTCGATGCGCCGACCTACGGTGGCCTGATCAAAAGAAAGTGGTTGCCTAGCGTGTATTTCAAGCGCGTGACACCCACCGGTCACCCACAGGATGTCGACACCCTGAACATGAACTTCGCGTTGATGGATGCGAGATCCCTTCAACATAACACCCTGATCGGACCGAGATTCACCCACGGCTTCGCTGACTTCGATTTTGGTCTACGCGCCAGGCGCCAAGGCACCCGCCTCATCCTGACGGAAGGCTACGTGGGCTTTTGCTCGCGCAACGATGCACACCATACCTGGGAAGACACAGCGCTGCCCTTTCGGCAGAGGCACCGCATGATATTTCAGCCCAAAGGCCTGCCACTGTTGCCGCGCATGACCTACCTGAAGGCGCATGCACCGCTGGCATGGCCCTTCATATTCGCGTGGCCCTACTTCCGTTTTTATGTCGCGCAATTAATTTTCACAATGAAGAGCGCGTACACCTCACATGACGCCGAGAAGCGACATCCGCGATGAAATACTCGGTCATCATTCCTTGCTACAACGCATCGGACACCATCGCCGCGGCCTTGGACTCGCTCATCGAACAAAGGCGTGAGGACTTTGAAGTCATCATGATTGACGATGCATCCAAGGATGTGGAGGCGACGGCCGAGGTTGTGGCACGGTATGCAGACAAACTGGATGTCCGGCTCGTCCGCAACTTGAGCAACATGAACGGGGCCTATTCGCGCAATGTCGGCATCCAGGCAGCGCGCGGTCAATACGTGGCATTTCTAGACGCCGATGACACCTGGTCACCGGAGCGCCTTCGCTTGGCCGACGAGGCCTTGGCCGAGCGGAGAGGCCACGACAAGCCCTTCATCATCTACGGCAGATTCGAATTGCTTCGAGAGCATGCGAGGGGGGTCCTGCTCCCCTTGAGGGGCATCAGAGATCACGAGCCCGTGGCCGACTATGTCTTTGCGGCTGGCCAGCACATGCAGACCAGTACATTCGTCTGCCCGACTGCTGTGGCCCGCCACGTCATGTTCGACGAGCGACTGACACGCCACCAAGACTCCGACTTCATGATGAGAGCCCAGGCGGCGGGCATCGGCTTTTGCTTTCAGAAAGAGAAATGCGCCAATTACCGGTTCCGCGCGGGCGACTTGCAGCGCCGCATCCATTCCGGGCGGATCAATACCGCCTTCTGCAACGACTGGCTCTCCTCGAAACGGGACCTCTTCTCCCGTCGCGCTCGCAACGGATATGCCTTGACGGTCACCTCTCGGATCGCCTACATCGAACACGGCGCCCTGCCATCCATCACAATCATCGGCCGCTCCGTTCTGGGCCTTGGCATGACGAACATGCTGGACCTGCTGCGAACCAAGGCCATGGTTGTTCTAAAGACTCGCCTGGGTTTCTGAATGGAACCATATACCGCACTTTTCCTCGCCGTCTCTACATGCCTGCTGATCTCCAGCATGACAGGGCTAAACTACGCCTTCTATCTCGCGGGCCTTCTTCTGATCGTGTTCAGCGCCCTTCGCTATAACATTGGCAAGGACTATGAAAACTACGATCTGGCCTTTCTGGACATCGCAAGGACGCCCGAGACATATGGCTATGAGCCATTGAACATCGCGGTCGTCAAGGTTGCCAGCTTCATTGGCGGCAACTCCCAACTGGTGTTCGCCATTTATGCGGCAGTCACCATCTTCTGCGTTTTCCTTTTTATCAAGCGCCTCAGTAACGCCAAGGAGTTTTCCGCCTTTGCCTTCATGTGCATCGGTATTTTCTACTTCGCCACATTCAACCAGGTTCGGCAATGGGCCGCGATGGCGATGGTTCTCTGTGCCGTCGTCTATCTTGCTGAAGACAAGAAAATCCGATCCTATGGCTTCGTGGCCATGGCCATGATGTTCCACCTGTCAGCCGGTGTTTTCATGGTCATTCCGTTTCTGACCAAGCGGTACAGCAAGAAATTCCTGCTCGTTTTGATGCTCTCTAGTGGGCTCATCGGAAAAGTCGGCCTGCTGCTGGTACAAAACTCTTATTACTTCAGGTATCTGGACGCCTTGCGCTCGGACGCGGTCGGCTCGCCGGTCTTAACAGGTGTTTATCTGCTCTCGATCACAGCCAGCATCGTTGTGCTTGGCTATTTCGACAAGGGCCGAAACCTGTCTCGTCCTGAGGTCATTTTGCTGAACCTGTGCTGGGTGTCGCTGCTGATCTTGTTGAGCGGTTTCTCCGCGGGCATTGACTTCGCTTATGTCATGCGGGCGAACATGTATTTTTCCATCCAGTTACTTGCGTTGATCCCCATGTTGATCAGGCAACTCACCCTGCCTTTCCAATACCTCGCCTATCCAAGTGCCGTCTCCGCGCTGGGCTACATCTACTTCAGCACGCTTTACATGAAAGGCGACATCTACCGGTTGACGCCATTTAAGAGCTGGCTCAATTGAAGCGACACCATGCGAATATCGGCATCACTCGTACTGTATGAGCACACGTCGGCAGATTTTCACGAGGCAGTGGACTCCTATCTGAAGAGCTGCGAGGGCGTGCTGCACATCGTGGATAACTCGGCCACACCAATCCGTAGTGAATGGTTTGCCCATGAACGGGTGAGATACCACTTCGCTGGCGCGAATCTTGGATTTGGTCGGGGCCACAACCTAGCTTTGCATCGATTGAAAGAGCCAAGCGACTGCCATCTCTTTCTCAATCCGGACGTGTGGTTTTCGCCTGAGGTGCTCCCGCATCTCGCGCAGCAGTTGGATGCCAACCCAGGCTGGGGTGCCATCATGCCCCGCATCGAGTACCCCGATGGCCAGCTACAACGGCTTTGCAAGTTGCTCCCAACCCCTGTCGACCTGATCTTCAGGCGCTTTCTGCCCTTCAAGCTCATCCAGCAGTTGATCAATCAACGCTATGAATTGCACACCCTGGCGCAGGACAGGCGCAACGACGTCCCGAGCTTGTCGGGATGTTTTCTGTTGGTCAGAACAAGTCTGCTGAAAAAGATAGGTGGCTTTGACGAACGGTTCTTCATGTACATGGAAGATGTCGATCTGGTGCGCCGCATCGGCATGCAGGCCCGTACCATCTACGACCCGTCCGTCAAGATCACTCATGCCTACGCCAAAGGCTCCTATTCAAACAAAAGACTCCTGAGGTATCACCTCGAGTCGGCAATCAAGTATTTCAACAAGTGGGGATGGCTCTTCGACAGTCACCGCAAACTCAAAAACCAGGATGTGCTCCGGCGCCTTTGACTGCGGGCTTGATCAGCTCCGGCGCCCCAAGGCGGCGTGAAGCCGAGCCATGCTGGCTCTATTCTTCTCGCTGTCCCGGATGATGTGCCAGGCTTTTCTGGAAAAGAGGATAAGTAGCAGCAGCAGTTCAGTGACGAGCATGGCTACACCAACGATCAGGAATCGACGTGGTTTGCTTTTCCGATCAGGAGGCGTGGCCGGATCGATCACCTGAATCAAAGCGGCGTCCCGGCTCTCATCTAGCCTTGCCATTTCATATTGCTTGGAAAAAAGCTCAAACAACGCTTCCTGATACTTGAACTCGCGATACTTGTTTATGTAGTCAGAGCCGGAGCCTTGCTCTGGATTCTCATTGGTCTCATACCTTTTCAGTTGAAGCTGCAGTGCGCTCAAAGTGGATTGGGCGCGTCTGAACTCAGGGGCATCCTCAGTCATGAACGACCGCATGCTCTGCAAGCGTACTTCCTCGGCGGTAACTTGAGCCTTCAAGGCGGCGTAGCCTTCTGCCGCAGCTTTGGGCTCGGCCCGCATCACGCTCTGATTAATGCCGCTTTGCTGAAGTGCCTGCTGCGCCGCGATCAACTTCTCTTTATTGCCCTGAATCTGCTTCTCGAAGAACTGCCGGCGTTGCTGCGCCTCGGTAATGGCCAAATCACTGGTCAGCTTCAACAACTGGGGCACATATTCATTCGCAATGGCGGCCGCACGTTTTGGATCCGTATCGTCCACCTCGATGGTCATCAAGCCATCCTTTTTGCCGGGCACGATGCGGACATTTTCTATCAGTATGTCCCGAGCATCGATCACCGTGGAGACGCGGTATGCCTCCACCAACTTGTGGCGCACCACGATGCGATCGGTGATCGTGTTGGAATACATCAGAGAGGCGTATTGATCGAGAGGATTCTTTATGCCTGCAGCCGAGCCCGCGCCTCCCCCGGCCAAGCCGGCTAGATTGCCTAGCGATTGCAGCGCGGCCAGACCAGCACTTTGCTGTTGCTGCGGAGGCATGATGACCGTCCATGCCGTAAAGACATTGGGCAGCGCCATACTGATAACGCCAGCAACCAACCCGACCAGCAGTGGCAGCAGCAGCAGCCAATTGCGGTGCTCCAGCATCACCACCATCAGATCAATGGCATTGACTGAAGCGCCTGAGGTTTTCAGCCTCTCATTATTGACTACCTCTTGCATACGACCTTTTGTCCTCAGTTGCGCAATGTCTTGATAGCAGCCGCGCCCAAGCTAAATTGGTAGACGATCTGCGTGATGTCCTTGGCATTGCGCGTGAACACACTCCAGGCGCTTTCGTGATCGGTCTTCTCCGGCAGCACGATCACGTCACCGGGCAGCACCGTCGCCCCTCGAACGCTGCTGAACCAACGCCCGGCGTTGGACAACACGCTACCATCTGCACGAAGCACAAAAATCTCATCCATGTCTGCACCGCTGGTCAGACCCGATTGATCCAGATACTGCTGCACCGATGCACCTTGCCGCCAGATCAAGGAAGACTCGGTGTTGACCGACCCCAGCACGTACACAAAGTCTGGGCGGGCGGGCA
>Ga0265327_10003614_pt1 | contig 14561 bp, 10 predicted proteins | sample 41621metaG_FD_202089 | JGI IMG/M metagenome (GOLD analysis project Ga0265327, IMG submission 202089) | Rhizosphere microbial communities from Carex aquatilis grown in University of Washington, Seatle, WA, United States - 4-16-21 metaG | ecosystem: Host-associated > Plants > Roots > Rhizosphere... | reverse complement strand
ACGGTGCCCTGGTAGGTCTTGCCGGAGAGGGCGGCGATCCGGGCGAACAGCGGCGCGAAGACGTCGGCCGCGTAGTTTGACGGCTCGGCGGAGAAGTCCGTGAACCCCTTGCTCGACGCGTAAATGCCCGCGACGCGCTCGAAGCCCATGCCGGTGTCCACATGCTTCGCGGCGAGTGGCGAGAACGTGCCGTCGGCGTTCGCGTTGAACTGGATGAAGACATGGTTCCAGATCTCGATGCAGCGCGGCGAGGAGGCGTTCACCAGTTTCCGGCCCGCGGCCTCGTCGTCGGACGGCAGCAGGTTGAAGTGGATCTCGGAGCACGGGCCGCACGGGCCGGTGTCGCCCATCATCCAGAAATTGTCCTTCTTGTTGCCGTTGACGATGTGGACCTTCGGGTCGAGCCCGGCGGCGGTGAAGAGCTTTGCCCAGATGTCGTAGGCCTCCTGGTCAAAGTCCGAGGGATCGCCCTTGGCCTTGTCGGGCGAGTAGACGGTGGCGAAGAGCCGCTTCGGCGGGATGCCCCAGACCTTCGTGATGAGCTCCCAGCCCCAGGTGAGCGAGTCGCGCTTGAAGTAGTCGCCGAACGACCAGTTGCCGAGCATCTCGAACAGCGTGTGATGGTAGGTATCGTAGCCGACGTCCTCGAGGTCGTTGTGCTTGCCGCCGGCGCGGATGCATTTCTGCGTGTCGGTCACGCGCTTCCACGGGGCGGCCTGGTCGCCGAGGAAGTACGGCACGAACTGGTTCATGCCCGCGTTCGTGAAGAGCAGGTTCGGCGCCGTCGGCATGAGCGAGGCCGAGGGCACGACGCTGTGGCCGTGGCGGGCGAAGAAATCGAGGAAGGACTGGCGGATCTCGGCGGAGGTCATGGACAGGTACAGTAAGGCACAGGGCGGCCCGGAAGGCACGGCCGGAAAAAGCGGTTTCCGGGGCCGGGCCGCGGGATCAGAGCTGGGCGAGGATGGCGTCGGTCATGGCGCGGGTGCCAATCGAGGCACCCCCGAACGCGATGTCGGCCGTGCGGTGGCCGGAGACCACGGCCTTTTTCACCGCCGCCTCGATGCGCGCGGCGGGCTTTTCCAGGCCGAAGCTGTAGCGCAGCATCAGCGCGGCCGAGAGGATCTGGGCGCAGGGATTGGCGAGGTTCTTGCCCGCGATGTCCGGGGCGGTGCCGCCGGCGGGCTCGTAGAGGCCGAAGGGCAGGCCGTGGGTGTTCTTCGCGGCGCCGAGCGACGCGGACGACAGCATGCCGAGCGAGCCGCAGATCACGGCCATCTCGTCGGAGAGGATGTCGCCGAACATGTTCTCCGTGACAAACACGTCGAACTGGTTCGGGTCGCGCGCCAGCTGCATCGCGGCGTTGTCCACGTACATGTGGCTGAGGGTGATGTCCGGGGCGTGCTGGGCGACATACGCGGTGACGGTCTTTCGCCAGAGGACGGAGGTCTCGAGGACGTTGGCCTTGTCCACCGAGCACAGTTTCTTCCCGCGCGCCCGGGCCGCGGTGATGGCCGTGGCGGTGATGCGCTCGATCTCGCTCTTGCGGTACACCATCGTGTCCACGGCCTGGATGTCGCCGTCGGGCAGGGTGGTGGTGGTTTTGGGCAGGCCGAAGTAAAGCCCGCCGGTGAGCTCGCGGATGCACACGATGTCGATGCCGTTGGGGATCCGGGCGGTCTTGAGCGGCGAGGCGTCGGCCAGTTCGCGGTAGAGCAGGCCGGGGCGGATGTTGGCGAAGAGCGTGAAGTGCTTGCGCAGCGGGAGGAGCGCGGCGCGCTCGGGCTGCTCGGCGGGGGGCAGCTTCTCCCATTTGGGCCCGCCGACCGAGCCAAAGAGGATCGCGTCGGCCGCGGCGCAGGCCTGGACGGTCGCGGCGGGCAGCGCGCTGCCGTGCCGGTCAATCGCGGCGCCCCCGACGTCCGCGGCCGCGTGGTCGAGCCGGAGGTTTTCCTGGCGGGCCACGGCCTCGAGCACGCGCAGCGCCTCGCCCATGACCTCGGGTCCGATGTAGTCTCCGGCCAGGACGGCGAACTTGAGGGTTGGCATAAGGTGGAATGAGCTAGCGGGCGGGCCGGAAAAGGGAAAGGGATTTTTCGCGGTTGCACGGGGCCGGACCGGGCTGGGAGATTGGGGTAGATGAAGCTTCATGTGCTGCCCGCCGGGCCGATCGCCACCAACGCCTACCTCCTGACCGCGGCGGACCGCGGCGAGGCGGTCCTGATCGACGCCCCGGGCGACATCTGGGCCGAGATCCAGCCGCTCCTGGCGAAGGAAAAATGCCGTTTAACCGAGCTCTGGCTGACGCACGGGCACTGGGACCACACGCAGGGCGCCGCCGAGGTCGTGCGCCAGGCCAAGCCGCGCATCCGGGCCCACGCGGATGACCGTGTCCTGTACGAGACGCCGCAGGTCATGAGCGCGTTCCTCGCGCCCGGTTTGAAGCTGGAGCCGGTGTTTCCCGAGGTGTGGGTGACGGATGGCGAGCGCTTCAAGGCCCTGGGCCTGGAGGTGGAGGTCCGCCACGTGCCCGGCCACTGCCCGGGCAACGTGCTGTTCTATCTCGCGGCGGCGCAGGCGGCCTTCGTGGGCGACGCGCTCTTCGCGGGCAGCGTGGGTCGCACGGATTTTCCCGGCGGCAGCCTGGAGGTGCTGACGCAGGCGATCCGCGGGCGGATCTACACGCTGCCCGACGAAACAATCATTTACCCCGGCCACGGTCCTGCTACGACGGTAGGAGACGAGAAGCAGAACAATCCCTATGTCAGCGGCTGAACACGAAGGCTTCATGCGGCAGGCGCTCGCGGCGGCGCGGCGCAACTGGGGCGCCACGCACCCCAACCCGATGGTCGGCGCCGTGATCGTCGAAGGCGGCCGGGTCATGGCCGAGGGCTCGCACGCCCAGGACGGCGGCCCGCACGCCGAGCGCCTGGCGCTGCTCGCGCTCGGGCACCGGCCGCGGGAGGACGCGACGCTCTATGTCACGCTGGAGCCGTGCTCCACGCCGGGCCGCACGGGTGCGTGCACCGACGCGATCATCGCGTCCGGGATCAAGCGCGTGGTCATCGGGGCGCAGGACCCGAACCCCGCCCACGCGGGCCGCGGCCCCGAGGTGCTGCGGGCGGCGGGCCTCGCGGTCACCACCGGCGTGCTCGAGGCCGAGTGCACCGACCTCAACCTGATCTTCAACCACTGGATCGTGCGGCAGACGCCGCTCATCGCGGCGAAGTCGGCCGTGACGCTCGACGGCCGCATCGCCTGCCGCTCGGGCGACTCGCGCTGGATCACCGGCGAGGCGGCGCGGGCGGATGTCATGCGCTGGCGCCGGCTGTTCCCGGCCATCGCGGTGGGCGCGGGGACGGTGATGACCGACAATCCCCGCCTCACGGCGCGGATCGCGGGCGAGCCCGAGTGGTGTCCCTGGCGCTTCGTGTTCGACGGCCTGCTGCGCAGCGTGGCGGACCGGTCCATGCCCGGGGTCTACACGGACGACTTTCGCGCGCGCACCATCGTGGTGACCACGCCGCATGGCGGGCTCGGCTACGTGCGCAAGCTCCGCGACCTCGGCGTGCAGGTGTGGATCCTGCCCTCGGCGACGCAGCGCGTGCCGTTCGCGGAGTTCCGCAAGCGCTGCGCCGAGGAGAAGATCACGGGCGTGCTGTTCGAGGGCGGCGCGCAGCTGGTGAGCCAGATCCTGCAGGACCGCCAGCTCGACTACCTGCTGGTCTACCGCGCGCCGCTGCTGCTGGCCGACGACCGGGCCAAGCCCGTGCTCAGCGGCCTGCGGTCGGAGAAGCTGACCAATGCGGTGCGGCTGGCGGACGTCCGCCACGAGGTGTTTGGCGACGACATCCTGACCCGCGGACGCGTCGACTATCCGGCGCAGATGTTCATCGATGAGACTACATTTAGCCTCGGGTAACGCGCACAAGGCGGAGGAGTTTGCCGCCCTCGTGGCCGCGGCCGGGCTGCCCATCGAGATTGTCTCCGCCCGCGCCGTCGGGGGCATGCCCGAGGTGGCGGAGGACACGGGCACCTTTGCCGGCAATGCCGCGAAGAAGGCCCGGGCCCTCCGGGCGCAGCTGCCCGCCGGGTCGTGGGTGCTCGCGGATGACAGCGGGCTCTGCGTGGACGCCCTCGGGGGCGGACCCGGCGTCGAGTCGGCCTACTACGCCGGTCCGCAGGGCGACGGTGCGGCCAATCTCCGGAAGCTGGTGGAGGCGATGCGCGGTGTGCCGGCCGCGCGGCGCGGGGCCCATTTCGTCTGCGTGCTCGTGCTGCTCAACGGCGCGGGCGAGGAGATCCGGTTCGAGGGCCGCTGCGACGGCCGGCTGCCGGACGAGCCCGCCGGCGGCGCGGGCTTCGGCTACGACCCGCTGTTTGTCCCGGACGGGCACGCGCGGACCTTCGCGCAGCTGCCCGAGGCGGACAAGAACGCCCTCAGCCACCGCGGCCGGGCCTGGGCCCGGCTGGTGGCCTGGTGGCGCGCGAACGTGCCCGCGGCGAAGGCCTGAGCGCGCCTACGGGACGAAGAGGAACTGGCCGAGGTCGAGGGTGTCGAGCGCGGCATTCCGGTCGTCGCTCCAGATCAGCTGCGGGTTGAACAGCGGCGAATCCACCGTGCGGACCAGGCGCTTCACGCGGCCCTTGTCCTCCTCCGGCGGGTACCACGCGGCGATGTCCTTGGCCTGCTCGGGCCGGCAGATGACAATGTACTCGGTGTGCGTCGGGTCCCAGTCGCGGTCGGTGAGCGAGTCGGAGATGTCCGTGGACACGTCGATGGCCGTGCGCCCCAGCGAGCGCGCGGTGGCCTCAACGACCGGGAAGAGCCGCGAGTAGCGCGTGGACGCATGGACCAGCAGCAGGCCGTCGCGGTTGGCGAGCCGGCGGAAGTACAGCGTGAGCGCCTCGGTGGTCAGCAGGTGCGAGGGCACGCCGTCACCCGTGAAGGCGTCGATCACGATCAGGTCGTAGTCCGACTTGGACTCCTCCAGCGCCTTGCGGCCGTCGCGCTCGATCAGGTTCACGCGGCCGGCCGACTCGGCGACGAAGGTGAAGCTGGCGCGGGCCACGCGGAGGATCTTCGGGTCAATGTCCCAGAAGTCGTAGATGTCCCCGGTCCGGGCATAGGCGGCGAGGGTGCCGGCGCCGAGGCCGATGACGCCGACCTTCATGGCTGGGCGCGTCGCCTGCAGCCGCTCGATCGTGCGGCCGACGCCGCTGCTCTCGTTGTAGTAGAGCGTGGGCCGGCGCCGCGCGGCGGCATCGGTGGTGAGCTGCGAGCCGTGGGTCGTGGTGTCGCTGGAGAGCACGACGCTGCGGGCGTCGGTCTTGACCATGATGTGGCCGTAGAGGTCGCGGGTGTGGACCATCTGCCCGCCCGGGGCCTCGGCGCCGGACTGGTGGATGCCCAGGCCGACGACCGGGATGCCCAGCACGAGCGTGGTGACGATCACGGTGGCGGGGTCGCGGCGGCCGGTGAGCCACAGCAGGCCGGTGGCGAGGAGGGCGACGGAAGCCAGCTCGAACTCGATCGGCCGGGCGAAGAGGTAGGGGATCACCGTGCTGGAGACGAGCCCGCCCAGCACGCCGCCGACGGCGAGGACCAGGTAGTAGCGCTCGAACCGCAGGGCGGGACGCACGCCGTGCAGGATGGCGTTGCCGAGGAAGCTGCCGCTTGCGGTGAGGGAGAGCAGCCACCAGGCCGTGCCGGCGTTGACCGTCGCGGCGGTGAAGCCCTTGACGACCATGAAGCCGGTCAGGCTGACCGCGAGCCAGACGATGGTGGACATCGTCATCCACGGCCGCCAGCGGCCGGAGAACGCGATCATGAAGCTCAGCAGGTAGGCGCTGAACGGCCCGACCCAGGCCAGCGGGCTCGAGCCCAGCTCGGCCGAAAGATGGTAGGTGGCGCCCAGCATGCCGATGCAGGTGAGGGCGCTGAGCCAGACCCAGAGCAGGGTGAGGCCCAGGGCGAAGGGCTCGGCGGGTTCCGCGGGCAGCGCCTCATCGCTGCCGGGCGTCGTGCGCCGCAGGATGTAGCCGGCCGTGACAAGCAGGGCGGCGGCCACGAGCAGCAGCACATGCCACGTCGCGGCCTGGTCACTGAGGCGGAGGCTGGTCTCGATGAAGAACGGGTAGAGCAGGACGGCGACCAGGCTGCCGGCGTTGGAGATCGAGTAGAGGTAGTACGGCACCTCCTCGCCGCGGCGGCGGAGCCAGCCGTGCAGCAGTGGCGCGGTGCTGAAGAGCAGCACCATCGCGGGCAGGGTGGTATAGCTCAGGCGCCAGACCACCCGGAGGATGCTGGCGGTGGCGTCGGCCGAGTCGCTCGGCAGCTGGAACGAGACCACGGCCACGACGGCCAGCACGGCGGTGGCCGTGACCTGCAGCGCGACGCGCTTGCGCACGAGCCAGGCGGCCCAGCTGTAGCCGAGCAGCAGGGCGAGCTGGAAGTAGACCATGCAGCCGAGCCAGGTGCCGGAGGTCCCGCCGTAGATCGGGAGCAGCCGCTTGCCCATGAGCGGCTGGATCGCGAACGCGAGGAAGGCCGCCAGCGGCACGACGGTGATGACCAGCACGGGCAGCACCTGGTTCAGGACACTTTGGGGGCGTGGGGATTCGGACATAAGGGGTGGGGTCAGCCGCCGCGGACGAACGCGGCGAGGGAGCGGAGCGGCGAGGCGCCGATGGCGGGATAGGCCTCGCAGGGCGTCCAGCAGTTCGGGCAGCGGCCCTCGATGACCGCCTGGCGGACGCCCTCGCGGCGCGCGGCCTCGATGATGGGCAGCAGGGCAAAGCCGCTCTGCCGGACGTTGCCGAGCGGGCGGTCCCAGATGGTGCAGGGATAGACGGCGCCCTTCTCGGAGAGATAGGCCGTGGACAGCAGGGCCGAGCAGGTGATGTTGGTCTTGCCCGTGGCCAGGTAGCGCAGCGCCTCGGACCGGTAGATGCGCTCGATGGCCCGCATGCCGGAATAGCCGGCCTTCGGCTTGCTCGCCGCGAGCCGCAGGGCCGCAGCCACCTCGGCCCGGTGGGCTGGGCCGCCGAAGCCGTCCTGGGCCTCGCTCGCGGAGTTGCCGTAGTAGTGCTGGGAAAGGTGCGGGATGTTGAGGTGGAAGCTGCCCCAGCCGATGGGCGGCTCCGCGCGGACGGCCAGCGCATCGTTGATGGCGGCAAACGTCTGCTCGACCAGCTCCGAGGTCGTCAGCCCGCATGATCCCTTGTGCCCGTGCAGGGTCATGCCCACGAACAGCTGGTCCGGTCCCAGCCGGCGCCGCAGCGCGGCAAAGGTGTCCACCGCATGGGCGAAGTCGTTGCGGATCCCGCGGAGCCGGTCGTTGAGCTCGGGCGGGCCGTCGATCGAGACCGTGACCACGAGCCGGGCGCGCACCGTCGCCTGGAGCTGCGCCACGACCTGGTCGATGCGCTTCGTGGCGATGCCGTTGGTGGGGAAATGCACCAGCAGCAGGTCGGGGCAGGCGGTGGCGAAGGCCTGCACCACCTCGACGAAGTCCGGGCGGTCGGTGGGCTCGCCGCCGGTGAAATCAATCCACTGGAGGAACGGGTTGGCCGCCGCCAGCGAGCGGATCTCCGGGAGCGTCAGCTCGTCGTCCAGCCCGCCGGGGGTGTCCTTCACCTTCCAGATGTCGCAGTAGACGCAGCGGGAGTGGCAGCGCTTGGTGACGACGAAGACCAGCTTGGTCGGCGGGCCTTCCACGCCGGCGGCCGCCGCGGCAGTGCGCAGGCCGAGCCGGCTCCAGGAATAGAGGGGCGTGCTCATTTGGCCGGGGCCGGCTCCGTTGGGTGCGCCAGGTGCTCGCGCGCGGCCTGCAGCTGGACGTCGAGGTCGGACTGCGGGCGCTGGACCGGTGCCTTGCCGCCGAAGTGGGCGTAGGCGGCGGGGGTGTCGATGCGGTAGATGCCCATCTTGAACGCCTGGCTCTGGGCCCGGCGGTACTCGACCGCGCCGGTCTCGGCGAGCAGCCGGGCGACGTTCACGGCGGAGCCGGGCTCGGCGTTCTGCCAGAAGCCCCAGTGGATGTAGACGCCGCCCGGGTACTCGTTGGCGAGCTCGGTCAGGTTCGTGCGCACCATCGTGTCCACGATGTAGAACTGCGAGGAGTTCACGCCCTTCAGCAGCCACATGCACGGATCAGAGGACAGCACCAGCGAGCCGTCGGGCAGGGTGCGGGAAACATCGGCGACAAAGTCCACGTCAGCCACCGCCTCGATGGCCTCGCGGCTGAGGGTGGGGACGTAGTGCATCCCGGCGACCCAGTTGACCAGCCCGCAGGCGGCGGCGCCGTAGCAGAGGATCGGCACGCGGCGCAGGACGCCGAAGAGCGCGGCGGCGCCGATGCCCATGAAAGCGGCCACCGGGGCGCAGGAGACGACGGCGTAGCGCGAGCTGGCCCCGTAGTAGTAGCCGCCGGCGTAGAAGACGATGAAGATGCCCCACGAGAGGGCGAACCACACGCCCAGGGCGACCCCCGCCGTGCGGTTGCGACCCAGCAGCCAGAGCAGGCCGGCGACCGCGAGCACGGTGCCGGCGACGGGGAACCACTGCGAGTCGTAGAAATAGCCGCCGTTGCTGTGGAGGTTCTTGCCGACGAAATCCAGGGCGAAGCGGCGGCCGTCCTGCGCGCCCCAGTTCTCGGTGTGGACGGCCCAGAGGTGCATCAGGTTTGGCGCGGCGAGCGCGGTGGCGAGCACCAGCGCGCCCCAGGCGGAGAGGTCCTCGATGAAGCGGTCGTCGGTGGACCACAGCACGGCCGCGACCAGCGGGAACGCCAGCAGCGACTCGGGCCGGAAATAGGCCGCGAAGGCGGTGGCGCCGGCGAGCAGCAGGGCGGTGGCGGGACGGCCCTGGGCGGTGGAGAGATCGCGAAACCGCGCATGGATGCAGGCGGCGAGGAAGGCGACGGCGGTGGTGGCGGCCGCGGCCGGCTCGACGGCCACGGTGTGACCCCACCACGGCACGAGCGGCGTGAACATGAACAGCAGCGCCGCGGCCAGCCCGGCGCCGACCGGGAGCGTCCAAGGGACGAGGGCGAAGCCCAGGTAAAGGCATGAGGCGGCGACGCCGACCAGCGCGCGATTGAGGAAATGCGCGGAGTCGTCCGAGACTCCCCAGATGCGGTAAACCCACGAGAGCAGGTAGGGCAGGCCGTTGGGCTGCTTGTTGACCCACGCGTTGTACATCTCGTACTGGCCGTACTCGACCCGCGCGTAGTTCGCGCCCTCGGCGCGGCCGGTGTGCGCGATCGTCTGGCCGATCTGCATGTAGAGATGCTCGTCGAACAGGATGCGGGTCGTCCGCGGCGCGAGTCCGCAGGCGAGGTAGCCGGCGACCAAAATGGCGAGCGCCGTGAGCAGGCGGCGCCGGCCGAGGACCTCGCGCAGCGCGAAGGCGGTGGCGCCCAGTCCGGCGAGCATGGCGACCACGCAGGCGTGCATGCCCCAGACGGTGGTGACCGGCACGAGGTTGAGCTGCCCGTCGGGCGGCAGGCCGCCGACGATGCGCCAGGCCCAGAGGCCGGTGAGCGCCAGCACGGTCAGGGCGAAGGCGGGCCAGAGTTTCTGGGCCAGGGTGAGGGTGCGGTTCATGACCAGGGGCTCTTGGTAATGGAGCTTTTCCGGAATAAAGCCGAGCCCAGGGCGAGGTGCTCCACGCCACTCTCGATCCACGCCTCGACCACGCCCTGCGCGGCATCGGCCATCGGCTTGCCGTGCATGTTGAGGCTGGTGTTGATGACCGCGCCGGTGCCGGTCAGCTCCTTGACGCCCGCGAGCATCCGGTACCACGGCTCGGCGGGATTCTCCGGCACCATCTGCGGGCGGCAGGAACCATCCGGGCCCACGGCCCCCGCGAGTGCGGCGCGGCCGGCGGGCGTGGTGGCGAAGCCCATCGTCATGTGGAGATTCGTGTCGGCCGGCCCGCGGTAATCCGCCAGCAGCGCCGGGGCCTCGGAGAGGAGCAGCGAAGGGCAGAACGGCTGGAACCAGACGCGGCGCTTGAGCCGGAGGTTGAGGTCGTCGCGCGCGGCGACGCTGTCGGCCCGGGCGATGATGCTACGGGCGCCCAGGGCGCGGGCGCCGAGCTCCATGCGGCCCTGGGCCCACATGACAACGCCGCCGGCCGCGACCAGCTCGGCGACGGCGCGGGCGATGTCGGGCGGGCGGGTGACGGCTGCATTGATGGCCTGGCCGAGCGACTCGGCGTCGCGGCCGAGGTCGCCGTAGTCGGTGCCCAGGCGGAAATCCGTGAACGGCGCGGGGCGCCTTCCGACTTCGCGACGCCAGATCGCGAGTGCGGAACCGAGGGCGAGACCGCCGTCGCCCATGGCCGGGCAGACCTCGAGGCGGGTGATGCCGGGCAGCGCGCGGATGAGGCGGTTGACCTTGATGTTGGAGGCAACGCCGCCCGCGTACCCGAAGGCGGCCCGGCCCGTGGCAACGGCCAGCATGGCGAAGAACTGGGGCACGAGCATCTCGAGCGTCTGCTGCGCCATGCGGGCGACCTGCTCGCGCGGCGTGCACCAGACCACGCGTCCGACTTCGGATGCCATGTCGGTCGGAGAGATGGAGCAGCGCAGCATCGGCAGGCCGCCTTCGCCCGGGGTCAGCGTGAACCACTTCAGGAACGGATTCACGCTGGTGGGCGTCTGCGCCGCGTAGGTCGCGAGGGCCATCACCTTGCCCTCATCCTCCAGCGGGCGCATCTGCAGCTCGTTCGTGACGTGCTCGAAGAACAGCCCGAGCGAGGCCGAGCCAGGGATGGAGAGGATCTTGCGCAGGGAGGCGTCGGACTCGGACCACTCCCACACCGAGCCGGACTCGCCGTCCCCGATGCCGTCGAGCGTGACCATGAGCGCGTTCGTGCCCCAGTTCGGCCAGTAGGCCGCGGAGGCCGCGTGGGCCTCGTGATGGTCCACGAGGAAGACATCGCGGGACGGCGCGTCGAGCAGCGAGGCAAACGAGCGGCGGGCCCAGGCGCGCAGCAGGCTGGAGGTCGGCCACTGCGTCAGACGATATTTGGCCCGCTGGGTCAGCCCGTGCATCGGCCCCGGCGGCTCCAGGCGGCGGCGCAGGCGGTAATAGTTCTCCTTCATCCACGGGAAGGTCCGCGTGAGCGTCTTGGCGGGATCGGAGGTGCACGGGGCCCAGGCGACGCGGCGCGAGCCGGCGGCGGAGCGCATGGCGGCGAGGGCGCGGACGGGCAGCCCGACGTCGAGCTTGCGCCCGCTGAGGCGCTCCTCGTTGAGGGCCAGGACGACGCGGCCGTCGATGATGAGGGCGGCGCCGGCGTCGTGGCCGTCCCAGACGCCGATCACGGCTTCGTAGGGTCGGTTCATGCGGAGAGGGGCCGGCGGCGGCGGCAGAGGCCGGCGGCGAGGTGCCAGCCGTACGCGAGCCAGATGCTCGGGCGGCTGAGGGAGATCTTCGAGTAGCCGGCGGCGCGGCGCCGCTCGTGGGTGGGCACCTCGCTGAGGGCCAGGCCGGCGGCGAGCGTGGCCGCGATCATCTCCATCTCGATGGTGGTGTGGCGCGAGCGGAGGTTCAGCCGGCGGAACACGTCCGTGCGGATGGCGCGGAAGCCGTTCTGCGAGTCGGAGAGACGGCTACCGTAGCGCCAGTTGAAGAGGTAGGTGATGAACGCGGAGCCGGCGAGGCGCAGGAACTCGTCGCCGCCGCCGTGGAGCTCGTCCGAGCCGCCGAGCAGGCGCGAGCCGGTGACATGGTCGGCGGTGTCCGCCAGGATGGGCGCGACGAGCAGCGGGATGTCGATCGGGTCGTGCGAGCCGTCGGCGTCCACGAAGACGCAGATCGGCGTGGTGACATGGCTCACGGCGAGGCGGAGCGCGGCGCCCTTGCCCAGGCCTTCGTCGCGGATCACGCGGGCGCCGGCGGCGGCGGCGATGGCCGCGGTGCGGTCGGTGGAGCCGCCCTCGACGACGATGACGGTGCCGACGTAGTTGAGGCACTCGCGGACGACGAGGCCAACGGTGAGCTCCTCGTTGCGGGCGGGGATGATCGCGGTGATGGAGGGGTTGGGCTGCTCCTCGGCGCTGAGGAACTGGTCGGCGCCGGCCTGGCCGCGGCGAAACATCCGGCGCGCGCGGCGGATGACGAAGAGGCGTTCGTCCTCGCCGAAGCGGATGATGTCGCTGGAGTCGTCAGCCATGGATCAAAGGAGGGGCGCGGGCAGGCGGGGGCCGGGATGCGCCGGCCGGCCTGCAGAAAATGACGGGAAGGCGTGGTGTCGGGCGATCACCACATGAAGAAATTCCCGCGCGAGAAGGACGTGGTCGTCGGCGAGCCCGCCGGCGGCTGCGAGAGCAGGGCCAAGTTGAACTGGATGTCGCGAATGGCGGGCGGCATGTAGATGTCGGCCGGCTGGCCCGGCTGCTGGAAGGTCGCCGTGTAGTTCTTCGAGGTGAAGAGGCGGCCGACGGATCCGTGCATGAGCACGTTGATGCTGTTGGTGCGCATGTCCTCGAGGTAGCGGACCAGGTTCTGCGCGCCGCCGCTCGCGGTGCCGGTGCCGGCCGGCACGTTGCCGGTGAGGATGCCGGCCTCGATCGTGAGCTTGTGGGTGCCGTCGGCCGCGAGCGGGGCGGTGCCGAGGCGCGTGCCGTTGAGGGTGGTGCCGGTGTACATCGAGGCGCCGGAATCGGCATCGTTCCAATTGTACGACAGCAGGGTGATCGCGTCGCCCATGATCATGGCGGGGTTGATGGTGCCGTCGGCGCGCGGCGTGGTGTTGTAGTTGCCCTTGATGTAGAGGCCCGCGTTGGTGGCGACCGAGAAACCGGTGTTATAGATCGTCTCCGGGGTGGCCTCGGCGTTGATCAGGCGCACGCCGCCGGGGTTGGTGGTGGTGGCGGACTTCACGTTGACGTACATGACGCCGTTGAAGTCGGAATAGTGGGCGGCGAGCAGGGTCTTCAGCACGCTGACATCCACCGTGGTCATGGCGACGGCCTTGCCCTCGCGCATGTCGGTCACGCTGGCGGCGATGCCGTTGATGGCGGAGGAGTAGGTGCTGGTGACGTCGGTGGCAATCTGGGAGACCGGATCCACCTTTTCGATGGTGACGGTGTTGTTGGTGTTCACCGTGACCCGCAGCCCGGCGCGGTTGTAGATGCGCTGTGAGCTGATGGTCGGGTCATCACCCTTGGTCGAGTCGTAGGAAACAGGTGTCTCGTTGGCATTCGAGGTGCCAGGTGGTGGCGCGATGATTGAGCGGTACACGTCGTTGACGGTCGGGAAAAGATCGGGTCGGCGGGCGACGAGCTCATTGGCGTCCACGCCGCCCTGCAGGTTCTCGGACTCGGTCAGCGGCACGACCTGGGAGGCCTGCGAGGTGGTGAATTGCGGCGCGGAGAGCGAGGCGCCGACGAGCGTGCCCGGCTTGCGGTAGGTTGTGGTGCCCGAGCCGTCATCGGCGATGCCGTTGAACACACCCGGCGGCAGATAGCGGACCTTCTGCGTCAGGGTCAGGGTGCCGGTCGGGGTGGAGCCCATGTAGATGCTGCCGTTGGCCGAGACGTCGCCGGCGATGCGCATGTTGGCGCCAGGGGCGAGCTCGAGGTCGCCCTCATAGAACACGCCGAACTGGAAGATCGGGGTGTTGAAGGTGGAGAAGCGCCGGCCGAGGCGGATCACGACCGAGTTGTGGAAATAATTGCCCGGGGGCGGGGTGACTTCGATCTTCACCGTGATGCTGGTGACCGTGCCCTGCTTGGTCGTGCCGGGGACGACGCCAAAGAAGCGGTCAAAGGAGCTGTTGTAGATGGCGGACCGCTTGACGCTCCAGGCCGGGTTGGGCGAACGGTAGATCGCCAGGAAGGGGTCGCGCGCGGTCGCGGGGGTGTCGGCCACGTCGACCAGGTTCTGCGCGGCCAGGGCGTCGGGCGTGCTGGTCGGAGGCGTCGCCAGCAGGATCTGCGTCATGAACTGGTAGTACAGGCACTCCATCTCGCTGTCCGCGACGGCGCGCGCCTGGGCGCGAACCTCGTTGCGCATCGACAGGCGGTACGACGTGGCGGTAAGGCCGAGGATCGCCGCCGCCCCGACGGACAGGATCATCAGAAAGGACAGGGTCGCGATCAGCACGCCACCCGCTTGGGATTTAAGATTCATGGCAGTCACTCGCAGGCTGGTCCAGCCCCCGGCCTAACCATCGAACAGGATGCTGGTGGTGGTCGAGGTCGTGGACTTCGAGGTGCTCGTGGAGGAAGTCGACGTAGTCGTCGAGGTCGACGACGTGGTGGTCGAAGTGGTGGACGTGGTCGTGGAGGTGGACGTGGAGGTGCTCGACGTGGTGGTGGACTTGGTCGAGGTGGACGACGTGGACGTGGAGGACGTCGAGGTGGACGTCGAGGTCGTGGACGTGGAGGTCGTCGTCTTGGACGTGGAAGAGGTCGACGTAGTCGTCTTCGAGGTGGAGGACGTCGAAGTGGACGTGGAGGTGGTCGACTTCGTGGAGGTCGTGGTCTTCGAGGTCGTGGACGTGGAGGTCGTCGAGGTGGACGACGTGGACGTGGAGGACGTCG
>Ga0265327_10003613_pt1 | contig 14562 bp, 17 predicted proteins | sample 41621metaG_FD_202089 | JGI IMG/M metagenome (GOLD analysis project Ga0265327, IMG submission 202089) | Rhizosphere microbial communities from Carex aquatilis grown in University of Washington, Seatle, WA, United States - 4-16-21 metaG | ecosystem: Host-associated > Plants > Roots > Rhizosphere... | reverse complement strand
CGCCTTGCGTGAGCGCGTGGCGATCGAGCGCGACAAGCTGAAGGCCGAGCAGAAGAAGCCGGCCCGCGAACAGTACCGGGACTTCCTCACCGAGAAGGCCCAGGGCGGCGATGAACAGGCGCTGGCCGAGCTGCGCCGGATGCGTCCCGAGCCGACCGACAAAGAGAAGGCAACCGATGCCCAGGTGAAGCCGGCAGAGCGTCAGGCCGACCAGGACCGCGCCCCGATCCACCGCGCCCAGGCCATCACGTACCAGGTTGCACGCAATGGCGATGTGACCTATCAACGCGACGGCCGCGACATGCTGCGCGATGCTGGCCGCAACGTCCAGATGCTCCAACAGGACGCGCAAACCATCGAGACAGGGCTACGCCTGGCACAGCAGAAATTCGGCTCAAAACTAGCCCTTTCAGGCCCCCAAGACTTCCAGGAGAAGGCCGCCCGGATCGCGGCCGATGCTGGCCTGAAAGTGGAGTTCACCGACCAGCGCCTGAACAAGATCATGCAAGACCGCCGCGCCGAACTGGACGCGGAGAAAGCACGCCAAGGAGAGGCCCGCAAACTGGCCCAGGACTTCGCCAAACAGCGCGAGCAGGAGAAGGCAAGGCCTACGGAGCCGCAAGCACCTGCAGCGCCTCAGAAGGCCCAGGAGCAGCCCGCGCAGGCCATCGAGAGCAAGGAACCAAACACCGTACACAGCCGCTACACCGGCGAGGTGGAAGCCATCGACGGAAAGCATGTGTACCAGCGGCACGGTCGGGACGTTATCCGACATGACCGCAAGCAATTTAACGAAGCGCCCGAGCTTGGCGACCAGGTGCAAGTCACCTATAGGCAGGGGAAGGCGACCGTTAAAAACCTGGGCCGAGAGCGAGAGAACGATCATTCGCACGGCCTGTAACTGCAACCAACTGCTAGGAGCAGATCATGAGTGAAGTAGGAAAGAAGGTATTCGGTGCAGCGCAAGCCGTAGAAAACGCGCTGGCATCGACGGTGAAGGACTTTGAAAGCGGCGTGGGCGCTTTCTTCAGTGGAGGCAATGGACGCACCCACGAACCGGAGCCAGTGCGCGAAACGCAGCTGACCGAGCCGACGAAGGAAGCCAGCCAGGAGCGCACCGCGCCTGGCCAGATCGTCGCCAACCAGGACGTGAACGGGACACCGGCTTATCTGGTGCAGACCGAGAACGCCAAAGGGGAGCCTGAAAAGGTCTTGGTTGAGAAGGGCAAGGACGACTCTTTCCAAGTTGGCCAGGACGTGACCATGAGCTGGGGCAAGGATGGCCAGCTGAAGGGCATGGAAGAGCAGCGCGACTATGGAATCTAAGGACCAGCCCAAGCCAAAGGCAGCGCCTCGCGTGTACCGAGTGGAGGGGCGCGAGCAATCGACCGCGGCCGCCACAAAGCGACCGCCAGCGCCGGCCGAGAAGGGCGCGGGCTTGTCCATAGGCGGCGCATTCCTGGCCGGTGTGGCGGTAGGTCTGGCGGTATCCGACCAGCCACCGCCAGGCGAGCCGGCGCATGTGCATTTGACCCTTGGCGACGACGACACAGGCGACACCAAGGGGCAGCGCGAGTGCGACCAAGACCGCGACTTTGAACGATAACCACCGCCGGCCGGGAAACTGGCCGGCTTCAGGAGAAACAACCATGACGAAAAGAGAATTTGCAGGCCAGGTGCTGGAGGGCATGGGCCGCGCCATGAACTTCATTGCGGATGCCTTCGCGCCCGCCGAGCTGGGCGCTATTGCGCTGGTCCTTGTGGCCGTTCGCGTGATGACATTGGGAGTATGAGAGCCATTAAACCGGCATCGACCAGCAGACACAGGGGGCGCTTCAAGCGCCCCTTTTTCTTTGCCCGCGCATTGCAAAGGCCTTGCTCTTTTGCATATCATATCGTATCATATCAATCATAACGTATCGTATCGTATCAACCAAAGGAGAAAGCAACATGGGACGAGAAGCCAACATAACCCCCGACCAGGTGCATGCCATCGCTGACGCAATCAGAGCAGAGGGCGGCAAGCCGACCTTGCGTGCAGTGCGTGAGCGCTTGGGCACCGGCAGCATGGGCACGGTCAGCAAGCACCTGCAGCAGTGGAAGGCTGGCCAGGAGCGCCAAGCCGCGACCGAGCTGGCCCTTCCCCCTGCATTGCAGCGGGCCGTCTTGGACTTCATGGCGACCGAGCTGGCGGCCGCACGCGCACCGCTGGAAGCCGAGCTGGCCGACCTGCAGCAAACCGCCGGCGACCTGGCCACAGAAAACGAACGGCAGGCCACCACCATCGAGAACCAGGCCGGCGAGCTGGAAGCGCTGGCGGCCGACAAGGCAGCAGCAGAAGGCAAGGCCGAGCAGCTGGCCGTTGACCTGGCCACCGCCAAAGAAGAAACCGTGCGCGAACGCCAAGCAGCAGAGCAGGCCCGCACCGAGCTGGCCAAGGCCATGCTGCGCCTAGAAGCTATGCCACGACTGGAAGCAGACCTGGCCGCGATTCGTGCCGAGCTGGCCAAGGAGCGCCAAGGGCGCATTGAAGCAGAGCAACAAGCGGCCGTCCTGACCGCTCAGAAAGCCGACCTTGAAGGCCGATTGGTTGACGCCAAGAAGGGCGCGGAGCGTAGCGCCGAGCAGCTGCAAAAGGCCCAGGATCGCGCCGAGCAGCTGGGCACCAGCCTGGCAGATGCCCGCGTGACCGCACAGACCCAACAGGCACGCATCGAGGACCTGGCCGGCCAGCTGGACCGCGCCAGAGTAGAAGCACGCGAGGCAGGGGACAAAGCGGCCGTTTTGGTGTCACAAAAAACTGACCTGGCCGCGAAGGTGGACAGCCTGGCCAACGAGCTGCAGCAGGCCGCGCCGGCGGTCACCAAGACCAAGGGCCAGAAGGGCAGTGCAGCATGAACACATCAAGCGACGAATTGCCCCAGGACGCACAGGCCCCTAACGACCCGCCACCGCCAGCAGGCAAGCTGCTGGACGTGCCCCAATCGTCAAAGATTGACGCAATGATGGACGACTTGCTGGGCAGCATGAACCGCCTGGCGACGGACGAAGACAGGCGCAAAGAGGTGGCAAAGTTGCTGGTGTGAATCGCCTCGCGCCGGCGCGTGTAATCGCTAAGATTTTGGCAAAGCAATTCGTGTACACGGCTTGCTTTGCCAACGTGCAATCGGTCAGATTTTCGCGGACGCGAAAAAAAGCCCCGCACCAGGGCGAGGCTTGAAAGACTGCGGGCTACTAGGGAGGAAAGCGCCGCGCAAAGGCAGTCTCCCAGCATTATCAGATCCCCTTCGGCCGACGAGCTGGCCAGCGCTGAAGAACTCCCGCGCCTGGCCGTAGGTCATCCGACACGACCACCACAAAGCAGAGCGTGTACACGCTGCCGCTGGTACGTGTAATCGCTCAGATTCCCCATGTAGCCCACCCACCGGCACGCCCGAGCGTGTCGGATGACCTACGCCTGGCCAGCGCGTGCAATCGGTCAGATTTTCGCGGACGCGAAAACGCCCCGCCACTACGTGCAACGGGCGTTATGTCAAGCAAACGGCACACATTCATAAGTACGGCTTGCATAAACTCTAGATAAAATGCACAATCTACCTACTGACAAACCGTCATTTGTGCGAGGAAATCAACATGAGCAGCCACACCATAGACACCGCCATGGCAAAACGGATGGTCGAAGCGTCCGCGATCCGTGGCGCGTCGATCATTGGCCAGCCTGGCGGCTGGTCCGTAGTCCTGAAGCTGGGGATGCAAGAAAAGCCGCTGGGGGCACAGCGCAGCGATAAGCCCCGTATGTGGCGCAGCCTTGACCGTTGCGTGGACTACCTGAAGAAAGAGCTTCACATTGCCCGCTTCGAGCTGCTGGACGCTACCAACTTCAGCGACGTTGCCCTAGTGGGCAAGTCCCGCGAGGACGCATCGGAACGACTGCGCAACGCCCATGAAGCGGCAGCGCATGACAAGTGGTTTCGGGAACAGGTGGAAATCGGCCTGGCCGAAGCTGACGACCCGGCCGCCGAGTGGGTGACGAACGAGGAAGCGAACGCGAGCTGGGCCAAGAAACGGGCCGAGCTGGTCAAGCGTGCTGAAGGGAGCGCTGCTTGATGTTGGTATGGCTTCGCAGGGCGATAGCTGACCGTGACGCGCAGCTGGACTACATCGCCCAGGACAACCCCCGCGCAGCCATCGAGCAAGGCGACCGCATAGCCCACCAAGTGGGCCAGCTGGTCCAGCACCCGGAAATGGGCCGCGCAGGGCGCAAGCAAGGCACCCGCGAGCTGGTCATAAGCCGTACCCCGTTCATCGTGATTTATCGCATCAAGGGCAAGCGCATCGAGCTGCTGCGCGTGCTGCACGGTGCGCAGCAATGGCCGAAGGAGACAAAAACAAGATGATGAAACAGATCGCAGACGCGGCTAAAGAGCCGCCATTGACGCCGGCCGCACTGCGAGCCTGGCGACAGGGTTACAGGGCTTATTTGGAGTCCAAGGGCCTACCACCCGAAAGCGCGGCCGACATGGCCGCCAAGATTGCTTATCGGCCCGACCTGTACCCAACAGGCAAACAACCCGACTTGTTCAGTCTCACGCCGCCGGCATCGCCGCCGCCGGATGTTGACGCCAAAAAAGATGCACGCCCAACCAAGGCCAAGCCCGTCAAGGTGGCCAAGCCTGAAAAGGCACTGCCGGCGACCATCCAGCGCAAGCCCAAGACGACACCGACCACAGCCCGCGAAGACCGACTGGTGAAGACCGCCGCCGAGATTGCAGCGGAGCGCCCAGGAGGCGAAGACCTGGCCTTTATGCACTCCATCATGTGCCAGGTAGGGCTACCACGCTCCAAGACTGACGACCGCGAGTTTCTGCGGAAGTCGGGCGACTTCTGGCTGTACGTCCAGGCCGGCATGATTGATGAAGGCGCAGGCCCGGTGCCTCAACCTGTGCCCTATGGGCCACTGCCGCGCCTGGCCTTGGCGTGGTTGTCCACCTACGCCGTGCGACACAAGGAAAAAGAGATACCCATTGGCCACAGTGCCGCCGAGTTCCTGCGCCTTGTCGGCATTGATGGCGATGACGGCCGCCGCTACACGAACCTGCGCAAGCAGATGCACGCACTTGCCGCCTGCCGCCTGCAGCTGGGCTACAAAGGGCGCACCAGCAACCCGTCCCCCGTTGTGAAGCAGTTTGATGCGTGGGTGCAGAACCGAGACACCGGGCAGCGTTCGCTATGGCCAGGCGTTTTGCACTTGCACGACGAGTATTTTCAGACGCTGCTGGAAAGCGCTGTACCTCTCGACAATCGCGCCCTGCATGCCCTGAAGGGGTCCGCGTTGTGCCTTGACGTGTACACCTGGCTTGCCCATCGCCTTCACCGCATCGAGGCGCGGCCGGTGCTGCTGCATTGGAAATCGTTGCGTGGACAGTTCGGGCAGGAGTACCAGGGCAAAGACCCGGACAAGGACTTCAAGAAGAAGTTTCTGCCGGCGTTGCAAGCCGTCCTTGCCGTCTATCCGAAGGCCAAGGTCCAGCAAGTGACCGGCGGCCTGCTGCTGTACGCATCGCCGCCCCCGATCCCCTACAAGGGCACGTGAACCGGCTTCGTGAAAGCCGACCCCCAAGGGCCGCGATCTTGGGAGCCGAAACAGCATCTTTCGGGCGTGCTTCCCCGGTGGGTAAGCCTGTGATTCATGGAAGTTATCCACGTGAAATCAGACCCCCCCTGATCGTGAAAGCCGACCCCCTCACCCCCTGTTTTTGTCGTGAAATCAGACCCCCAAAGCCCGTGAAATCAGACCCCCCCTAAACCTGTAAGGTCTGCTTTTAGGTTTTCCCTATTACTTTTAACTGGTAGTTGGAGGCACGCTTTCTGTGGAAAACGTACCACCACAACCGAGACACCCAGAAAAAAAGCAAAGCGTGTACACGCCACCAATGGCACGTGCAATCGCTCAGATTTCAAGCCCTTGTCCTTGGCGTCAACCAGCGCCGCAGACACATCGAGAAGCAATCAATCGAGGCCCCCCGCTGGGGGGCAGAGCTAACGGGCCGCTTTGCGGCTTCTCCCCCCGGCGTCCCGCCCGCGCCCTAGGGGCGCTCCACGGCGTGGGGCATGCTGCCCCTCGGCTCCCCTGTGGGCTGCGCCCCCCTACTGTCGGCTGAACGCCGCCAGAGGCACCCCCGCTAGGCTATCCAGGAAGAAGGGGTAAAACCGACCTGGCCAGCAGATCGGAAAGCCGTTGATTGACTCCAAAAAGAAAAGGGCGCAAAGCGCATAGGCGCGGCGCTGGCGGGCTTTTGACGGTCAGCCCATGCCAACCCCTTCAGAAGCCAAAAAAACGCGCTGGCGGGCCGTTTGCTGCGTCTGGTGTGGTGTTCCCATCGACCGCCAAAGAAAACGCCCCAGGGCGTGAGCCGTGGGGCGTTTTATTGGCGGCAACAAGCCGAAGGCGCGTTAGTGAGCGTCGGCAATGTTCGCGCTGTACTCCGTGCCGTCTTCTCGGCGCAGGTTCAGGATGTTGCCAATCTGCCAGCCTGGCACTGTGCCACGAAGATCAAACGGGGCTGTAAGCGTGGTCAGCTCGGCAATGGTGGTCACTGGAGCGCACACAGAAAACAGCTTGGAGCCAGCTTTAAGCAGAACCGGACGACCAGCGATATCCATTGCCCTCAATCCGTCCTTGTTGGCCACGATCAGGCCGAAATCATGGCCGTTTGTAGGCACCACCACATCGACAAGCGGCGCATACGGACCACCACGCACCCGGCCGTCTTTGTCAGTTGCGTAGGTCAGCACCGGCCAGCCCTTGGCGTTGGCCATCATCACAATTTCGTTGTACTGGCGAATGTTGGCGACGATGCTGCAGGCCGACACCAACACATCACCAGGCTTCACGCCGGCCTCGCTGGCTTGCTTGCTCACGGCCGAGACCGTGAGCTGGCCAGCGTGGTACTTTTCATCAAATTTCAGGTTCAGGTCTTGCGCCACCTTGGCCGGTTGAGCGGCCGCCACAGAGGCGGCAACAGCGACGAGGGACAAGGCAAAAAAGGCTTTCGCGTTCATAAAAAAACTCCTAGCAGTTGAGTTACCCGGTAGGCCGACCGGGCGACGGTGTTCACATCATGCCACAGCCTGCAAGTGAAAGCAAGCATAAGCAAGCAAAAAGCAAGTATTTTTTACTTGCTTGCCGCTTCCGAATACAGGCCATCACAGCGGGCTTTTTGGGTCTTTTCCCATTCAGGGGCCAAACCGTGCGGGCTTCGCTTACGGGCTTCTTCCAGCTGGGTCAAGCACTGTTCCCGGCTTTGGGTCTGTACCTGGCCGCTGGGCGAGTAGTGCAGGCCGCCGACCTCGACCGGAGCCGAGGCGCTGGGCTTGGCCTGGCCAACCGGCGCGGCACCTTTTCCGAGCTGCAGGCCGTCGCCTTGTTGGGCACGGCAATCAGCCTCGAATTGCTGGTTTTGCTGGGTGACGTTGTGCCCGAACTTCAGCGGGTTCTCACGGAAGGCCGCCCCCTGGCGATCCTTCACGCATTGGGCAATGTCGCGTTGTGCGCGGACTTCCGGCGGCACGCCGTACACCCTGCGCCACTCGTTGAAACCTGTTAGCGCCCCGATAGCGAGGACCACGGCCAGAGCTTTGAATGCTGCTTGTGTGTTCATGGTGTCCCCCTCACTTGGCCACGAAAGGCGGGTTTGCATCGGGCATGCCAACGTACTGCAGGACCACCCGAGAAATGGGCAGGCCTGTCAGCATCAGGAAGCCGTGGAGGTTGTCCAAGCCCATGATTTCCGATGCCAGGACGGCCGCCTGAACGTGCCGGCGTGTGCTCTTGTTTTCGCTGTTAGATGCAAGGTTGCCGATCTGCTGGCTTTGCCCCTCGCTGGTTTCTTCGCGTTCAATTTCCTGCTGGCCAATTTCGTTCTCGAAATACTTGGCCGTCTCGCCGTCGCCGGCTTTCAGGATGAGCTTTTGACTCATGCACGAAAGCAGCGTTTGTGCTTCGTCGTGGCCGTAGGTGTTGCGCAGCTGGGCGATGGTCTGCAGGCCAGAGACACAGACGCCGCCGTACTTCCGCAGCTTGGTCAAGCCAGCGCGAAGGCTGGTGATCTTGCCCAGGCTGTCCAGCTCATCCATGATGAACCACAGCCGGCGCGACTGGCTTTCAGTCATCGACAGGCCTTCAACAATGGCCAGCTCAAGCCAGCAGGCAACCAGGTTGCGCAGCATGGCCATTTGATCGTCCCGGTAAGTCAGGTACAGCCAGGCGCGTTTCTGGTCCGACTCACGCACCCAACGGCGCACGCTGAACGTGCCTTGGTCTTCCAGGTAGTTCCAGGTAGCCAAGTACAGCGAAGCAATGGCCCGCGTGTTGGACAGCATCTTTTCGTTGCCCTTCTGCGTGAGGATGCCGGCCGGCGTGCCGGCCAGCATGTCGCCCAGCTCTTTAGCGTCGGCCGCGTTCACGTAGTGCAGCAGCTTCTTGATGCTGGTTTCACCCGCTTTGTGCATGGCCAGCATGGATTCACCAAGCAGGCTTTGCGCGTAGAAATGCCACTCTTGCGACTCGCCGGGGCCGTCTGGAATCGCCGCCTTTGCGATGCGCTGGCAGTCGTAATCGGCTTCAATCTCAGCGAACGGGGACCAGTGCTGTGTCCGAGCGTCGAACGGGTTCAGCACGAATTCACCGGCCTGGCCAAAACGTGCCAGATAGCCGCCTGCAGGGTCCGCGATGATGGCCGCCTGGCCGCGTCGGCGCACCTTGCGCAGCATTTCATTGATGGCTTGCGTTTTGCCCGCGCCGGTCTTCCCTTCGATCAAGAAGTGTTCCGGCTCGGTCTTGTACGGGATAGGGACACCGCCCCACTCGATCACTTGTGCCAGGTCTTCTTCGCTGGCCCCGCGTTTGAGCGCAGCGCCCAGCGTAGGCCCATCGACCAGGGCGGCACCACGCAACAGCGTTTCATCGGCCTTTGCCGCACCGCTGCCCGACGACATGGCCGGAGCGCGGCCGCCGATCCACGCCCGCAGCTTGCCCTGGCCAGGCACCCACGCCAAGAAGGCAAACGGGCCTTTTGCCTTGAGGCAGAGCCTTGCAAGCCCTTCCATCATCGTGAACAGCAGCCCGGTAAAGAGCAGGATCAAAACCACATCCAGCGTGAAGCCGCGACGGAAGACCGAGAAGGCAATCTGCCAGGCCGCTTGGATGCAGTACACGAAGCCAATCCAGACGGCCCAGTGATAGACCATCTGCCCGGAGAAGAAGCGGTACAGCTCAACAGGGGCGCGAACGGTCATGCCCAGGCCACGGCCAAACCAGGCCATGAGCATGAAGGGGAAAGCCATTTTGTTCATGGTGTCCCCTTCAGGCTTGAGCGCGATACAGACGGCTAACAAGCTTGCCGTCCACAGTGCGAAACACGACCACGCCGGCCCCATCGTCCAGCGGGAAGATGCGCAGCGGATCTGCAGCAACGCGGACGACTTGGACGACAGGCGCAGGGGCTCTGCCTGGCATCGCTTGAGCGATCCCAGGCAGAGCCGGCGAGGCCATCAACAGCAGGCCGGCCACAGTGGCCAGCAGGCTACCCAGCACCGCAGGGGACGCGACCAGAGAGGCCGCGACCACCAGGGCGCCGAAAACGAAATTCAGGGCTTTCATAAGAGTTCCTTTGAGTTTGCCCACCGACCACTGCGACAGCTCCCGAAACTGGCTCTTTTGGGTAGCCAATTTGTGGTGTTTCAGTCGATAATGAGAAGGGGCTTTTGTTTGTTTACCTAGCAGTTGCATTCAGAGAATCCCGGAAGGGCTGGCTTTCGCCGGCCCTTTGTCATTGGGCGGCTTTCGCAAGTTCGTTGATGTGGTCGCGCTCCTTTTGTGTGAGGTTGTTCCAGACCTTGTTCAAGGTGCGGCCGTTGTTCAGCGCCTGGCGGTCTGTCTCTGACAGCTCGGCCGGCTTGATGTTGACCAGGCCGGACACCTGCAGGACGACGAACAGGGACAGCGCACCCAGCAGGCTTGCGCCGAACATCGCGGATAGGCCCTTGCCCCAACCCCAGGCAACTTGCCGCGAAGCGGCACTGATGCTGGCTTGCGTGCGTTCAGCTTCGCGGGCCAGCTGCGCCGCCGCTTCATTGACCAGGACCACCACGGCGCGAACTTCTGCGCCCACGGTGCTGCGCACAGACTCAGCAGCCGCGAAGGCGGCCGCCTGGCGAATGTCCACCTTGCTTGCCTCTACGGCCTTTTCAGTGGCCGTTTCGGCGTAGGCATCCACCTGCTTTGCCATGTCCGAGAGGACACCGCGCAGCTTGTCAGCAGCGGCCAGCATGGTGCCGGTCTGCACTTCCAGCTTGCCGCCCACTTGTTCCGCCACGCCTGGCAGAACTTCGCGCAGGGCTTTCACCTGGTCATGCAACACCCCAACATCGCCCAGCAGCTCGGCGGTCAGGGCTTCTAGTGCGGTACTTTCAGCCATAACGCCCCCTTACTTCAGCAATGCCTTGAAAACGGCATTCAGTTCTTCAGTCACGCCAGCGGCCAAACGCTTGACACCAATTTGACGACTAATGCGCAGTTTCTCGTCTGCATCTTTGGCGGTCTTGAGTTGTTCTTTCAAGTCGGCCGGATCGTTGAGAATGTCGGCAATAGTCTGTTCAGAGCCGCGCAGCTTGCCGTAAATGTCATTCATGTGAATAACTGCTTCAGGGCGAAGCGTGAAAGTCTTTTCAGCTGCGGCATATTCAAAGATGCCAGAGAAAACACGTTCTGGTGCGTCTTCAATTTCAACCATATTGAAAACGACACGGATTTTCTTGGCAGGAATACCAAGATCGGTAAGGGCGTCGATTGTCGAAATAGTGTCGCGCTGCTGCTTTTGTTTTCCAACAGTTGGAATAACAAAATAATCGAAGTCTTCATGGCTTCCGCGATATTGGGCCATGCGGCTAATGAAGTCTTCGACATTGGACGCGCCAATATCGACCACCACGTTATCCATAAGGGCAAGGGCTTCGATCAAGTCACCGAACTGCTTGCCGCGCACTGCGTCTTCTTCTGTGCCGTCAGAATTGATGCTTTCCACAGAAATGATTTGCGCATTATTCATGCGAGGGGCCAACAGGTGGCGGGCAACGGTGGATTTACCGACATTGCCAGAGAAGTTAATAACGCCGATTTTCATGATTGCTTATCCTTCAAGTTTTTGATGAGTGAATTGGTGGGCTGTTCTTTGATGAACTGCTGTGCTTTGCGCTCTCTCCTGATCCGGTTTGCTTCAACTTGCGACTTGCCGGCCAGGTCGTCTTCGGGTTCGTCTGGTGCTTGTGCTTCTCCTTTTGGTGTCAAACCTTGCGGCGCAGCCGCCGGGGTTTCGGTGTTAATGGCAGCGTGTACACGCTGCGGATTCGTACTTACAGGGGGAGCGTGTACACGCTCTGCTTTTGCTTCCTTCTTGAAGAACTGCTGCACCGCTTGGCGGCTTATTTCTAAGCCGTTGGCGGCAAGCCAATCTCTTACCTGCCAGTCCGCGTATCCCTTCGCCTTCAGCTCGAAGATTTGCGACCGGAAGGGTTCGAGGCGGGAGCGTTTCGCGCTTGGCTGAACCCGCTTTTCAAACTCTTCTATGTCCATTGGTTGGCCCTTTCTTAACGGCCCGTACATGATAGCCCATCGTTGCAAGTGATAGCAAGCATTTGCAATGCCTTTGCTATCGTTGGAAAGCATGATGCCACAAAAAGCAAGCATTCGCAAGCTCGCAGCAAGAAAAAGCAACAGCTGCGCAAGTGTTTGCAAGTTCGGCGGCATGTGCTATGCTGGCGATAGGCACGACAGATACGTTTACAAAACCCTACGGGTTCTGTAAAGTATCCGTGTGCCAAAGGGGTGCCCCCTTTGAAACCCCGGCGGCCTGAAGGCCACCAGGTGCGCCCGGTGGGCGCGTGTTACTCCAAGAGAAAGAAGGGCCGCGACGCGGCGAAAGGTGAGCGATGGCAAGACCAAAAAAACACGGTGACGGACCCAGCAAGCCGGTGAGCTTCCGGCTGTCTGAGGCCGACTTTTTGGCGTACCAGGCGAAGTGCGCCGAGGCGGGTTTGACCCCCTCGGACTTCTTCCGGGAATGCGTGCTGACCAATCGCACGCAGATCGTGGCCAAGCCCAAGGCGAGCGCCGACACCCGCCGCTTGCTGTACCTGTTCAACAAGTCCAGCAACAACATGAACCAGCTGGCCCACCGCGCCAACGCCGACCACCTGGCCGGCACGTTGTCCGAATCCACCTATGAGGGGATTCTGTACAACTTGGAGCAAGTCGCCCGCTACCTGAAGACTGCGCTTAATCATGCTGATTAGGATTAGTGGCGGCATCCAGGGCATTAAAGAATATCTGGAAAATGGCCAGAAGCAGGGCCGCGACTTTTCGCGGGACGAGCTGGACGAACGGGTAATTCTGGCCGGCGACCTTGAAGCCACCGATGCAGTTATTCAGAGAATGGACAATGACGGCGAGAAATATCTACACGTCACTATTGCATTCAAAGAAGACGAAATAGACCGCGAAACACTGGCGGCCGTTGCGCGTGAATTTGAATCTTTTGCTTTTGCCGCCTACGACCAGGACGAATACAGTTTTTACGCTGAGGCGCATTTACCAAGGGTGAAGAGTTACACCAACGAGCAGACCGGCGAATTTATCGAGCGCAAGCCGCATATTCATGTTGTTGTCCCGAAAACCAATCTATTAAGCGAGCAGCATTTAAACCCGTTTGGCGTGGTGGAGCAGAACGAGAAATTTATTGATGCGTTCCAGGAACACATAAACAATAAATTCGGCCTGGCCAGTCCAAAGGAAAACCGCCGTATTGAATTCACTGGCGAATCAGAAATGATTAGCCGATATAAAGGCGATGTTTTCGAGGGTCAGAATAAAGACCTGAAGGGCGATATTCTGGCAACCATGCTGGCCCGCAAAGTCGATAAATACGACGACTTCAAAGCCATGCTTTCAGAGTTTGGCGAGACTCGCGCCCGCAACGAAGGCAAGCCGGCCGAGTATCAGAACGTCAAAGCGGCCGACGCCAGCAAGGGCGTGAACCTCAAGGAATACGTGTTTTCGCGTGAGTTTGTGGAGCTGCCCGACGCCGAGAAGCGCAAGCGCCTGGCGGCCGACGTGCAGCACAAGTACGAAACCGCAGGCCCACCACGCAAGACCCCCCAGGAGCTGGAAGCCACCCTGAAGGAGTGGCACCAGGTCCGCGCCAAAGAAGTGAAGTACCTCAACAGCGGCAACCGCAAGGCGTACCAGGAATACCGGGAGGCCGACCAGGACGGCCGCCGGCGTCTTCTGGCCGCCAGAGAGGCCCGTTTTTACGCCAAGCACAGACAGGAGAAAACCCATGAGCAAGACCGAAACAACGACCCCCGAAGGGGACGCGATGCTGGACGATTTGGACGCAGCTATGGCTTCAAGCGAAGCCAAGGACAAGAGCGCAGCGCCGGCACCGAGCGCGCCGCAGCCGGAAGAGGCCCCAGCAATCGGCAGCGCGACTTTGGCGCAGCTGCCAAAGGCACGCCGCCCCAATCCATCAACCGTGTGCGAAGCCTGTCCAGCGTCGGTGTGGTTCGCTACGCCCAAGGAAGTGAAGTGCTTCTGCAGGGTGATGCACCTCATCACGTGGAGCACAGCGGAGCCGGGCGAGATGACGCATTGCGACGGCCTGGCACTGGCGAGCGAGGACTGAGGCCCACCGGCCGCGATGCCGACAACGTGACCAGCCAGCTTGCCCGCGACCAGCAGGAGCGCAAGCAGGGTCGCAGCACCGAGAGCCAGAGCGAGTTCCAAGAGATAAAGGCCAAGCTCGATGCACGCCGACTGCTGGCCGAACTGTCGCAGTCTCACGGCGTCATTCCCGACAAATACGAGGTGACGAAGGCCAAGGACGGAAGCGACCGCATCAAGAGCGGCACGCGCAATCTGAACGTGTCGGACTTCCTCACCAAAGAGCTGAACATGCCTTGGAAGGACGCGGCCAAAACCATGCGCGATGCCTACGCCCGCCAGCGTGGCAAGGAGCCGGAGCAAGAGGCCAAGCGCGAGCCACGCCGGCAACTGTGGGGCGAGTTCCAGGAAGACCGCAAGACCAGGGGGCAGCAGCTGCGCACGGCCCAATGGGACGAGCAGCGCATGAAGGAGCGCGACCGCCGGGACGCGATCAAGAAAGAGTTTTACGCCAAGAGAAGCAAGGCACAGAGCGACCGCAGCCTGAAGCCTGCAGAGCGCAAGGCCGCCGTGTCGATTGCCCGTATGGAACGCCTGGCCAGGGAAGCCGCCTTGCGTGAGCGCGTGGCGATCGAGCGCGACAAGCTGAAGGCCGAGCAGAAGAAGCCGGCCCGCGAACAGTACCGGGACTTCCTCACCGAGAAGGCCCAGGGCGGCGATGAACAGGCGCTGGCCTAGCTGCGCCGGATGCGTCCCGAGCCGACCGACAAAGAGAAGGCAACCGATGCCCAGGTGAAGCCGGCAGAGCGTCAGGCCGACCAGGACCGCGCCCCGATCCACCGCGC
>Ga0265327_10003612_pt1 | contig 14569 bp, 7 predicted proteins | sample 41621metaG_FD_202089 | JGI IMG/M metagenome (GOLD analysis project Ga0265327, IMG submission 202089) | Rhizosphere microbial communities from Carex aquatilis grown in University of Washington, Seatle, WA, United States - 4-16-21 metaG | ecosystem: Host-associated > Plants > Roots > Rhizosphere >... | reverse complement strand
GACCGCGATTCTGAGATCGTGGCGCACGTCTTCGACGAACGGAATGAAGCGGTGACGACGCTGATTTCCAGCGTGATCCAAAAGGCTCACGCCAGCGGACGCAAGGTCGGGATTTGCGGACAGGCCCCCAGCGATTACCCCGAGTTTGCCCAGTTCCTCGTCGAACAGGGGATCGACAGTATTTCACTGAACCCCGATTCGCTGCTGAAAACCACAGCGAAAATCCGCGAGATGGAGCAGTTGCTCCTGAGTAAAAACTAGTCACAACTCAGAGCGGCATTGTCAGGGTTCTAGAATACACTTGCACAGTGTATGCTTGCTCAAATCGCGCGTAACCGTTCACGGGTCGGGGACTGACGCATTTTCACGGCGAAATACAAACAACTTCCATGGACGCGATAAGATCCCGAAGCGCCGTTTGTCCGTGAAAATGGGTCTGTCCCCCTCGCCTGCCCATGAACGGTTACAATCGCGCGGTGCGTATTGCACAGATTGGCAGAGATTCCTTTAGTAAGACTTTGCCATCGTGGATTTGTGGAGGCGTGCATGCAGGGCGACAGCTCCAATTCGGAAGCCGGGAATGACAAAATCGCGCCGACTCAGCTGGACTTTCGGCGCCTGTTTGAATCGGTCCCGGGGCTGTACCTGGTCCTCGCCCCGGATCTCACGATCGTTGGGGCAAGTAACTCGTATCTTGCAGCCACTTTGACAAGCCGCGATGCGGTTCTCGGCCGGGGAATTTTCGACGTCTTCCCGGACAATCCGTCTGATGTCACGGCGACTGGTGTTGGTAATCTCCGCAGATCGCTTGAACGAGTTCTATCGCTTCGAATGCCGGATTCGATGGCCGTTCAGAAATACGATATTCGCGATTCGAATGGCGAATTTGAAGAACGTTTCTGGAGTCCGGTGAATACGCCAGTATTGGGGCCGTCGGGAACCGTGGATTACATCATTCATCGAGTAGACGATGTCACGGATTTCATCCGGGCTGATCAGCAAAAGGCGGCCCAGGAGCAGTTCGCTCAGCGATTGCTCTCCCGTGGCGAGGAAATGGAGGCCGAGATCGTCCGACGGGCCAAGCAAATCCAGGAGACCAACCAGCAATTGAGGATCGCCAACGAAGAACTCAGCCAGCTGCGTGACCAGTTGGAACAGCGGGTTGAACAGCGAACTCTGCAACTGGCCGAAGCCAACCTGGCCCTCCAGGCCGAGAACTGGGAACGTCGCCGAACGGAAGAGACCCTGGTTGCCAGCGAAGATCGCCTGCGTCTGATGATCGAAAATTCCCGGGACTTTGCCATCTTCATGCTGGATCCCGGCGGCAACATCGTCACCTGGAATATTGGCGCGGAGCGGATGACGGGATACACGGCGAGCGAGATCGTCGGCAGGAATTATGCAGTCTTCTTTCCCGACGAAGAAATCGCGGCGGGGGTGCCACTACGCGAACTGGAGCAATCCGCTGCCGACGGGCGTTATGAATCGGACGGCTGGCGTGTTCGCAAGGATCGATCCCGGTTCTGGTTGAATGGACTTCTGACACCACTTTATAATAGCAACGACGGTCAGATTCGTGGTTTCGCCAAGATCATGCGCGATATTTCCCAGCGGAAGCAGCTTGAGGCACAACTGCGTCAGTCTCAGAAACTCGAGGCATTCGGACAACTGGCCGGCGGTGTGGCTCATGACTTCAATAACCTGCTGACGATCATCAGCGGCTATACCGAATTGATCCATTCACAGCTCGATGAACACGACCCCAAATCCCTGCTGCTGAATGAAGTCGGACAAGCGGTCAATCGGGCCGCCGCCCTGACTCGCCAGTTGCTCGCTTTCACTCGTCAACAAGTCCTGGAACCCAGGATCGTGAATCTGAACGAAATCGTAGCCGAAGTCGAAAAGTTGCTTCAGCGGTTGATTGGCGAGGACATTGTCCTGACCGCGGTTCTGGCCCCGGATCTGGATCCGGTCAAAGTGGATCCGGGTCAAATCGAGCAAGTGATCATGAATCTGGCAGTGAACGCGCGAGATTCCATGCCACAGGGTGGACGACTCACGATAGAAACCAGCAATGTGGAACTGGACGATTCCTATGTTCGCGCCCATCCGGAAAGCCAGGCGGGTCGCTTCGTGCTGCTCGCCGCCACCGATACCGGTTGCGGGATGACTCCCGAAGTCCGATCGCGAATCTTCGAGCCGTTTTTTACGACCAAGGCGATTGGCGAAGGGACCGGCCTGGGCCTTTCCGTGGCACAGGGAATCATTCGCCAAAGCGGCGGAATGATCGAGGTGTACAGCGAAGTTGGTACCGGAACAACGTTCAAGATTTACCTGCCGGCGGTCAATGAACGACTGGACAACCGGCCCCACATCGATTCGCGCTCCCCGACAGTTGGCAACGAAACCATCCTGCTGGTGGAAGATGAAGACAATTTGCGGGAACTTGCCGCTCTGGCGCTAATCACGTGCGGATATACCGTATTAAAGGCAAACTGCGGGACCGACGCGCTGCGGGTGAAAGAGGCCCACGCAGGGCACATCGATCTCCTGGTGACCGACGTCATCATGCCTGAACTGAGCGGGGGCAAGCTGGCAGAAATCCTGGTGGCACGTGACCCAAACCTGAAAGTCCTTTACCTGAGCGGCTATACCGACGATGCTGTTGTTCGACATGGCATCCTGCACAACGACGTCGCCTTCCTGCAGAAGCCCTTCACGCCCAAGTCATTGGCCAGAAAAGTCCGAGAAGTTCTCGACGCGAAGTAACCCGTACTTGGATTCAGTCACGATTCTTCAGAATCGGTCCCGTCAACTCGGACAAGGAACGACGCTGTCGCCCGTGCTCATCGAAGTTGCCGGGATCCAGCCAGGTTTGAAACGCCTGCTGCAACCGGGGCCATTCCGAATCGATGGCCGCAAACCAGGCCGTGTCGCGCGTGCGTCCCTTGTAAACGGTCGCCTGCCGGAAAATCCCCTCAAAGGAAAGCCCCAGGCGCTGGGCTGCATTTCGGGACGGAAGGTTCAGTGAATCGCACTTCCATTCGTAGCGCCGATACCCCAATTCGAAAGCCCGTTGCATCATCAGATACATCGCCTCGGTCGCAACGGGGGTCTGCCTCAGCTGCGATGTGAAGTGCAGATGCCCCACTTCGATCACTCCCGGGTCGGGCGTGATTCGCAAATAGCTCGCAACCCCGACAGGCTTGCTGGTGCGGAGGTCGAGAATCGCAAAGAACAACGGGTCGTCACCCAGGCATTTGAAGTTCATCCAGGCCAGGTAACTTTCCAGATCATCGAATGGCCCGTAAGGAAGGTACGTCCACGATCGGGAATCACTCTCGGCGGCAATGGCTTCGAACAATGCCGCCGCATGGCGTGCCGGATCCAGGGATTCCAGGCGCGTATATCGTCCAGACATTGGCTCGCGCGAGGGTCTGGGGCAGGGCCTCCAATCTGGCAACGCATCGCCAATCGGCTGGTCAAATTCATTCCACTGAGACATTCCGTGCAACTCCATCAGTCGGTCCTTCCCCGAAGATTGGAACTGATCCAACTCGCCAGGCGAAGTCCCTGAAACTCCCCTCCAGATTCACTCGGCCGCCGAATTGAATCGCGAGTTACAACAGCCGACAACCATAAATTGATGGATTTTTTATGCTGAATTCCCCTTGCTACGCGATGCACGATCGAAGATTCTCCTGCCATGGAAGCATTCCGCCGAGGACGGCAATCGGAATTCCTGGCGCGAATCACGACCGATTGCAAAGCGTCGCCTGCACTTGTGTCGACGGACTGATCTGGTCAAGTCAGGCAGAGAACTGCACGTGGCAAATCAGTCCTGCAGAGTATGCGGTGTAACGGACGACTGACAAGGAAAGTGAACCATGGCCCGTCAGCCGCCGAAGTAATCGCTGTGCGGGTTGTCTGTTGCATCAATTTCAAAGAGGTCGCCCCATGGGGCCATTCCTGTTGATCAATGCGGCGTTGGTCGGCTTTTTTGCCTTTGCAGCGCTTTATCACCTGATCCTGTGGACGTCATCACGACGCGAAACGCTGCTGGCGGTGTTCGCGGCGGATTGCACCATGCGGGCGATTTTCAGCCTGGTGGTGATGGGGATGCTTTCTGCAACCACCATTGAGCAGGCGCAGACCACCCTGCATCTGCGACTCGCCGTCGGCGCCCTGATCATGGTGACCTGGGTCTGGAGCCTGTCGCTGATTTCCGAAATCCCGATGCGCTGGTTCGTCTGGCCCATCACTGTCGTGTTTCTCACCATTTTTCTATGGCACACATTCTTCTACTCGTTGAATGCCACCGTCATTTCGGTCGACGAATACACGCTGCCCTGGGGTGAGATCGTTGCCAGTCCTCAGATGGATCGGTCCCGCTGGTGGTTCGGCCCGATCTATATCCTGGTCGTCACGACCGAGTTGTACGGATTCTTTTGCGGCTACAAACTCTGGCTGCGCGATCGAGTCGCGGGATTGCTGATCATCCTGGCCACCACGACGTTGCTGATCCTGCATCTGGGCCATGTGCTGCGGATCTACGGCTTCTTGAATGTTCCATTCCTCGGAATCCTGGGGCATACCTTCTGGGCCGGCATGGTTGGTCTGGTGATCGCGCGCCGAAATGTGCAGATGCGCGATCGGTTGGCCGAAAGTGAGGAGCGATTCCGAGCCCTGGTCGAACATGGCTCCGAGGGAATCAACATCATCGATGCCCACGGGACCCTGATTTATGCGGGCCCCAGCAACAAATCGATCATGGGGTACTCGGCAGACGAGACGCACGGTCGTAGCGCTTTCGAATGGGTTCATCCCGAGGATTTGTCGCGATGCCGAGAATCCTTTGCCCAGGTTCTGAACGGTCCGGAAAAGATCCAGACGATCTGCCTGCGAAGCAGACACAAGGATGGAACGTGGCACTGGATGGAAGTCAGCGCCTGTAATTTGATGCGTCATCGGTCTGTCCAGGGAATTGTTCTTAACTGGCGGGATGTGACGCAGCGGAAGCTGGCCGAGGAAGAACATCAAAAGTTCGAAGCCCAACTTCGCCACGCTCAGAAGCTCGAAAGCCTGGGAGTCCTCGCGGGTGGAATCGCTCACGATTTCAACAATCTGCTGACGGTCGTGCTGGGGAATGCCAGCCTCGCCCAGGCTCAGTTGACCGCCAAATCACCGGCCACCGCCCTGATTCATGAGATCGAGCAGGCGGCCCGGCGCGCCGCCGAACTGACTCAGCAGATGCTGGCCTATTCCGGCAGGGGGAAATTCATCGTTCAGCCACTGCGTCTGGATCACCTTGTCCAGGAGATGGCGACCCTTCTGAAAACGATCGTCTCGAAAAAAGCCACGATCACGCTGGAACTTCAACCTTCCGCCATCGAAGGCGATGCGACTCAAATCCGTCAGGTGATCATGAACCTGATCATGAATGCCTCAGATGCCCTCGAAGGGGATGCCACGCGAATCTGCATTCGCACGGGTGTCCGACACGTCCGCGAGTCGGAACTGCAGTCGCCGTATCTGCCAGGCGATTTGCCAGAGGGACTGTATGCATTTTTTGAGGTGGAGGATGCTGGAATCGGCATGTCCGATGAGACGCAGACCCGAATTTTCGAACCGTTTTTCACGACAAAATTCACAGGACGGGGCCTGGGCCTGGCTGCGGTCCTGGGAATCGTGCGCGGGCATCGTGGAACGATCAAAGTCGAAAGCGCGCTTCACCAGGGAACGACGTTTCAAGTTCTGATCCCTGCCACCAGTAAGACCGAATTGCAGTCCCCTGATTCCGGCCACGAGATTCTCCTGCCAACGGGAAAGGGTACGGTCCTGGTCATTGATGATGAAGTCAGCATTCTGTCGTTTGTCCGCCACGTCCTGGAACGAGAAGGGTTTGTCGTCCTCACCGCGGAAGATGGCCGTGAAGGATTGCAGATCCTTGCCACGCACGCGACAGACATCGTGATGGTGCTGCTGGACCTCACCATGCCCCGCATGGACGGAGCAGAAGCCTTGCGGGAACTGCATTCCACGGCCCCTCAAATTCCCGTCCTTGTCATGAGCGGCTTCAGCGTGCACGAGGAACTGACACAGTCCCGTGAAAGCGGAGTTCGCGGGTTCATTCAAAAACCGTTCACCCCGCGCCGCCTGATCGCCCGCATCGCCGAGTTGCTGCAGGAACCCTCCGTGCACGAAGATCACGTCTGAGGTCGCCAGTTGGCTCGACACGTTGAATTGCAACACGAAATTCGGCTACATTGCGACCAGTGGTGACGGACTCTTTGAGTTTCGCTCCCGGATCGTGATTCCTGGATGCTGGTTGCAAGGATGCATATGGTCGGCAAAACTCGTTCAACCAAGAAGTCCGAGCCCATTCAGGCCGGCTTGCCAATCCGCAACGCGATCAAGATCTGGCAGAGAGAGCTGGACTGTTTCCTTTTTGACCATTCGCACTGGTGTGTCAGGAAAGGAAAGCCCCTTGTCAGAACCGTTTCCGATCCCACATACGATGCGGTGAACGACCAGATCACGTTTACGGTCGAATCACCGTCAACGAAGGTGACAATCGACGTTCGCGACCATCCGTTCGATCCGGATCTGTTCCTGAACGGTTCGTGCACCTGCTGGATTTCTAGAAAAGAGAGCCTCTGTGAGCACACGTATGCTGCAGGAACACGTCTGCTGCAGCTTATGAATACTCTACCGATGTCGCCATTCGTCAGATCGCTGTTTGGTGACGATCTCGCGAGTTGGGATAACACGCTGAATCAACTGGACTCGATTCTGAAGTCCGACGCCGGGATCCGGACTGATGACGAGACCGTGATCAATTCACGCCTGTGCTGGAAGTTGGAATTTTGCGTGCGCGGGGTCTCCAATCCAGAATCGATCTGGATTGAGCCGGTGATCCAGACAAGTAAAAACACGAAACGGGGCGGTTGGACGAAAGGACGTACCGTCAGCTTTCATAAAATCTTGGACGATCCAGAATTGTCGCTGACGAACGCCGACTACAAGATTGTCAGCGCGCGACTTCTGCATCCGCGCAGCAACAGAGCCGACGACGATTTCACCGGGCTGATATTTGAAACCCTCATCGGCCATCCTCTGGTGATTTTCGATTCGAATCCGGTCACCGTCCGAAGTGGACAACTTGGATTGACGGTCGCGGAAGAAGGCCAGTCATGGAAGTTGCTGCCCGGCCTGGACGGCCGACAACTCTCTGAATTCTTAGTGGTTCATCGCTGCCAGAATACGCACGTGATTGCGTTTGATTCCGACAGCTGCGAGTTAATCGTCGCAAGGACATCGCAAAGGTTATCCCGGCTGCACTCGGCCCTGGAATTCAATCCCCCCGTCGTCCAACCGGATTCACGTCACGAGTTCCTTAAGCGGGTTTCATCGCTGGAAGCTCAAATTCCAGTGGCATTTCCCGAGTCACACCGGGGTGAACTCGTTCAATCCACCAACCAGCTTCAACTTCAGATTGTTCCCAGCGCCGCGAAAGGTGCTCGGATCGAGTTCAGAGTCCTGCCGATTGCGGGCGGCGCCGCGTTCATACCCGGCGACGGGGCGGTCGAGATCTCCGGCCGCTACGGCGATGTCCGGGTCCGCGCGAAGCGTGACTTGCAAGCCGAAGTGTCGCGCGCCGTTCAAACCAGCGAAGACCTCTTTTTGAATCGCTTTTCCCAACAAGGACGATTTGCCTGGTTGGTCGAAACGGACGACGATCTGATGGATCTGCTTGATGCGCTGCGCGCTCGACCGTCTGACGATCCAACTGTCGTCTGGCCGGATGAAGCAAAATCCCAACGAATCACGATGCTCGGCGAGGTCACTCCATCCTCGCTCAAGGTTGAGATCAAGGACCACCATGACTGGTTCGGGATGTCCGGGAAAATCGAGCTGAATGGCCAGCAGTTCCCGTTGACGGCATTGCTGGCCGCACTGAGCAATGGAAGCCGGTATGTCGCCTTGGGAAAGGGCCAGTTCGCTTCGATCTCGCAGGCATTTCGCGAACGCCTGGCGTCTGTTGCAGACATGCTTCACAGCAATCGCGGCAAGCTGGAATTCAACATGACCGCAATTCCGGTCATCTCCGATCTGCTCGACGATCAGATGACGCTCAAGGTTTCAAAGAAGTGGAACCAGACCCTGGCTCGATTGAACCGGTCAGTCGATCTCAACCCTCAGCTTCCTGTCACGTTGACCGCCGAACTGCGCGACTATCAGGTTGAAGGATTCAAATGGCTTTGTCGGCTCGCGGAATGGGGCGTCGGCGGGATCCTTGCTGACGACATGGGACTTGGCAAGACGGTGCAGACGCTCGCGGTGCTATTGAGCCGGCGCGAAGCGGGGCCAATCCTGGTCGTGGCGCCAGTCTCGGTCGGATTCAACTGGATCCGTGAAACACAACGATTTGCCCCCACGCTGCGACCCGTCCTGTATCGAGAAACAGACCGCGATGAATTCCTGAAGTCGCTCGGCGCGGGCGACATGCTGATTACCAGCTACTACTTGATGCAGCAGCACGCGGAAGAATTGTCGACCGTCAAATGGGGGACACTGGTCCTGGACGAGGCGCAGGCCATTAAAAACAGCCAGACAAAAACGGCCCAGGTGGTCCGCGGGCTGAACGCAGATTGGCGCCTGGCACTGACCGGAACTCCGTGTGAAAACCATCTGGGCGACCTGTGGAGTATCTTCCGGGGTGTCTCCCCTGGACTGTTCGGCAGTTGGGAACGGTTTCGAGAAGTTTTTGCCGATCCAATCGAAAAGGGGAAAGTCACCGAACGCAAACAGGCGCTCTCCCGAGTGCTCCGACCGTTTGTCTTGCGCCGCACGAAATCCGAAGTGCTGAAGGAACTTCCGGCCCGCACGGAAGTGCAGTTGACCGCCGAGTTGTCGCGGGACGAACGGCGACTTTACGAAGACGCGCGTCTATGGGCCATAACTCATCTGACCGGGCTGGCTGCCAACGAGGGAAAGGATCAACGGTTCCAGGTTTTGGCCGCTTTGACAAAACTGCGTCAACTCGCCTGCCACCCGCGATTGGTCGATCAGGAATGGACCAGGTCCTCTGCGAAACTTGACCTGTTCCTGGAGACGATCGACGAACTGCGCGAGGGAAACCATCGCGCGCTCGTCTTCAGCCAGTTCACGTCGCATCTCGCCCTGATCCGCGATGCTCTCAACGAAAAGGGAATCTCGTACCAGTACCTCGATGGGAAGACGACAGCCACTCAACGACAGCAGCGGGTCGATGCGTTTCAGCGGGGCGAGGGAGAGTTCTTCCTGATTTCGCTCAAGGCGGGTGGAACTGGTTTGAATCTGACGGGTGCTGACTACGTGATTCACCTGGACCCCTGGTGGAACCCGGCAGTCGAAGACCAGGCGACCGACCGGGCTCATCGAATCGGACAGACCCGTCCCGTGACCGTATATCGACTCGTTTCCAGGGACACGATCGAAGAGCAGATCCTGAAACTGCACGGCGAGAAGCGAAATCTCGTCGCCGGAATCCTTGACGGAACCGACCAGGCCGCCAAGCTTTCGACTCGCGAACTGATCGATCTCATCAAGTCAGGTGGCACAACGGAATAAGGAATTAGCGCACACCGCGGATGGTGGTTACGACTGGCGCCTTCTTTGGCGGCGCAAGGCCAACGAAGATCACGATTCCATCCCCGCCAGGATTGCCAATTTGCTTTCCCGCCGGAGTCGCCAGTGTGTCGATGTCAAACGAGGGCTTCCAATTGTTGAGTGCCCACAGATTGCCCGCTTGATCAATCACGGTGTTTGTCAGTCGCATCATCGGCGAGAAACTTGGCAGCGCGCCAGGACCATAAAGTGGATCACCATTGTGGAGCAGTACGGGACTTCCTGCCGAGGGAACCGTGTAACCTGTCCACGGAGAAATCGGATCACCCATGTTCTTACCCGGTGGACGGGTTGACGCGTTGGCCCCCGCCAGTTTCGTCACGCGGCCAATCGTAAAATTGCTTCCCTTTTTCAATGGACCAAAGTTCGCCACCCAGATGTTGTCTTCACCATCCACGGTGGTACTCCACGGGCCATCGATCCCGCCCGTCAGTACGCTGCCACCGTAACTGGCGATCAATGCACCGCTCGGATTGAATACATAAACCTTGCTGTCCCCCTGCGAAGCGACCCAGGCATTCCCAAGAGAATCCAACGACAGCCCTTTCATCGCCCGGCCGGCTGGAAACTGAACGCTGGAAATCTGGGTCAGGGCATTCCCGCTCAGCGAAAATCGCGAGACATTACTCTCGTAGGTCCCCGTGAAGCCGCCACCAGACACCATCCATGCCGTTCCGTCCGCGGCGATTTGAATGTCGAAACATTGCGCTCCGGTATACAGCGGAAGGGAGGGGACGGAAGTGGCGGAATTCCCATTCTGGAAGACAAAAATGCTGTCCGTCCCAAAGCTCGCAATCCAGATATTGCCAGCCGTGTCGGATGCGACTCCCTGGGCGCGGACCGGCCCCCCCTGATAGGCGGTGCTCGGAGAAATCGCAACACCCAACGGCGAGAATTGAGAAACGCTTCCATTTCCGGGCGACGGCGCCGGATTCACGCCGCCCCATCCAAAGTTCCCGACCCAAATCGATCCCATGGGATCGATCGTAATACCAAAGCCCGCTCCGAGGATGCCACCAGAGACAATCGGGGACGTTGGAGTTCCATTCAATCCGTCGGCAGGCTTGCCGTTTGGCTTCAACACAACAAGTGCGGGGCGGACGTCGGTTTTCCCTGCACCACATTGTTGGTGACCCAGGCATAGCCCGACAAATCAAACGCGATGTTGGCGGGACCGCCAAACATGTTCGCGTCATTCCCCGTGTCGTTGACTTTCACCGTTACGGTCCACGCATCGGGTGGCAGCAACAGTCCGGGCGAAAACGGAATCCAGGTCTTCGACAACACATAAATCGGCAGCACATTCATCCAGGGATCTCGCGCCAGATTCGCCAGCGCTTGGGGAGTGGACGTCGGCGTCGAACCACCCGGTGGTGTCGTCAACGTCAAAAAGTATGAAGCCAGGGCACGATTCACGGTGCAGGCCGACAATGCGTTGGCCAACGCTCGCGTTGACCGCAATGAATTCGTCTGATCGGCATTGGGCGCCGACAACAGGACTTGCGATGGCGACCCGGTCACAACATCGACCAGGTTGTCATTCATCATCGCGGCAATCTGAAGCGGGAAGCTGTTCCCAGAGATGACGCCAGTCCGGTAGAACTGCGCCGTGGAATACGATGCGGCAACCGTGGTCAACTCGTTCACCGTCACCGTTGGAGGCAGCACCGGTCCCAGGATCGCCAGCAGCTGAACCGATTTCCCCAAGTCCGCTTCCACGAAGAAAATGCTCGGCGTCGTGGACTGCCCAACGGTCATGGTGAACTGGCCTGACCCATTCGTCGTGGCCGTCGCCACAACTGACGGGGCTCCGTTGTTCGCGGAATACAAGGTCACGGGAACGCTGGTGAGCGGAATCTTGAACAGATTACCGCCGGATTGAACGGTCCCCTTAAGCATCGCCGCAAACACGGATGACACGCCAAGATTCATTGCAAACAAGCCGACGGCAATCGCAAGTGTCCGCGCGGTCAAAACTCTCATTTGCAACAGCCAGTTCTGTGAATGGATTGATGGTCAAATCCCAAACTGCATCCAGCCGAATTGGATTTGCAAACCTCCGCCATGTGGAGCGGCACTCAAGGGTGCGTCCATTGAAGAGCCTAGCTGCCGGGATTTGCCCAGGCAAACCGCAGCTTTCCAATTCCGCTTAATTTACCTGTTCTTGACCATACAGGTCCGACTGGAAGGAGTCGCAATTCGAAACAACATCGTGTTTTCACACAGAACTCATGATTCGCCGTGAGAATTCGCGAAATCCACCGGTCGCCAGCCCCCGGAAACACGACTTTTTGCCTTACCGCCAAACTTCCAACATCCGAAGGATCGAATGGACTGCAATTATCCAGAGTAGAATCTGACACCGCGCATGAGTACCGTTCACATCCACAACAAGAACCAAAACAGAATACACCACACCTGATCGAGATCGCCCACACCGAACCAGCTCATTTGACCTGACCTGATCGTAATCCAACCGGGAGCGATTCATGATGGCGGACATCGAGCGGCGAAATGGCAAATTGCGGTCGAAGGGTTTCATTTCGAGTCCTGGTCGGCGATCGCAGAAGCCGGGAAGTGGTCTCGCCATGGTTGCGGCCATGGCACTCGCCGCACTCTCGCCAGGAATCAATCTCTTCGCGGACGACGCGCCCAAGATCACTCCATTTCAGTTCAAGGCCGAGATTCCAATCGATGTCGATGACGGAACCAAGGATTTCTCATCAATCCACAACCCGGACAATATCCCCGAGTCTCAGCGGATTTTCGATCGATTCGCGTGGCACCTGTTTGTCGGGATGAACTGGCCAGCGAATGCCGCTGGAATCCCGGATTCCAAAATCAGCCTGAGCGAAGATGCCAAAGAAGGGACCTGGCGACCTCGAGTCTGGCAAACGCTGGCGGAAGTCAACTCGCTCTTTCAGCGGAATGGCGCCGCTCCGCAACCATGGGCTGCCGGGCCATATCCGGGAGCATTCGCCCCGGGAAAGTACGAACCATTGACTCTGTGGATGTACTCCAAGGTCAACAATCGTCATGCCGTTAACCGTACCCAGATTGTCGACGAATCGCTGCAGGCCTTCACCGGGCCACTGGTCGATCAGGACGGGTTGTGGGTTCGATACAAGGTCTTCGTAAACCGAACGTCATACGAGTACATTCGGCGAAATGGACTCTACAGCCTCGAAGGCCAGGCGCGATTTGCCAGGTCCAATCTGCTGTCGTTCCCCGCGAATGGCGACACCGTGCACGGCGAAGTCTTCCATGACGGGACGACGGAACTCAAACTCGCGTGGAAACAGCTCGCCACGTATGACGAGAAAAAACACGGTCCGTTCCGTGCCGCCCACTTCGACCTGACGACAAACGCCGGGTTCGAAAAGCTGGGAAAACTGATGACCTGGAATTCCGATCCGTCGCGATTCCTCGTCCGATGGTCATACATCATTCACAACGGCGGCGCGACAGTCGACGGCGTCCCGCAACCTGATCCGCTGCCGGTTCCGATGGGACTGGTGGGAATGCACCTGTCCGTCAAAACCCAATCTTCGCCTCAATGGATCTGGAACACGTTTGAGCACGTCGACAACGTCCAGGTCAACGATTTGCAACACGTCACCGTCGCCGGGCACAATCGCCGTTTGCGTCCCATTTTTAACAATCCCGACCTCCCCACAAAACTCCCCAACATTCTTCCCCCGAAGAACTCCCGCCCTGACGCCGACAAAAATTTCACCGATTGGGATGAATCACTCACCACCACACCGGTTCAGGTCACACGAGTGATCCCCATCCCCTATGCGACTCAGCAGGTCAATGCCGCGGCCCAACGTGCCTTGCGTGAACAGGGAAGTGTTCTGCAATACTACGAGTTGGTCGGGTCCCAGTGGCCGGTACAGCCGAAATTCCCGGCGTTCCCCTCGGGCAGTGGGTCCGCACCGGAAAGCATCGTCTTCAAGACTCCGGGACAGATGGTCCCTGTTTACGTCGCGAATACGACGATGGAAACCTTCTTCCAGACGGGTGTGCAATCCGCCGGCCCCCTGGCTCAGGATGATCGATTGCCCGCCGGTGTCGTGGCCGACAAGACACAGGTTTTCGGCACGGAAAGCTGTGTCGGCTGTCACTACTCGGCAGGGATGTGCCTGGGATTCAAACGCAGTCCCGAAGGCGAGTTGATTTACAAGGAGGGCTACAAGGTTCCGATTTATGGAATCAACGGAAACGGCGGTCGCACTGGCAACGCCGATTTTTCCTGGCTGCTGCAGATGAAGGCCCAATCTGAAGAACCGCCTCGACAGCCCACCGCCAATGTGGAGGCCGTGAATCCGACGCCGGCCTCCTTGAGCGATCCAGGGTCCGATCCGGCCAAGAACCAGCCGAAAAAGTGACGGTCTACGGATCCTGCGCGATCAACAATCCGGCGTGACCTGGCATTCCTTCTTCCATCTCGAAATGAGCCACTGATGGATCTCAAGTACGTCGATGTCAATGGTTTCACACCCAACAGCCACGTCAGTTGGGTCGCCGTGGGGAAGGTCGCGACCTGGACACGAAGCGGTGATCGAATTCGATTGCAATTGGCCAACGGAGGTATGGCAATCGAAATCTCGTTTCTGGGCGCGGAGTGCTTTCGAGTCCGGTTCCGCCCGATGGCAAACCCGGACTATTCCGCTGAAACATCTGCCGCGGTGGTGAACCGGAACCTGGGATTGGCCCCCGGCGCACTGACCGTCACCAGCGATCCCAACCGGGTGACTGTCGATACCGGCGTCATCACGGTGTTGATCGACCTCAATCCGTATCGAATTCAGGTCAAGCGAGGTGGTCAGCTGATCAGCGCTGATGATCCAACCTACAACCTGGTCTACGTTCCCAAGACGGCCGATCCGAATGCCGA
>Ga0265327_10003611_pt1 | contig 14570 bp, 14 predicted proteins | sample 41621metaG_FD_202089 | JGI IMG/M metagenome (GOLD analysis project Ga0265327, IMG submission 202089) | Rhizosphere microbial communities from Carex aquatilis grown in University of Washington, Seatle, WA, United States - 4-16-21 metaG | ecosystem: Host-associated > Plants > Roots > Rhizosphere... | reverse complement strand
AGGAGATCGAGAAGTTCGGCCGGCTCGCGATGTACTACATGTCGCTCGCCGTGCTCTGCGACCCGACGAACGCGATCGTCCTGCACAACCTGGGCGTCTTTCACAACGGACGTAACGAGTGGAACGAGGCGCTCTGGTGCCTCTGGGCCGCGACTCGGCAGATGCCGGAGCTCGGTGAGTCCTACCGGGTCGCTGGCAACATCCTCGGCACGAAGGGGAACGTCGCCGGCATGATGGACGCGTTCGAGAAGTCGAAGGCGTGCCCGGTGAAGGGCGGCGACGATGAGTACGGCCGCGCGCTGCTGCTGCTCTCGCTCGGCGAGTACGAGGAGGGATGGCGCCTGCACGAATCGCGGTGGAAGACCGTCGAGTTCAACTACGGTTACCGCCGGCCGGATGTGCGCGGGCCGCGGTGGGCGGGAGAACCGCTCGACGGCCGGACGCTGTACGTGCACGGCGAGCAGGGCGCCGGCGACGTGATACAGTTCGGACGGTTCGTGGCCGGCATCGAGGGCGGCACGGTCATCGTCGAGGTGCTCGAGAGCTTGGTTCCGCTCTTCCAGGCGTCGTTTCCGCGCCTCACGGTCGTGAAACGCGGCGATCCGCCGCCGGAACACGACCTGAACGTGCCGATGATGTCGCTCCCGTGGGCCTTCCGCACGACGATCGACACCGTGCCGGCGCCGTTGCCGGTTCCGGCGATCGAAGACCGCGCGCTGTGGCGCACGATCCGCGACGCGCCCGGGCTCAAGGTTGGCATCGCCTGGGCTGGTTCGCGCGCGCATCCGAACGATTCGACGCGGTCTATGCCGGATGAGCTGCTCGGTCGGCTCGCCGGCACGCCAGGGGTAACGTTCGTGAACCTGCAGGTCGGCGAGCGCGCGGACGCGTTTACGCGCCTGGGCGACGGGCAGCTCGATATCACGCCGCAGCTCACGACGTACCTCGACACCGCGGCCGCGCTGCAGGCGCTCGACCTCGTGATCACCGTCGACACGTCCGTGGCGCACCTGGCGGGCTCGTGCGGCGTGCCGACGTGGATCTGCCTGCCAATCCACTCCGAGTGGCGGTGGATGATCGGGCGGCGCGACACGCCCTGGTACCCGACCGCCACGCTCTGGCGACAGACGAAGCCGAACGACTGGTCGACCGTGCTTGACCCGATGCGCGAGCAGCTCACCACCGGACTACTCACCGAGGCCGCCTGATGCACAACGGCGCAACATCCCTCGCGGCGCCACGCCGCGCGCAGTCGAAGCTCTTCACCGAGCGCGTGATGGTCGGGCGCGCCCTGGACGTGGGCGGCGGCCCGGATCCGCTCGACGACAAGATCTTCCCGAGACTCACAAGCGTCGAGGTCTACGACCTGCCGCGCGACGGGACGCTGCTCGCGGACATCGCCGACGAGAGCTTCGACGTCGTGTACTCGTCACATTGCCTTGAGCACCTCGACGATCCATACACCGCGGTGATGAACTGGTATCGCGTACTCAAGCGTCGCGGCTATCTGGTCATCGTCGTACCGGACGAGATTCTCTACGAGCGTGGCTTCTGGCCATCTCGGCGCAACTCGGGCCACAAGACCCGGTGGACCACGCGCCCCGAGATGTGCTCACTGCTGGGGGTCTACCCGGGCGACAGCGTCTGTCTATACCAGGCGGTCGAAGAGCGGGGCGCCCGCGTCCTCTCCTACCAGCTCCTCGACGACGGCTACAACGCGCTCCACCCCGGCGATCAGACCGCCGACGGCTCCTGCGAGTGCGGCATCGAGATCGTCGTGCGCAAGGAGGTCGCGTGAGCGCCATCCTGACGCAGACGGAATTCGGCCCGATGCTCGTGCCGCCCTACGACGAGTACCTCGGGCAGGCGATGATCCGCGAGGGTGAATACGCCCCGCTCGAGTTCGAGACGTGGCGCCCGTACCTGTTCGAGGGCGCGGCCGTCGTCGATGTCGGCGCGAACTTCGGCGCGCACACGTTCGCCTTCGCCCAGGCGGTGGGGCCATCGGGCCTCGTGATCGCGTTCGAGCCGCAGCGGCCGCTCTTCCACATGCTCGCGGGCTCGTGCGCCCTGGGCGACTGGAACAACGTGCGGCCGGCGCAGCTCGCGCTCGGCGCCGAGCGCGGCATCGTGACGGTGCCGTTCTTCGACTACCGCGCGCCGAACAACTTCGGCGGCCTCGAGCTGAACAAGTCCTACCCGGTGGGCGAGGACATCTCGCGCGTGCGGCTCGACGACCTGAGCATCACGCTCGACTTCCTCAAGATCGACGTCGAGGGCATGGAGCTCGACGTGCTCGTCGGTGGCGAGGAGACGATCGCGAAGTGCCGCCCGGTGATCGCGATGGAGGCCGACCGCGACGGGATGCCGGAGAAGCTCATCGACTGGTGTAACGCGCACGGCTACCGCGCCTGGTTGCACAACCCGCCGCTCGGCGACCACTGGCCGACCATCTGCTCGATCAACCTCTTCGCGCTGCCGATGGAGAAGACGGAGCTGCCGGAGCCGGAAGGGTACGTGACATCGCTCGCGCTGCAGAAGGCGGCGTGACCGTCACCACGAAGAAGGCGCGGCGGGTCGTGATCCCCCGCCTCACCATCCCGCCGGAAATCAAGAAGGCGCAGTTCGAGTCGCTCACCGGGTACTCGTCGAAGCAGATCACCCGCTGGGTGCAGGAGACGGACATTCCGCACCGGCGCGACGGCAATGAGCTGTACTTCCCGTGGCCGGGAGTGCGCGCGTGGCTCTTCGGCTATCTCGAGGCGAAGGGGAAGCGCTCGGCCGCTCCGGAGTCGTTCGACGATGCGCGCAAGCGCAAGGAGATCGCCGAAGCCGAGATGGCGGAGATCGAGCTCGCGACGGCCCGGAACGAGCTCGTGCGGACGGCGGATGCCGAGGCGTGGTTCGCCGATGCGTGCGCCCGAGTGCGCGCGCGGATGGACAGCCTTGGACCCCGGGCCGCCGCCGCGGCCTTCGGGGCGGAGACGGTGCAGGAAGCGCAGGCACGCATCCAGCCGGTCGTGGATGAGGTGTACGCCGAGCTGCGCAAGACCGACGACGTGCCCGACATGGGCGAGGACCTGGAGGACGATGGCGACGGCGATCCAGCCGGCGAGTAGTCGCCTCAACGGCCTCTCTCAGCTGCTGGGCGCCGAACGTCGCCTGCGCGTTCGCATCTTCAAGCCGCGCCCTCGGCTGTCGATCAGCGAGTGGGCGGATCGGCACGCGGTACTGCCGATGGGGGTGAGCGCAGAGCCCGGAAAGTGGCGGACGAGCCGCGCGCCGTTCCAGCGCGGGATCATGGACGCGATCTCAGATCCCGAGGTGCAGGAAATCGTCTGGGTATCCTCGAGCCAGATCGGGAAGACGGCCATCCTGCTCAACGCGCTTGGCTTCTACATCGACCAGGAACCGTCGACGATCCTGATCGTGCAGCCATCCCTCGACTTCGTTCGCGATTTCTCCCGAGAGCGCGTGAAGCCGATGCTTGAGGCCACCGACGTGCTGCGCGGCAAGGTGAAAGAGTCGACCGCCCGTCGAGAGAGCGGCGACACGCTCCTGCGAAAGGAGTTCACCGGCGGCTTCCTCGTGATGGTCGGCGCGAACTCCCCGACGGGGCTCGCGTCGCGGCCGATCCGTATCGTCTTCTTCGACGAGGTCGACAAGTACCCAGCGAGCGCCGGGCGGATGGGCGACCCGATCAAGCTCGGCACGAATCGCACGCGCACGTTCTGGAACAAGAAGATCGTGAAGGTCAGCACGCCCGGCATCGAGGAAACGTCGCGCATCGCGCCTGCCTACGAGAACAGCGATCAGCGCAGGTACCATGTGCCGTGTCCGGATTGCGGGCATATGCAGCACCTGCGTTGGGCGCAGCTGGATTTTGACACCTGCTGCTACACGTGCGAGACCTGCGGCGTGCTCATTCCTGAGACGAAGAAGCCGTCGATGCTTGAGCGCGGCGAGTGGATCGCGGCGTTCCCTGATCGCAAGGTTCGCGGCTTTCACCTGAACACGCTCTACTCGCCGTGGACGACGTGGAAGGAGATGCGTGACGACTTCTTGCTCGCGAAGCAGGCGAAGGATACGCTGCAGGTGTTCGTGAACGAGCAACTCGCGGAGACGTTCAAGATCGACGGCGAGGGCGTGAACGCCGAAGGCCTGGCCGCGCGCCGTGAGAAGTACGCGGCCGAGGTGCCCGCCGGCGTCGGCGTGCTCACCGCCGGCGTGGACGTACAGAAGGACCGCCTCGAGCTGCTCGTGAAGGGCTGGGGCGCCGGGCAGGAGTCGTGGCTGGTGCGGCACGTGCGTCTTTACGGCGACCCGCAGCAGGCGGACGTCTGGGACCGGCTTTCGGTGTGGCTCGATCGCGCCTGGGCGCACGAGGCCGGCGGCACGATCGCGATCCGCTCGCTGTGCATCGACTCCGGTGACCAGACGCAGGCGGTGTACGCGTTCGTGCGCCGGCGCCGCGGCGCGTGGGCGACGAAAGGCCTTTCCGTGCGCGGGAAGCCGATCATCTCGAAGCCAGGCACGCGCAACAAGTACGGCGTGCGCGTGGTGCCGATCGGCACCGACACCGCGAAGGACGTGATCTTCGCGCGGCTGATGATGGAGCAGCCAGGCGCGCCCGGATATATGCACTTCCCCGAGGCACAGCCGGAGGGCGCCGACGACGAGTATCTGCAGCAGTTCGGCGCCGAGAAGGTGTTCATCCGCCGCGTGAAGGGGATCCCGTTTCGCGAGTACCGTGCCGTGCGCGCGCGGAACGAGGCCATCGACCTCGAGGTGCTCGCCCTGGCGGCGCTGCACCTGCTTGGCGCGGCCGTCTACGACCAGCTCGGGCTCTGGGTGGAGCGCGTGCAGGCGGCCGGCGCGCTGGTGAAGAAGCCGGACCAGCCGCCGCCAGGAGAGCCGCCACCGCCCGCGGAACGGCTGCCGGTTCGTCCGCCGATGCGTCCGCGCGGCGGCGGCTGGGTCGGGAGCTGGCGCCGATGACGAAGCGGTGGGAGGAGCATGACCTGCTCGTCGGCCTGACGATCGTGCAGCGCGAAGTGATCGCCTGGACGATCGAGGGACTGCACGTCACGGAGATTGCCGACCGCCGGCACTGCTCCGAGAAGGCGATCCGCGACCACCTGCGCGCGGCGGCGCGCCACCTGGGGATTCCGCGCGCGACGCAGCGCGAGATCCTCGCCGAGTTCGTGCGCCGACTCGCGGCGTAAGTCCTTCCGAAATCGAAGTATACGGGGTGGACGCATAGGGGCATCGTGCCCATGTGACCGTCACCCTGCGCGAAACGCCCCCGGCGCAGATCGTCGCCGGCGACTCGCTCGAGTACATGCAGGCGATCCCTGCAGATCTGAGCGGGTGGACGCCGTCCGCGCGTCTGACGGGTCCCGGCTCCTCGGCGACGATGAGCGCAACCAGCTGCACGGTCAGCGGATCGAGTGTCGACGTGCTGTTCTCGGGCCAGTCGACGCCAGGCACGAAGACGCTCACCCCCGGGCAGTACCTGCTCACGGTGTGGATGACGAACGGGAACGATCGCTACACGATCGCGAAGTACCCGATCACCATCACCACGGACCTCTCGACCGGCACGCCGGCGCAGACGTTCGCCGCTGCGCAGCTCGCGGTGGTCGAGACCGCGATCGCCAATCGCCTCAGCGGCAATACCGACGGCGGCATCGACGAATACGAGATCCTCGGGCGCCGGGTGAAGAAGATCCCGCTCAAGGATCTCTACGCGCTGCGCACGCGCCTGCAGGCCGAGGTGCGGCTGCAGCAGAACCCGAACGGCGCCTACGGCCGCGTGAAGGTGAAGTTCACGCAGGAAGGCATGCTGCCTGACCTCATGCGGCGGTACTCGTGAAGGCCGCCCCGGGCCCGTTCACCAGGCTGCGCGCGGCGATCGCGAAGGCGATCATGCCGGCGCAACAGCGGAGCGCTTTCGCCGCGGCGAACACGACGCGCCTCACGGCCGACTGGATCCTCGCCGGCCTGCGCTCAGCCGACCAGGACGCGCGCTACGACCTCCGGAAGCTGCGCGATCGCTCGCGCGAGCTGGTGCGCAACTCGGCGTACATGGCGCGCTTCCACCAGCTCGTGGCCGAGAACGTCGTCGGTCCCGACGGTTTCACCCTGCAGAGCAAGGCGCTGACGCTCAAGGGTGACCCGCACGATATGGCGAACGCGGCGATCGAGGCCGCGTGGGTCGAGTGGTCGCGCCCCGAGAACTGCGACGCCACCGGCATGCTCTCGCTCACGGAGATGCTGAACCTTGCCGTCAGCGGGCTCGTGACCGACGGCGAGATCCTCATCCGCAAGGTGCGGGGCGCGCAGAAGAACGGGTGGAACTTCTCCTTGCAGCTGCTCGACCCGGACTTCATCGACGAGAACTGGAACCGCGAGCCGCTGGGCACGGTGAGCGGACCGCAGGTCGCCGGCGCCGGCGGGCTGAATGCCATCCGGAATGGCGTGGAGATCGATGACATCGGGCGTCCTGTGGCGCTGTGGATGTGGACCCGGCACCCAGCGGAGTTCCCGCTCGACCGCCGCCGCATCCGCGTCGCGATCGACGACGTCTATCACGTCTTCTTGCCGACGCGCGTGAACCAGCACCGCGGCCTGCCCGCCGCGGCGCCCGTCATGCTGTCGCTGAAGATGCTCGACGGCTTCAGCGAGGCGCACCTCGTCGCGTCGCGCGTCTCCTCGGCGGTGCCGTGGACGATCGAGATCCCCGACCCCGAGAAGGCGCCGGGCATCGACCCGAACGCCGGCGCGCAGGATGTCGAGCTCGACGTCGAGCCGGGCACGGGGCTGAAGCTCAACCCGGGCGAACATCTCAACGCGCCGAACCCGAACTTCCCCGCAGCGGGGTTCGAGTCGTTCGTGCGCGCGATGCTGCACCAGATCGCCGCGGGGCTCTCGATCAGCTACAACAGCCTGACCGGCGACCTCTCCCAGGCGAACTACTCCTCGATGCGCGCGGGGATGCTGCCCGAGCGCGATCACTGGAAGCGGATGCAGCGCTTCCTCGCCGTGCACCTGCTCGATCGCGTGTACCGCGACTGGCTGCCGCAGGCGATGCTCGCCGGCAAGCTGCCTGGATCGCTGGGCTACGACCCGACGCGGTTCTTCGACGTGCGCTGGCAGCCGCGCGGCTTCGACTGGGTCGACCCGAAGAAGGATCTCGAGGGCGACTTGCTCGAGGTGAACGCCGGCGTGCAGAGCCTCACGCGCATCGCGGCGAAGAAGGGCCGCGATCTGGCCGAGATCATCGCGGAGCGGAAGGCCGAGCTGGATGCGTTCGCGAGCGCCGGCGTGCCGAGCGTGCTCGCCACCGCGATCACCGAGAGCCCGAAGACCGAACTCCCATCGAACGCGGACGACCCCGGCGCACCCGATGCAGTGCCGCAGAGCGGGTCGGGTCGCGTGCTGAGGATTGCCAATGGCTGACGACGAACGCGAGATCCCGACCACCCTCTACCGCACCGTCGAGGTGCTCGTCGATCGCGACGCGCTGGCCGTGCGGGCGGCGGCTCGCCTGGCGGCGCGCGCGGCCGCGGATGGCGACGGCAACGACGCCGAGCCGGACGACGACGAGACGATCCCGGTCGCCATCTCGAGCGAGAACCCGGTGTTCCGCTCCGAGTGGTGGAGCGGTGACGAGTACAACGAGGTGCTCTCACACGCCGCCGGCGACGTGGACATGACGCGCGCGCGCGGCGGCCTGCCGTTCATGATGAGCCACCGGTCGTATGACGGCGATTCGCAGCACGGCATCGTCGAGAACATTCGCGTCGATGGCGACGGCCGGATGCGCGGCGATCTCCGCATGAGCAAGGCACCACGATCGCAGGAGATCCGGCAGGACATCCTCGACGGCATCCGCCGCAACGTCTCCGTGGGCTACATCCGCGGCGACACCTACGAACAGACCCAGCCCGACGGCCCGACCAGCACGCCGACCCGCCGCTACCGCGGGTGGATGCCGATCGAGGTCTCGGACGTGCCAGTACCAGCCGACCACCTGGTCGGCTACGGACGGAGCGCCGAAGGGGCGGTGATCCGGAAGGTCCATCTCTCCCCTGCACCGGCCCCCAAGGCCCAGGAGCGCACCATGCCGGAAATCCCGGTGGCCCCCACGGGGGCCGAACCCGCTGCCGCGCCGAGCGCGACCGCGGGCGTCGACGCGCAGTACCGCGAACGCGTGCAGGCGATCACGCAGATCGCGGAAGCGCATGGCTTCAACGACAAGCTCGGCGAGTGGCTGCGCAGCGATGCCAGCCCCGCGCAGATCGCCGTCGAGGCCTCGAAGCTCATCGCCCAGCGCATGAAGGACGGCCCGCGCGCCCACGCGCCGCTCGACACGCGCGACAAGAACCACACCTTCTCGTTCGCGCGCGCGATGATCGCGGGCGACGAGCGGCTCGAGCGCGAGTACCGCGGCGAGACCGGCCGCACGATCGACGTCGGCTTCGAGCGCGAGATGCTGACCGAGCTGCGGTCGCAGATGCCGCGCTCCGGCCGCGAGGGCGTCGCCCTGATGCCGAACGCCATCCGCGCCGGCATCGACTCGGGCACGTCGACCACCGGCGGCCCGTTCAAGTTCACCCAGCCCGGCGACTTCATCACGCTCCTGCGGAACCGCATGGCGCTGACGAAGCTCGGTGCGCAGTTCCTGAGCGGGCTCTCGGGCCCGGTCACGTTCCCGAAGCAGAACGCCGCCGCGACGGCGTACTGGCTCTCGGAGAACAGCGGATCGGACGCGACGGACTCGAACCTCACCACGACCACGGTGAGCCTCGCGTTCAAGACCCTCGTCGCCACGACGTCGGTCTCCCGCCAGGCGCTCTTCTCCGCCGCGTCGGGGAACTACGACCTCGAGGCGATCATCCGCGAAGACCTCGCGCGCGTGATCGCGATCGAAGTCGACCTGCAGGCGATCATCGGCACCGGCGCGAGCAACAAGCCGCTCGGCATCTTCTCGAACACCGGCGCGCAGACCTACGCGCTCGGCTCGAACGGCGCGACGATGAGCTGGGCCAACTGGGTCACGATGGAGACGAAGGCGGCGAACTCGAACGCCGACCAGCTGTCGGGCCTCGGCTACCTCACCAACCCGACGCAGCGCGGCACGGCGAAGAACAAGGCCATCCTCGACAACACGGCGAGCGGCCAGACGATCTGGAACGGCGCCGCCGACAACGGCACCGTGAACGGCTACCCGGCGCTCGCGACGAACCAGATCCCGTCGAACCTGACGAAGGGCACCAGCACGACGGTCTGCTCGGGCGTCATCTTCGGCCCGTGGTCGGCGCAGATGGTCGGCCAGTTCGGCAACGGCTTCGAGGTCCTCACGGACCCGTACTGCCTGAAGAAGCAGGGCATGATCGAGCTCACGAGCTACATCTTCGTGGACGCGGCCAACCGCTACCCCGAAGGGTTCGTGCTCGTGAAGGACGCGCTCTAAGGATCGAGCGTGACCTTCGTCGACGACGACCTCACGGCGATGATGGCCGACACCGCACTCTCGGTGTCGGTCACCATCGGCGCGTCGACCACTCGCGGCTATCTCGACTGGAAGCAAGTGGCCGAGAAGGACGAGAGTGGCTACGACACGTTCGTCAATCGGCGCACGGTGACGATCGCGCGCGGCGCGCTCGGCACCATCACCAACGGCACGGCGATCACCGTGGACGGCGGCAGCTATGTCGTCCACGACAGCACGCGCGAAGCCGACGGCAAGCTGCAGGAGATCGTGCTCGCATGATCCTCGAAGCCTGCCGCCTCCTCGCCGACTGGCTCTCCGACGGCACGAACGGCGTCAACGCGCTGCTCGCGACGACGCCGCTCGATGCCGGCGACAGCACGCCGGCGAGCATCACCACCATCACCGACATGACGCGGGACGGCGAGAGCGCGCGCAAGCGCCTCCCGACGACGCTCCCCGGCATCACGGTCATGGCGCAGGGCGCCGATGGGATGGCCCCGCACGTCACGATCGCGGACGCCGAGAGCGACCTGCACATCGCCATCCGACTCGGATTCTCGAACGCGCAGACCGATCAGGCCATGCGCGATTCGTCGTACTACCTCCGCACCATCGTGCGCTCGCTGCGAATCCTCAACGGGAACGGCGACCCCACGAAGCGCGTGCGCAACCAGGTCTACCTCGAGAGCTGCGTCGACATGAAGGTCGTGCCGCTCTGGGAAGACCTGGGCGACCGCATCGTCACTGGTGCGGTCCTGCTCACCTACCACGTGCGCGATCAGTTCGCGACCACCTGAACACACCGAGAGGCCGCCCGATGGAATTTCTTGCGAAAGCCGACGGCACGCGACTCCCGATCCCCGATGAGGTGGTCGCGGAGGGCCGCGATGCCGTGCAGGCGTACCTCGTCGGCGCGGCCGCTCCCGTCGTTCCCGCCACTCCCCCGCAGTCCACGCAGCCCGCGCCCCCCGCGGGCGAGGAGCCGTAAATGCCCGTTCCCGCCAAAGTACTGCATCTCCTCGCCCTGCTCGGGAAGGAGGAGACGACCTACGGAACCGCGATCGGCCTCACGGCCTCGGTCGACGGCATCCAGATGCAGTTCGACCAGGACGATCCCGCCGCCCTGGTCAACCTGAACTACCTCGCCGACGGCGACATCGGGCCGTCGCTCTCGTCGCTCGCGAACCAGATCCGCACCGCGCCGACGGGCCTCTTCGCCGAGGGCACGATCCCGGCGCTGCTGCGCCTCCCGGCCGCGGCGTACTCCGCCTCGGTGATCCCGAACCTGCATCGCCTCTTCAAGTTCGCCGGCTTCGACGCCACGGTCACCACGACCACGGGCTCCGAGAAGTGGGCGTACACGCCGAGCGCGGCGGGCACGACGTACACGTCGCTCACGCTCAAGGGCTACGAGCGCGGCGAACTCGTGCAGGTCGCCGGCGCGCTCGCGAACCTGCAGATCTCCGGCAAGGACGGGAAGCCGCCGAAGTTCATGTTCCCCTTCAAGGGCATCGGCGCCATCCCCTCCGACTCGGCGTCGCTGCCGGCCGGGCTCACCTACCCGAACCAGACGAAGGTGCCCGTGATCAACCAGGGCATCAGCGTCACGTTCGGCTCGTTCCTCACCGCGACGGTGAAGAGCTGGGACTTCGACCTCGGCCGCAAGTTCGACAACGCGCGCGTGAACCTCACGGGCTCGAACGTCTACGCCGGCGTCGTGCCGAGCGGCCGCAAGCCGATCCTGAAGCTCGTGCTCGAGGCCACCGCGCTCGTCGGCTCGCCGTACCACACGACGGCCGGCTTCGACCCCTACAACCTCCGCGACTCCGCGAACCAGCTCGCGCCGGTCTCGATCAAGGTAGGGAGCACGCAGTACAACCGCTTCACGGTCGCCCTCGCGCAGGCGCAGGTCACGAACGTCACGCGCCAGGGCGAAGGCCCGACCGCGACGGTGGAGCTCGAGCTCTCGGCCTGCGAGTCGTCGCCGGGCGCGAACGACGATCTCTCGATCACCTGCGACTGAGGCCCATGGGCTTCAACGCTGACGATTTCCGCGCCGCCCTCCGACCGTGGCACTTCACGGTCGGCGGCGAGACGTGGGAGGCACGGCCGGTCTCTGCACCGGCCGTCCTGGCGTTCCACGCCCGCTTCCAGGAGATCGCCGAGAAGGAGGGCGCCGCGCTCGTGCAGGCCGGCGCCGACATGGAGGCCATCAAGCGCGTGCGCCGGCAGGCCGAACGATTCCGCCATGAGGCGATCGAGACCCTGCTCCGGCGCGCGTTCCCGCGGCGGTTCTCGTTCCAGTGGCGCGGCGACCCGGTGAAGAAGCTGCTCGCGCTGGATCCTCCGGTGCGCAACGCGACGCTGGCCGATTTTTTCGGCTGGGCGGCGGAGCGCGCCGGGATCGCTCCGCCGCCGACCCCAACGACCCCTGGGCAGCCATCATCGCCGCCCAGCGATTCGCCGTAGCCGATGACACCGGCGAAAAGCTCGGCCTCGAGGTCGCGATGCTCCACGTGGAACAGCGGTTCCCGTCGAGCTTCTACGCGCCGCACCGGTGGGACACCGACGACGGCTGCATGCCGTTCCGGATCTGCTGGGCGTACTTCAGCGCCCTGCAGGCTGGTCTTGCGCTCGACGCCATCACGCTCGCGCAGGGCATCGGCCTCGCGTTCAGCGGTGAAGAAGGCCGTGAGCACCTCGATGCGACGGTGCGCCGCGCGTTCCCTCCCGACGTGGAGGGCTGAGTAGTGGCGCAGAAAGAGGTCAAGTTCACCGTCTCCGCCGACGACAAGGCGAGCGCCACGGTCAAGCAGATCGAGAAGGCGTTCGACTCGCTGAAGGAGCATGCGTCGTCGCTGCTCGAGCTGCTGGCCGGCTTCGGCATCGCACTCGGATTCGGCGAGTTCTTCAAGACCGCCGTCGAGCAAGCGACGGAAGCCGACTCCGCGATGCGCCGCCTCGAAGTCTCCGTGAAGAACGCCGGCGACTCGTTCGAGGTGATGAAGCCGAAGATCGACCAGACGGTCGAAGGCCTTGCGAAGACGACCACGTACAAGCCCGACCAGCTCGTCGCGGGGCTGCAGGCGCTCATCACGGTCACGGGGAACACGGCCGAGTCGGTGAAGGCGATGGGGCTCGTCACCGACATCGCCGCGGCGAAGCACATGGACCTCGAGCAGGCGGCAACGCTCGTCGGCCGCGTGATCGACGGCAACACCGGCATGCTCAAGCGGTACGGCATCGTCATCAACGACGGTGACGACGCGCTGGCGGTCATGCAGGCGCGGTTCTCGGGCTTCGCCGCGAACGAGGCGCAGACCTTCGGCGGACAGCTCACGAAGCTGAAGAACGGATGGGACGAGTTCACGAAGGCGGTGGGCGAGGCGATCATCGGCAACGATGCGATGGGCCAGAACCTGCAGGGCACCGTCGGCTTCCTCGCGCAGCTCGAGCAGTTCGTAAAGGCGAACGAGGACACCCTCGGCGACCTGGTCACGGTCCTCGCGACGGTCGCCGGATGGCTCGGGACCGGGCTCAAGGATGCGCTGACGCTCATCACCGGCGGCTTCCTCGGCTTCAACCTCCTGATCGAAACCGTCGTCTACCTCCTCTTCCAGTTCTACAACGAGGGGCGGTCGATCTTCGGGTCGTTCGCGATCGTCATCGGCCAGTGGCTCGAGCAGACGAGCGGCTTCTTCGAAGCGTTCGGCATCAACACCGACGCCGTCGGCGCGAAGATCGCGAACTTCGGGCTCTCGCTGCAACGGGCGAGCTTCGCGGATCACGCCGCCCAGGCGGAGCAGCTCGGCGCGTCGTCCGCGAAGATGGCCGAGTTCGTGAAGAATGGCTTCGCGAGTGCGACCGGCGCCGTGAAGGACCACACGGATGCCCAGGACGCGCTGCACTCCACGGCGGTCGAGAACGGCGCCGAGCTCGAGAAGCTCCGGAACAAGCTCGACGACCTGGCTACGTCGACGGCGAACGGGAAGACGAAGGCGCAGGAGTTCGTGATCAAGATGCGCGAGTGGCAGCTCGCCGCGCAGGCCGCCGGCATGTCGAACGCCGAGGTCGACGCGGGCATGAAGCGCCTCACGCAGACGCTGAAGGACATCAAGATCGAGGAGTCGACCAAGGCCTTCAATGACCTCGAGGCGGCGCTTCTCGAGGCGACGGGTGACCCGGTACAGAAGGTCGTCGCCGAGCTCGGGAAGAAGCTCGACGAGCTCAAGCTGAAGCAGCGCGGCGTCACGGATCCGGCCGAGATCATCCGGTACCAGCAGGAACTCGACCGGCTGACCACGATGTACGACGCCCAGGTGCAGGCGGTCGCCGCCGTCACCGATGCGCAGGAGAAGCTCCGCGTCCTGCACGACTGGGAGTTCTCGCACCCGCTCTTCGGCGTCAACGGCGCGAATGCGATCTCGGACCTCGACGCCTACGGCAAGAAGCTCTCGGAGGTCTACGACGACCTGAAGACCCGCTTGAACGACCCCAACCTCACGGCGGCCGGGAAGAAGCAGATCGAGGACGAACTCTCCAAAATCGACGCCCTGTTCAAGCAGTGGGGCGAGGCGATGGGGCAGCACTACGAGACGCTCAGCAAGACGATGAGCGAGGCGCAGTCCGACTGGATCGATAAGATGTCGAAGTCGATCGACTCGGCCGCGCAGTTCGCCCGTGGCATCGATGCGATCGCGAGTTCGATGGGCCTGATGGACGACAAGACCCGCGTCGTCATCGACGACGTGGTCAACCTCGTCGACGCCGTCGGCAAGCTCATGGCGAACCCGGCGGATATCGGCTCCTGGCTGCAGGCGATCGGGTCCCTCCGCGACCTGATCACGAAGGGCATGGGCGGCGAGACGTCGGCCGAGAAGGCCGCGCGCCTCAAGGTGCAGTTCGACAATACCGTCGCGATCGACAAGCTCACCGAACGCGTCGGCGAGCTCGGCCTCGTCAACGCGTCCGGGGCGAACGTCGACAAAGCGTGGGAGAACGCGCAGTCGATCGTCACGTTCCTGAACCAGCAGAGCGTTCAGAACAAGACGAAGGTCGACCTGAGCCAGTG
>Ga0265327_10003610_pt1 | contig 14572 bp, 8 predicted proteins | sample 41621metaG_FD_202089 | JGI IMG/M metagenome (GOLD analysis project Ga0265327, IMG submission 202089) | Rhizosphere microbial communities from Carex aquatilis grown in University of Washington, Seatle, WA, United States - 4-16-21 metaG | ecosystem: Host-associated > Plants > Roots > Rhizosphere >... | reverse complement strand
TCAGCCTCGACGATGTCGCGGCGCTGACGCAGGGGTTCACCGGCGCCGACCTCGCCAACCTCGCCAACGAAGCGGCGCTGATCGCGACGCGGCGGCGGGCCGCTTCGGTCGCCGCCGCCGACTTCACCGCCGCGATCGAGCGGATCGTCGCCGGGCTGGAGAAGAAGAACCGTCTGCTCAACCCGACCGAGCGGAGGATCGTCGCGCATCACGAGATGGGGCACGCGCTCGTCGCGATGGCGCTGCCGGGAGCCGACGCGGTGCAGAAGGTCTCGATCATCCCGCGCGGGATCGGCGCCCTGGGCTACACGATCCAGCGGCCGACCGAGGACCGGTTCCTGATGACGCGCTCGGAGCTGGAAAGCAAGCTGGCGGTGCTGCTCGGCGGGCGGGCGGCGGAGAGCCTCGTGTTCGGCGAGGTGTCGACCGGGGCGGCGGACGACCTGAGGAAGGCAACCGAGATCGCGCGCAGCATGGTCACGCGGTTCGGCATGGACGAGACGCTCGGCAACGTCGCCTACGAGAGCGAACCGTCGCCGTTCCTCGGCACGCCGCCCTACCCCGCCGGCATGGGGGGAGCGCCGGTGCATTACAGCGAGCAGGCGGCGAAGCAGATCGACGCGGCGGTGCGCGGCCTCGTCGAGCGGGCGTTCGCGCAGGCGTCGCGCCTGCTGGAGCGGCACCGCGCGGTGCTCGACGAGGCGGCGCGGCAGCTCCTCGAACGCGAGACGCTCGACCAGGAGCAGTTGCGGGCGTTCGCGGCGCAGGTCGCCGGCAGCGGCGCGAAGGTCGCGGCGGAATAGCGTGCCCGCCCGGCGGCGTCAGAACGGGTAGTTGATGCCGGAGAAGACGGCGGCGCCTTCGCTGCCGTAGCCGAAATCGACATACCCGACGATGAACGGCTTGGCGATGGCGCGGAAACCGAGGCCGCCGACGACGTGCAGGCTGCGCACCGGGTTGTCGTCGATGTCCTGGAACACCCGGCCGGCCTCGACGAACGGCGCCATCTCGATCGCGAGGTCGGTCGAGAACAGGCTGATCTCGTAGACGCGGCTGCGCAGCTCGGCGCCGGCCGAGAAGAGGTTGCGATCGATGAAGCGGTCGTCGCCGAAGCCGCGCAGCGGCTCCCGCTCGCCTGGAATGCTGCGGTCGCCGCCGAGGCTGCTCAGCGCCCAGAACGGCACGCCGCCGCCGACCGGCATGTACTGCGCGGCGACATGGCCGGCGACGACGTAGCGTTCGCCGAGCGGCTCGTAGTGGCGGGCGTCGAACCCGAACTTTGAATACGACACCGAGCTGAAGAAGGCGCGGTCGGTGAACCCGCCATACCCGACGAGGAGGGAGCCGCGGGTCGGAATGTCCGGGGAGTCGCGCGTGTCGTAGGTGACGAGGAGCCGGCTCAGGAATTCGTGGTTGGCGCCGAAGCCGGGCACGCCGGGAAAGCGCGTCTGTATCGACGGCAGCGACTCGAAGGTCCCCTGCTCGATACGGACCTGCCGCGGCCGGAAGTTCAACGCGACCTGCAGCGACGGCGTCGCATTCCAGCCGAACGTCCCGTCGGCATAAAGCTGCTGCTTCGTGTAGTTCGTGTCGTTTGCCGGGTCGGAGCCGTTGCCGAAGCCGAAGAAGCGGTCGGTGGCGCTGCGGTCGTAGACGGCGCGAACCGAATATGACCAATCCTCACGCCGCTTGATGCCGGTCGAGTAGAGGATGTCCAGCTCGCGCTCGACGTTCTCCTTTGCGCCGGCGACGGCGTACCAGGCGGTATCGTCCGATGGATAGTCGAACAGGCGGAAATGCGCGCCGTATCCGAGACCCGGGTTGTAGATGATGTCGGGCGCGAGGATGCGGCGGATCTCGTGCTGCTCGTCGGTGTCGAGATAGACGCCGAGCAGGCCGACCGTCGTGCCGCTGTTCGGGTCGGTGCCGATCTCCGGGATCGGGATGAACGGGGCGGTGCGCGGATCGAGCCACCGCATGAGGCCGCCACCGCCGCCGGTCTCAAGCTGTGGCGGCGGCGGTGGCGGCGGCACCGGAAGCGGCACGTCGGCGGCATGCGCCGTCGCCATCGCACCGGCAGCCGCGAGGAGCAGCGCGAGCGCGGCGGCGGCGGCGGCGGGCCGCTCCCAGAGGCGGCGATATGTCGGCGATCCGGAAGACGGCACGTCGGTCTCTTATCGGTCAGGCGCGCATCCGGCGGCAAACGCCCGGCCCGGCGGAACGGTCCTGCGCCGCCGGCGCCAGCCGGTCGCGATCACGTCACGGCGGCGGCGGTGACGTGGCGGAAGCGCAGCAGGGCGAGGCCGAAGAACAGGCTGCCGATCACCGCGACGGCGAGGAACTCCGGCCAGACCACGTCGATGCCCGCGCCGCGGTAGAGGATCGACTGCGCGAAGCTGACGAAGTGCGTCGAGGGCGAGACCTGCATCGCGATGCGCAGCGCCGCCGGCATGCTCTCCAGCGGCGTGTTGCCGCCGGAGAGCATGTTCATCGGCATCGCGACGAGCATGAAGAGCAGCCCGAGTTGCGGCATCGAGCGCGCGACGGTGCCGAGAAAGATGCCGACCGCGGTCGCGAAGAAGAGGTACAGCAGCACGCCGGCCATGAAGAGCGGCACCGAGCCCGCGATCGGGACGCCGAGCACGACCTGGACGACGAGCCGCAGCGACAGCGAGACCGCGATGGCGATGACGAGCCCGTTCGCCCAGACCTTCGCCGTCGCGATCTCGAACGGGCGCAGCGGCATCGCCATCAGGTGGTCCATCGTGCCGTGCTCGCGCTCGCGGACGATCGCGGCGCCGGCAAGGATGATCGCGAGCATCGTCACGTTGTTGATGATGCCCATGATGCTGGTGAACCAAGCGGTCGTGATGTTCGGGTTGTAGGCGACCCGCACCGCGAGGTTGACCGGCGGCGGCACCGGCCGGTCCGTCCGCGCGACGAAGCGGGCGATCTCGGCCGTGACGATCTGCTCGATGTAGCCGGCGCCGATGCCGGCCTGCATCGCCGCGGTCGCGTCGACATTGACCTGCAGCGCCGGCCGGCGCCCGGCAAGGACGTCGCGCTCGAAATGCGGTGGAACGTCGATGACGAAGGTGTATCGGCCGGTATCCATCAGCCGGTCGATCTCGCCGGCCGACACATCCTGCGGCGGCTTGAAATAGGGCAGCAGGAAGGTGCGGGCGAGCGAGCGCGAGAGCAGCGAGCCGTCCTCGTCGGCGATCGCGATCGACGCGTTGTGCACCTCCTGCGACTGCCCTTGCGCCTGGCTGTAGATCGCAATGGTGAAGGTGTAGATGACGAACCCGAGCAGCACGACATCGTGGAGGAAGCTGCGCAGCTCCTTGGTGCCGAGCCAGAAGATATTCGCCACGTGCCGCCGGATCCGCATGGCCGCCACCCTCATTTCTCCTGCTTGCGCAGCAGCAGGACGCTTAGCGTCGTCAGCACCGGAACGAAGATCGCGAGCGACAGCAGCGTCGGTCCCAGCTCGGCGAACCCGAGCGACTTCGTGAAGGTGCCGACGCTGATGCGCAGGAAATAGGTCATCGGGAAGCCGCGTCCCATCAGTGCCGGTATGCCGGTCAGCGACGATACCGGCGTCAGTATCCCGGAGAACTGGAACGCCGGCAGGAAAGTCAGGATCGCGGTGCCGAAGAGCGCCGCGATCTGCGTGCGCGCGAAGGACGAGATCACGAGGCCGTAGCCGGTCGTGGCCGTCACGTAGACCAGCGCGCCGACAAGCAGCGTCGCGAAGCTGCCCTTGAGCGGCACGCCGAAGAACAGCACCGCCATCGCGACGAGGCAGGCGAAGTTGATCATCGCGACGCCGATATAGGGGAGCTGCTTGCCGAGCACGAACTCCAGCCGCGTCACCGGCGTGACGTAGAGGTTGGTGATCGAGCCCAATTCCTTTTCGCGGACCACGGCAAGCGCCATCAGGATCGCCGGGATCAGCGCGAGCAGCAGCGCGATCGTCGACGGCACCATCGCGTTGATGCTCTTGAAATCCTGGTTGTAGCGGAACCGCGTCTCGATCGTCGCCAGTGCTGCGGCCGCGGCGCTGCCGCCGCGCGAGGCGGCGAGATCGGCAAGGTACTGCTGGTGCACACCCTGGAGATAGCCGTGGATCGTCTCGGCGCGGAACGGCATCGCGCCGTCGATCCAGGCGCCGACCTCCGCGGGGCGCCCCTGCCCCACCGTCCGGCCGAAGCCCGGCGGGATCTCGATTCCGACCTTGATCTCGCCGGTGGCGAGCCGCTTTTCCAGCTCGGCGTAGCTCGCGAGCGGCGGACGCTCGACGAAGTAGCGCGAGCCCCGCAATTCCTCCAGATAGGCGCGGCTCTCCGTCGTCCGGTCGCGGTCGAGCGCGGCGAAGGCCAAATTGTCGACGTCGGTGTTGATGCCGAAGCCGAGGACCACCATCAGGAACGCGGTCCCGAGCAGCGCGAAGGTCAGCCGTATCGGATCGCGCCGCAGCTCAAGCGCCTCGCGGAAGCTGTAGGCGAGGAGGCGGCGCAGGCTGAACCAGCCGCGCCGTCCGCGCGGCTGCGGCGTGCCGGCGCCGGAAACGGCAGCCGCGACCGGAACGGCGCGAGCCGGCGGCGGCGGCATGACCGCTACGGCCTCGCGCCGCTCGCCGGTCGCTTCCTCCAGGTAGGCGATGAAGGCGTCTTCCAGGCTGCCGGCGCCGCGCGCCCGCACCAGCTCGGCCGGCGTCCCGGTCGCCAGGACCTTGCCCGCATGCATCAGCGAGATCCGGTCGCAGCGCGCCGCCTCGTTCATGAAGTGCGTCGAGACGAAGATCGTGACGCCCTGGTTCCGTGCGAGGTCGGCCAGCAATTCCCAAAACCGGTCGCGCGCCAGCGGGTCGACGCCCGACGTCGGCTCGTCGAGGATCAGCAGCTCGGGCTCGTGCACGACGGCGACGGCGAGCGAGAGCCGCTGGCGGATGCCGAGCGGCACCGAGGACGCAAGCTGGTCGACATAGGAGGCGAGGCCGAAGCGGCCGATCAGGTCGGCGATCCGCGCCCTCGCCTTCTCGCGCGGCAGATGGAAGAGACGGGCGTGCAGGTCGAGATTCTGCCGCACCGTCAGCTCGCCGTAGAGCGAGAAGGATTGCGACATGTAGCCGACCCGGCGGCGCATCTCGATGTCGCCGGCAGCGTCGATCGGCTTCCCGAACAGCCATGCCGAGCCCTCGCTCGCCGGCAGCAGCCCGGTCAGCATCTTCATCGTCGTCGTCTTGCCGCAACCGTTCGAGCCGAGGAAGCCGAAGATCTCCCCGCGCTCGATCGCGAAGCTGACGCTGTCCACCGCGACGAAGTCGCCGAACCGGCAGGTGAGATTGCGGGCGACGATCGCCGCGCCGCCGCTGTCGTCCAGTACCGCCGGCCGCGGCGGGATCCGCAACGTCCGACGGCCGGCGCGCTGCGTTTCGGGCAGCAGGGCGACGAAAGCTTCCTCCAGGCTCTCCTGCCCGGCGCGGGCCTTCAGCGCCGCCGGAGTGCCCGTCGCGAGCACACGGCCGGCATTCATCGCGACCAGCCAGTCGAACCGCTCCGCCTCCTCCATGTAGGCGGTCGCGACGAGGACGCTCATGCCGGGCCGGCCGGCGCGCATGCGGTCGATCAGGTCCCAGAACTGCCGCCGCGACAGCGGATCGACGCCGGTGGTCGGCTCGTCGAGGATCAGCAGGTCCGGATCGTGGATCAGCGCGCAGCAGAGGCCGAGCTTCTGCTTCATGCCGCCGGAGAGCTTCCGCGCCGCCCGGTCGCGGAACGGGGCAAGCCCCGTCGCCTTCAGCAGATCGGCGATGCGGCGCTCGCGCTCGGCGCGGCCGTGGCCGAACAGGCGGCCGAAGAAATCGACGTTCTCGCCCACGCTGAGATCGGGATAGAGGTTCCGGCCGAGCCCCTGCGGCATGTAGGCGATGCGCGGACAGACCGCGGCGCGATGCGCGGAGTCCGCCATGTCGCCGCCGAGCGTCGAGACCGCGCCGTCGCGGATTCGCCGCGCACCGGCCGCGATCGAGAGGAGCGACGACTTGCCGACGCCGTCCGGGCCGATCAGCCCGACGAACCGCCCGGCCGGAATATCGAGATCGATGCCGTCGAGCGCGGCGACGGCGCCGTAACGGAGCGACAGCCCGCGGATCCGCACGACCGGGGGAGTGCGGTCGGGAACGACGCTGGCGGTCGGCGTATCGAGAGCGGCAAGCCCGTTCATCCCGGTCCCTTCGCGCCTTCCGGCCCCGTTCCCTTCAGTCGCGCCGGCCACTCGACGGCCGGGTCGGTGCGGACATAAGCGACGCCGGGCAGTCCGGCGCGCACGTCGGTGGCGTGGGCGCGCAGCAGGTCGGGGGCAACCCTCACCCTGACGCGGAACATCAGCTTGTCCCGCTCCGACTTCGTCTCGACCGCCTTTGGGGTGAACTGCGCCTGTCCCGAAACGAACGAGACGGCGGCGGGAATCGGCCTGTCCGGCAAGGCGTCGAGCACGATGCGCGAGTCGGCGCCGAGAACCGCACGCCCCGCTTCGGCGGTCGGCAGGAAGATGTCCATGTAGACGCTCGCGATGTCGAGCGTCGTGAAGACCTTGCCGCCCGCCGGCAGCACCTCGCCCACATTGGCGAGGCGGTACTGGATGCGGCCGTCGCGCGGCGCCACCAGCGTGTTGTCGGCGATGTTGACCTGGATCACCGCCACGTCCTGCCGCGCCGCCTGGAGCCCATGCTCGGACTGGGCCAGCCGCGCCTGTGCCGCGTCACGGGCCGCCGTCGCGCTCTCGAACTGCATCTGCCGCTGGTCGAGGATCTCCTTCGCGATGTGTCCCTTCCCGTGCAGGAACTTGGCGCGCTCCAACTCCTGGTCGCTGAGCCGCATCTGGCTGCTCTGCTGCGCGAGGTCGGCACGCGCCGCATCGAGCGCTTTCTCCGCCTGACGGGCCTGCGCGTCGGCCTTGCCGAGCGAGGCGTCCAGATCCCTGGTATCCATCCGGGCGACGACCTGACCGGCCTTCACCATGTCGCCCTCGTCGGCGAAGAGCACGGCGATGCGGCCGGCGAACTTCGTCGCGACGTCGATCTCGTCCGCTTCGATGCGCCCGTTGCTCCAGACGATGCCCGGCGGAAGCTGCGCGGCACGGAAGTGCTGCCACCACCAGAAGCCCCCGCCGGCCGCCCCGACAGCGGCGAGAAGAAGGATGCCGATGAGCCGGAAGCGCCGCCGCGCGCCGGACGGAGCCGGCTCCGGCTGCGGCGGGAGCACGGCAGGCAGGTTCGCAGGCACGGGTGCCGGTACCGGCGGCAAGTCGTCCAATCGCCGACTTTCATCCGCTGCTCTCTGCGGCTCGTCGGTAGCCTTGAAGTTCTGCATCGGGTGCGCCGCGCCGCATGGAAATGGAAAGAGCCGAAGCCGGACTCTTCCTAGCGGTATCCCGGACCGGCGGCCTTGATGTGCCTCAATAACCCACGCGACGTGGCGTCCGACCCAGCGGGGCGTCGTCCAAGGCTTGGCGCTTCGAGGTCCACGCCGCGGCAGGCATTCTCGATCACGGTGGCCCGGATGCCTGAAGCCGCCAGGGACGGCACCGTCCATCCGGGTCCCGGGAATCACCTATCTGAGGGTCCGGCGCGTCCTTCCGTTCCGCCGGAATTCGCCGGAACGCCACCGCTGAACGCGTTGTTGCCAGCAATGAGCATCGCCTGTCGGTGCCTAGTTTCTTCAAACGCCGGAACCCCTGGGCGCCAGCGCTTCGCTCGTCATCGAGGCGCCGGTTCCGGCCCCCCCCCCGTCACACCGATCGGAGTTCCTGTCATGGGTCAAGCAGTACGTCCTCTTGCCGTCGTCACCGGCGCATCGACCGGGATCGGCTACGAACTCGCCAAATGCTGTGCGAAAGGCGGCTTCGACCTGGTGGTCGCCGCGGACGAGAAGAAGATCGAGGATGCGGCCAAGGATCTCCGCGCCCTCGGCGTGTCGGTCACCGCGGTCCAGGCGGACCTGGCGACGCTGGAAGGCGTCGACAAGCTCGTCGCGGTCATCCAAGGACTGGGGCAGCCGGTCGACGCGCTTCTCGCCAATGCCGGGCGCGGCCTCGGCAAGGGCTTCCTCGACCAGGATTTCGGCGACGTCAGGCACGTCATCGACACCAACGTCACCGGAACCGTGTACCTCATCCAGAAGGTCGGCCGCGAGATGCGGGCGCGGCGTTCGGGGCGCATCCTGATCACCGGCTCGATCGCCGGCTTCATGCCCGGTACCTATCAGGCCGTCTACAACGCGACGAAGGCGTTCCTCGACTCCTTCTCCTTCGCGCTTCGCCACGAGCTGAAGGACAGCGGCGTGACCGTTACCTGTCTCATGCCGGGCGCGACCGAGACGGATTTCTTCGAGCGCGCCGACATGATGGACACCAAGGTCGGCACCTCGAAGAAGGACAATCCGGCCGATGTCGCGCAGATCGGCTTCGACGCCATGATGAAGGGCAAGGGCGACGTCGTCAGCGGCTGGCAGAACAAGCTGCAATCGGCGATCGCGAACGTGCTCCCGGCCGGCGTCACCGCCGAGCTGCACCGCTCGATGGCCGAACCGGGAACGGCCAAGCAGTAGCCGCCTGTCGCCCGCCGGCCGCGGCCGGCGGGCAATCGCTCAATCACGATCATGAGGACATACGAATGAAGGCGCTCTGCTGGCACGGCAAAGGCGACATGCGGTACGACACGGTGCCCGATCCCAAGATCGAGCATCCGCGCGACGCGATCATCAAGGTGACCGCCTGCGCGATCTGCGGCTCCGACCTTCACCTCTACGACGGGGTCATCCCGACGATGGAGAGCGGCGACGTCGTCGGCCACGAGACGATGGGCGAGGTCGTCGAGGTCGGGGCGGAGAACAAGAGCCTCAAGGTCGGCGACCGCGTCGTCATTCCCTTCACGATCTCCTGCGGCGAATGCTTCTTCTGCAAGCGGGGCTTCTTCTCCGGCTGCGAGCGCAGCAACCCCAATGCCAAGATGGCCGAGAAGCTCTGGGGACACTCACCGGCCGGCCTGTTCGGCTATTCGCACCTGCTCGGCGGGTATCGAGGCGGCCAAGCGGAGTATCTGCGCGTCCCCTTCGCCGATTTCGGCGCGTTGAAGGTGCCGAACGGGCTCACCGACGAGCAGGTGCTGTTCCTGTCCGACATCTTCCCCACCGGCTACATGGCGGCGGATTTCTGCAACATACAGCCTGAGGATACGATCGCGATCTGGGGCTGCGGGCCGGTCGGCCAGTTCGCGATCCGCAGCGCCTTCCTGCTCGGCGCCAAGCGCGTCATCGCTATCGACACCGTGCCCGAGCGGCTCGCCCTGGCGCGGCAGGCGGGCGCGGAGACGCTCGATTTCAAGGCGGAGGACATCTACGACCGCATCCAGGAAATGACGCACGGCCGCGGCGCCGACGCCTGCATCGACGCGGTCGGCACCGAGCCCGACACGACGGCGAGCTTCGATTCCGTCGTGGACCGCGTCAAGGTCGCGACCTTCATGGGCACCGACCGACCGCACGTCCTGCGGCAAGCGATCCATTGCTGCCGGAATTTCGGCACCGTCTCGATCGTCGGCGTCTATGGCGGGTTCCTCGACAAGATCCCGATGGGATCGGCGATCAACCGGGGGCTGACCTTCCGCATGGCCCAGACGCCGGTGCAGCATTACATGCCGAAGCTGCTCGAACGGATCGAGAAAGGCGAGATCGACCCGTCCTTCGTGATCACGCATCGCGCGTCGCTCCAGGACGGCCCCGATCTCTACAAGACCTTCCGCGACAAGAAGGACGGCTGCATCAAGGTCATGATGAAGCCGTAAAGCGGCAGAGGCGCCGCGCCGCTCCGGTGTCAACGAGATCGAGCGGCGCGGCTGCCGTCCGCCTAAGAACCTACCTCAGTAAGTTGAAGTGGTCTGCGTTGCGTTCCGGCGCGACGACGATCCATTGATTTCGACGTTCACGGGATGTGGCACTCGGCAGCGCACTATCCGTGCCCCAGCCGGACGTGTAACCGATGATGATCTCCCACGTGCGCGTCATGCGCTGCTGGAGTTGGAGTTCCGCCGCAAGCAGCGACGGGAGGTGTCCGTTTGCGCCGGCAATCCGCATCGTGGCTGCACGCGGCAAATTCCCCTCTGAACGCAGGACGCCGTCATGCCCCTTTCGTCCCGATCACGCCTCGTCGTCACGATCACGGGGATCGTCTATGTCCTGATCGGCCTTGGACTTGCCGGCGGCGGCGCGTGGCTCGCCGCACTCGGCGGCTCGCTCTACTATGTCATCGCCGGGCTTGGAATTCTGGTCACCGGCGCGTTGCTGATCGCCGGGCGGCGCGCGGCATTGTGGGTCTATGCCGCCGTACTGATCGGCACCTTGGCCTGGGCGGTGAGCGAGATCGGCTTCGACTGGTGGCCGCTCGCGGCGCGCGGCGATGTCGTGTTCCCCCTGGGGCTCTGGCTGCTCACCCCCTGGATCACGCGCAATCTCGGCCGCGGCGAGAGGCAATCCAACAATTGGGCCATGACCCTGCCGCTCTGGGTGGGAGTCGTGGCGAGCGTGGTCGTGCTGGCGATCGGCCTCACCTCAACGTATCACGAGATCGACGGCACGATGGCCACGGCGGCCGCCGCATCCGGACCGGCGGCGCAGAGCGGCGATGACGGCCAGCCGGATGAGGATTGGCGCGCCTACGGACGCAGCCAGTTCGGTCAGCGCTACTCGCCGCTCCGGCAGATCACGCCGGACAATGCGAAGAATTTGAAGGTCGCCTGGACGTTTCGCACCAGCGACCTGCCGGGGCCGAACGATCCGATCGAGACGACCTTCGAGGTCACGCCGATCAAGGTGAGCGATACGCTTTACCTCTGTTCGCAACATCAGCGCCTGTTCGCGCTGGATGCCAAGACCGGGAAGCAGCGCTGGTCCTTCGACCCGAAGGTCCAAGACAATCCGACTTTTCAGCATCTGACCTGTCGCGGGGTTTCCTATCACGAGGTCGTACCGAGCACGGACGGCACGCCGCCGCCGGCCGACTGTCCGCGGCGGATTTTCCTGCCGGTGAATGACGGGCGGCTGATCGCTCTCGATGCCGAGACCGGCAAGCCCTGCGAGAGCTTTGCCGACCACGGCACGCTCGACCTGCAGGAGGGCATGGGCATCAAGACCTCCGGCTTCTACGAGCCCACCTCGCCGCCCGTGGTGAGCGACAGGATCGTGGTGGTCGCGGGCGCGGTGATCGACAACTACTCGACGGAGGAACCGTCGGGCGTCATCCGCGGCTTCGACGTCGACACCGGCAAGTTGATTTGGGCCTGGGATTCCGGATCCGCCGACGAGAACGCGCTGCCTTCCCCGACGCATAGCTACACCAACAACTCGCCCAATTCCTGGATCACGTCCTCCTTCGACCCGAAGCTCAACCTCGTCTTCCTTCCGATGGGCGTGAAGACGCCCGATATCTGGGGCGGTCACCGCGACGAGTTGTCTGAACGCTATGCCAGCGCGCTCGTGGCCCTGGACGTCAACACCGGAAGGAAGGTCTGGTCGTACCAGACCGTGCACCACGATCTCTGGGATATGGACCTGCCATCGCAGCCGACGCTGGTAGACCTGCAGACGCAGAACGGCGTCGTGCCCGCCATTCTCCAGCCGGCGAAGACCGGAAACCTCTTCGTGCTGGACCGGCGCAACGGGCAGCTCATCGTGCCGGCGCCCGAGCGGCCGGTGCCGCAGGGCGCCGCGCCGGGGGATCATGTCTCGCCGACCCAGCCGTTCTCGGAGCTGACGTTCCGGCCCGAGGAGAAGCTGACCGGCGCCGACATGTGGGGAGCCACGATCTTCGATCAGCTCGCCTGCCGCATCCTTTTCCACCAGATGCGCTATGAAGGGACGTTCACGCCGCCCTCGCTACAGGGGACGATCGTCTTTCCGGGCAATCTCGGCATGTTCGAGTGGGGCGGCGTCGCCGTGGATCCGGTGCGCCAGATCGCGATCGCCAACCCGATCGCCATTCCCTTCGTCTCGAAGCTCCTGCCGCGCGGTCCGGACAATCCGCCGGCGCCGAACGCCCAGCACCCGCCCGGCAGCGAGATGGGCGTGCAGCCCATGTACGGAACGCCTTACGGCGTGGTGCTGCACCCGTTCCTTTCCCCGGTCGGACTGCCCTGCAAGCGTCCCCCATGGGGCTTCATGGCCGGGATCGACCTCAAGACGATGAAGATCGCGTGGATGCACCGGAACGGCACAATTCGCGATGCCGCGCCGCTGCCGGTCCCCATCAGGATGGGGGTGGCGAGCCTCGGCGGTCCCCTGACCACGGCCGGCGGGGTCGCCTTCCTGACTTCCACGCAGGACTACTTCATCCGCGCCTACGACATTCGCAACGGCGACCAGCTCTGGGAGGACCGCCTGCCGGCCGGCGGACAGTCGACGCCGATGAGCTACGCCGTGGACGGCAAGCAGTATGTCGTCACCGCCGCGGGCGGACACGGCTCCTTCGGCACCAAGGTCGGCGACTATGTGATCGCGTATAGCCTGCCGCAGTGACGGTCCGAGCGAGCGCACCTCAGCACGTGGGGGCGTACGACATGAACGACATCGACCCGATCGCGCCGCATCAGCCCGCCGCCTTTCGCGTCGGAAGGCGCTACGTCACCGCGATTGCGGCACGCCCGCTGGTCACGATCGCACTCGCGCTGGCGGCAGCGTCGGTGAGCCGAACCGCGCCGGCTCAGGACGTGCCGGCTGAGACGATCACGGGCGACTGGGGCGGGCTGCGCACGCATTTGCACGAACGGGGCATCGACCTGTTGCTTTCATACACGGCGGAGCCCGCATACAACGCCACCGGCGGCGACCGAAATGCCTTGCGTTATACCGACCAATGGGCTTTCGGGACGCTCCTCAACCTCGAGCGGCTGCTCGGCTTGCACGACGCCAGCTTCCAGATCACGATCACCAATCGCAACGGCCGCAACTTGAGCAGCGACGCCCATCTCGGCACCTTGCAGCAGGTACAGGAGGTCTTCGGCCGCGGCCAGACCTGGCGGCTCACTCAATTCTGGTACGACCAGAAATACTTCGACCGCACGCTGGACTGGAAGATCGGCCGCCTCACCGTCGGCGAGGATTTCGCGGCGTTCAGTTGCAATTTCGAAAACCTGACCTTCTGCGGGGCGCCGCCGGGCAACATCGTCGGCAATTACTGGTTCAACTGGCCGGTCAGCCAGTGGGCCACCCGGCTGAAATACGAGATCGGCGGCGCCGGCTATGTCCAGATCGGCGCCTATCAGGTGAATCCGGCCTACGCGCTGCAGCAGGACGCGGTGCTGCCGGACAATCCGTCAGGCACGACCGGCGCGCTGCTGCCGCTGGAGTTCGCTTGGCAGCCCAAGTTCGGACCGGCGCCGCTGCCCGGCAGCTACAAGCTCGGCTTCTGGTACGACACGTCGAAGGCCAGCGACGTCTTCGAGGACGAGGGCCGCCAGCCGCAAGTCCTGACCGGGCGCGCGTTCCTCGGCCGGGACGGGAGGTACGGCGTGTACGTCAACTTTCAGCAACAGCTCACGCGCCTGTCCTCCGACGCGCCGGCGCGTGGCCTGAGCGTGTTCCTGAACGCCACGCAGGCGGATCGACGCACCTCGACGATCGATAACCAGATCGCCGCGGGCTTCTTCTACACCGGTCCGTTCGATGCCCGCCCGCAGGACGAGATCGGCTTCGCCGTGGGCCGCACCCATGTGAACGACCGCGTGGCCGAGGCCGAGCGATTGCAGAATGAGGCCGGGCTCGGGCCGGTACCGGTCCAGGGGTCCGAGTACGTGGCGGAGCTTTATTACGGCCTGCATGCCATCTCCGGGCTGGTCCTGCGCCCCAACCTGCAATTCGTGCATGACCCCGGCGGCACCAGCCAGAACAGGGACGCCCTCGTGCTCGGCCTCAAGGCGGCCGCCACGTTCTGAGGAAGGCGCGCCGCGGCTGGTGCTCGCCTGACGAACACCGCCTATGTAGCGGCCGGCTCCGCCGCACAGGCGCCGCCGGCAGCACGCGACAGCAGCGCGTCGCGGACGCGCCCGCCCGAGATCGCGCCGGGCAGCATCGCCGCGTCGCGGGCCACGGAAACGAGCGCGTCGACATCAATGCCGGTCGCGACGCCCATCCGCTCGAACATCCAGACGACATCCTCGGTCGCGACGTTGCCGGTGGCTCCCGGCGCGAAGGGACACCCGCCCAACCCGCCGAACGACGCATCGAACACGCGCACGCCCTGGCGGAACGCGGCATGCGCGTTGGCGAGGCCGAGACCGTAGGTGTCGTGCCCGTGGAACACCCATCCGCCTGTTACATCGGGGAACCGCTCCAGGCACGCCGCGAACAGGCTCTCGACATGGTCGGGCGCGACGCGCCCCGTGGTGTCGCACAGCGCGATCTCGGCATCCCGCCGCAGCGGGATCAGGCGCTCCAGAATGTCGAGCGTCTGCGCCTCCGGCACGCGTCCGGTGAACGGGCAGTCAAAGGCGGTCGCGACGTCCAGCCGGATCGCGACA
>Ga0265327_10003609_pt1 | contig 14577 bp, 12 predicted proteins | sample 41621metaG_FD_202089 | JGI IMG/M metagenome (GOLD analysis project Ga0265327, IMG submission 202089) | Rhizosphere microbial communities from Carex aquatilis grown in University of Washington, Seatle, WA, United States - 4-16-21 metaG | ecosystem: Host-associated > Plants > Roots > Rhizosphere... | reverse complement strand
CGTCCGCAACAGAGGTGATACCGGCGAAGACATTGGTGGAAAAGCGGGCCTGCATATCCATCGTGAGGGATTGCGAGACTTGAAGAGCGTTGACGCTGCCAAAGATGGGATCGGCGATCACTTGAATATTGGGCGAGGCACCGGGGGTAATTGCGGTCCATGGGCTTATTGTGATATTTAAATTATTGGTCGGCAATGCCCCGATGGCATAGCTTTCAAAATTATCCTGGAGGATGGTCGAAGCGTTTGCGCCGACCGCCACCAAGCCGAGGGCGAGCAGACTGCCGATTTTTTTGAGGTATGACTTCATGAGTTTTTCATTGGTTTGGGTTTGAGTTGTTAATAAAAAGTCAGTTGCGGTAAATGTTCCAAATGATGTCCGGATTGTTTCTCTCGGCCCGGTTGGCCCCGCTGTCGTCGGCAGCGCCGTTGGTCACGTAGTTGCGCTGGTAGAAACTGGAGTGGCCGTCAAGAAATACCAGAATGCCGCCCTTGCCATTGTGCCGGTTGGGGAAACGATAGCTACGAGCGCAGGGGAAAACTCCGTTGGCGTCATTGCCGCTGGGCAGGATCGCCTCGGAAGACGGGCCAAAGGCCTGTTCGGTCAACAACACCGTGGCGCTCGTTTTCGGAACATTGCCGAGCTTGGGCATAGCGGGATACGACAGGGCAGTATAGGAGCTGCCGATGGGTGAGGTATCCTTCAGGTCAATGTTCATGCAAACGCTGAAGAATCCATATTTGCCGCTTTGCAGAAAAGTCTCCCCTTCCCCCTTGGCCACCGGGCACATCCAGATTTTGCCAACGTGGTTGCCAGGAAAGGGATATTTTTTCTGGTAGCCGCCGGTCATGGCGTAGTAATTGGACAAAGGCTTGTCGCCGACCACAGCGGGGAGCGTATTAAACCACGCCATCGGATCGTTCGGCGTGCCGGGGCCGGTGGCGGTGGAGGAGTAGACAGAATAGGTCTTGGCATCATCCGTTCCATCCCGGGGAATTTGATCGGCGTTGTCCGTGGCATAGAGATGCATGGCGATGCCCCATTGGCGCATGTTGGAAAGGCAGGTGGTGGTCTGGGCCTTGGCCTTGGCCTTGGCGAGCGCGGGGAGCAGCATCGCCGCGAGAATGGCGATGATGGCAATCACGACCAGCAGCTCGATGAGCGTAAAAGCACGGCGCAAAAAACAACCCGGTCGGGATTGGTGCAATCGATTCATATCACAACAAAAATAAAGTATGACAAAAAACCCTGCAAGCATTGTTACATTAACGAAACAAATGTGAAGCAAGATTTTGCAACACGCAACCATTTTTTGTTATCTCTGCAGCAAGAAAATACCATCTATAATCACAGCTTATCCAGCCACAAAACCGGCCAGACTTTCCCGAAGGGATTGCCCTGCAAGGACATGGGTTCCAAAGCAAATCAGGATGGCGGGTGATATCCACGAAAGTGCCATTCCGATTTTCGAATTTAGTGAACCGCTTACCATGGCCATAGAAAAAGAAAAAACTTTGCCATGGTGGTGGAGGTTGGAGCGGTTTAATTAAAAACTGCGGCCGACGCCATCAATGGGAAAGCGGGTTCACACTGGCGAACGCGGCGGCGGGAACGAGGCTTTCACAAAATTCGTCGCCCGAAGATAAATGGGCTCCAGCTTTTCGCCGGCCATAAAATCAGTCCGCCCGGAGGCCAGCAGCGCCACCAGCGCGGCGGGGGGGAATATTTGTTTTTCCTGATCCGGCCCGACACAGCTTTCACCGGTGGATTTGAGCGATTCCACTGCGGTCCCCGCAACAATTTTCAACGGTGATATTTCCCGCCGGCAGGCAGGTGAAATTTCCCAGGCAGCCAAATAAAATTCACCGCGCTGGGCGTCGATGACCACATTCACCCGGCCAAAGATTTTTTCCGCCTGCGCCTGCGCGGCGATGGCTTCCGCGCTGCTGACCCCCAGCAGCTTTACGCCACGCGCCAGCTGCCAGCCCTGCGCCACCGCAATCGCCGCCCGAACACCCGTGTAGCTGCCCGGCCCAAGCCCGATAACCAAGCCTTCAACCTCCGCGCGCGAAACGTTCGCGCCGGCCAAAACATTCTCGATGAGCCCGAGGGCGTTGGTGCCACGCCCGCCGGTCTGCTCGACCGCTTCGGACAAAACGATGCCGTTGCGCGCCAGCGCCACGCTCCGCCGCTCCGAGGAAAATTCAAGCGCGAGCACAATCATAAAATGTCGTCATAAATTATTTTCCGCTCCGTCTCGCTCAAGATTTCAATTTTCACCCGCACAAACACATTGCCAGCTTCCGTCTTCCAGCTGCCAGCATCCAACCGCTCCGCCCATTCAATCACCGTCACGCCGTCCGGCGACAAATAATCCTCGATGCCCGCACTCAATATCTGCTGCGCCGTTTCCAGCCGATACAAGTCCAGATGAAACAGGTTCAACCGTCCGCCGCCGTATTCGTTCACCAGCGTAAACGTCGGCGAATGCACGCGGCCGGGCACGCCCAGCCCACGCGCCAGCCCGCGCACGAACTGCGTCTTGCCCGCGCCCAAATCACCACTCAAGGCGATGACCTGTCCGGGTTTGACGGCCCGGCAAAAGCTTTCGCCGAGCGCCTCCGTCTCCGCCGGGCTATGCGAAATGAACGTAGCCATGGGCGTTAAGCTGGTGCGAGCCATGCTGGTCGCGCAGGTGAATCTCCTCACCCGCGACAATTTTCCCGACGCAGCTCAATTTTAGTCCTGGAAATTTTTTCTTCCAGGCATCCAGAAGCCTCACCGCGTCCGGGCTGGCGACCGTGAACAGCAGTTCAAAATCCTCGCCATCGGTCAGAGCTGCCAAAGCCGCCGGCTTGGCGCGGGAATTTTCCCGGGCGCGGAGTTTGGCGGCGCGGGAAATGGGCAGAGCTGACTTCAAAAGAACGGCACCTACTTTGCTGGCATCAGCGATGTGCCGCAAATCGCCCGCGAGCCCATCGCTCAAATCCAGCATCGCGTGGATGTGAAAATGCTCCGCCAGCCAGCGCGCCTCGGCGAGGCGCGGCTCGAAATCTAGATGCTTCCCGGACAGCGTGCCGCCGAGTTCGCCAGTCACAAAAATCGCGTCGCCCACTTTTGCGCCGCGGCGCAAAATCTGCTTCCCACGCGGCACCGTTCCGAGCAACGCAATGGAGATCAGCATGCGTCCCGGATTCGTCGTCGTCTCGCCGCCGACCACCGCCACGCCAGATTTTTCCGCCAGCGCATTCAGGCCGGAGTAAATCCTGGACACAAACTCCACCTCGAACTTTACCGGCAGCGCCATGGTCACCAGCGCTGCGGTCGGCGTGCCCGCCATCGCCGCGATGTCGCTCAAGCAGCGCGCCAGCGCCTTGCGCCCGATTTTTTCCGGCGGCGTTTCCCGGGTAAAATGGATGTCTTCCACCACTGCATCGGTCTTGAACAAAATCAATTTGTCCGGCACCCCCAAGTCCAGCACGGCGCAGTCGTCGCCGGCTCCGGCCACGACGCTTTCATTCACCGGCAGCGATTTGGCCAGGTGCGCGATGAGTTCAAATTCGTTCATTGCGGTTGCGTGAAAAGAATGAGCAGATTGGCTGAATTGAACAAGCTGTGGGTGACGATCGGCGCAAGCAGGCAATCGGTCCGCTCATAAAGCCAGGTCAACACGAGCGCGAAAACGAACAGCGGCAAAAAAGTCGGCGCATTCAGATGGATGAAGGCAAACAGCAGGCTGACGCCAATCCAGGCCAGCCTGGGCCAGCCGAGCTGCTTGACGAAAGGATACAGCAGGCCGCGGAAAAGAAATTCCTCCGCCACCGGCGCGAGCACGACGGCGAAAAATGCCAGATAGGCCTGCATCCACCACGACTTGGCGTTTAGAATCAAGCCCACCGCGAGCTGATTTTCCGGCGACCAGCCCAGTTTTTCCAACGCCAGCGCCGAACCGTGTTCCAGCAATAAAATCAGCGGCAAGGCCAGCAGCAGCACGCCCACGGCCAGCAGCAGGGGCTTTTTCAGGTTTGAATGGTTGAAACCAAAGGCGACACGCCAGTTCACCGCGTGCAGTTTCAGAAAAATGAAAATCAAGACACACGTTGCGCCCTGAAAGCTCAAGGTCGCTAACAACACCCCCGCAAAACTGTCCGGCGATTTGAAAGCCGCCACCCCCGCCTGCCGCAGCGCACCCGCCGTGGTCACACCGAGGCACAGGCAGATGAACACGCCCGCGATCATCTGGATCACGGCTTCAGTCCGCCACGGCTTCGCTGACAACATGATTTCAGCCTAGCGCAGCCGCGGGCGCGAGACGACGCAAAATTATTCGCGCGGCCGCGGTTTATGGGGCAGATTCCCGCCGATGTCCGCCAAGCACACCAACCGTCTCGCCCGGGAAAAATCGCCTTACCTTTTGCAACACGCGCACAATCCCGTGGATTGGCAGGCGTGGAACGATGAAGCATTCGCCAAGGCGCGGACGGAGGACAAGCCCATCTTCTTGAGCATCGGCTACTCGACCTGCCATTGGTGCCACGTCATGGAGCGGGAAAGTTTTGAGGATGAAAAAGTCGGGGCTTATTTGAAGGAGCATTTCGTCAGCATCAAGGTGGACCGCGAGGAGCGGCCGGACGTGGACAAGATTTACATGACCTTCGTGCAATCCACGACCGGCAGCGGCGGCTGGCCGCTAAATGTGTGGCTCACGCCGGATTTGAAACCGTTTTTTGGCGGCACCTATTTTCCGCCGGACGCGCGTCATGGCCGGCCAGGTTTTTTGCAATTGCTGGAGCAAATCGCCCAGCTCTGGCGCGAGCGCAAAATGGAAATCGCCGCCAGCGCCGATGAACTTCATGCGCGACTGGAGCTCCTGACCAGCCGCGAAGCCCGAGAAGATTCACCGCTCACGCCAAACGTGCTGCGTCAGGCGCTGGAACAGTTCAAAGCCGCTTACGATTCCGTGAACGGCGGCTTCGGCGGCGCGCCCAAATTTCCGCAGCCGAGCATCCCGGCGCTGGTGCTGCGCGCGGCCAAACGCTTTGGTGACCACGCGGCGACCCAGATGGTTCTCCACACCTGCGATGCCATGGCGCGCGGCGGCATCCACGATCAGCTCGGCGGCGGTTTCGCGCGTTACGCCGTGGACGCCGAATGGCTCGTGCCGCACTTCGAAAAAATGCTTTATGACAACGCGCAACTCGCGCAGTTGTTTCTCGACGCGCACCTGGTTTCAAAAGTGGAAAGCGGAAGGCGGAAAGCGGAAACTTTCGCCGATACGGCGCGGGATATTCTCGACTATGTCTTGCGCGACATGACGCATCCTGACGGGGGGTTTTATTCCGCCGAGGATGCCGACAGCGAGGGGCACGAGGGAAAATTCTATTGCTGGACGCATGACGAACTTTCCAAGCTGCTTTCGCCGGAGGAATTCAACGTCGCCGCGCAATACTTCGGCATCACGAAGGAAGGCAACTTCGTGGATCACAGCCATCCGAACCCACTGCCGGGACTGAATGTATTGAGCATGGTTGGAGTTCAAGCTTCAGCCGGTTCGGGAGACACGCTAAAGCGTGAACTCCAACGGGACGCCGAACTCCTCGCCACGGCCAAAGCCAAGATGCTCGCGGTGCGCGCCACCCGCATCCGCCCGCATCTGGATGACAAGATGCTCGCGTCATGGAACGGCCTGATGCTCGGCGCATTCGCGCGGGCGGCGGTGGTGCTAGAAGAGAAAAAATATCTGGCGGCGGCGGAGAAAAACTTGCAGTTCATTCGCGAAAATTTGTGGGTTAAGCCTGGTTCAGCACTCACCCTCACCCCGGCCCTCTCCCCCGGGGAGAGGGAGAAACGCTCCCAGGTCACTGTTAAAACGACGGCGGCCAGCAGCCCGGACAACCCACAAAAAACGGAAGGCGGCCAACGGCTGTCCTCGCTCCCAGCGGGAGAGGTTCCGGGTGAGGGAGAACGCCTCGGCACGCTGTTCCACCGCTGGCGCGACGGCGAACGCGACAACGTGCAGTTGCTGGAAGGCTATGCGTTTTTGCTTGATGGCGTGATTCATCTCTACGAAGCCACGCTGCAGCCCGCACATCTGGATTTTGCCAGCGAACTCGCATCCGCCATGATTGCCCGATTTTACGACCCGGCGAACGGTGGCTTCTGGCAAAGTCCGGCCGGCACCAGCGATTTGATTCTGCGCGTGAAAGATGATTACGACGGCGCGGAGCCAAGCGGAAATTCCGTCGCCACGCTCGCCCTGCTCAAGCTGGCGGCCATCACAGGCCGCGATGATTTCCGCCAGCCCGCCGAGGCGACGCTCCAACTCGCCGCCAGCCGTTTGCAGAAGCAGCCCGCCGCGCTGGCTTATATGCTGCACGCGCTGGATTTCTGGCTGGACGAGCCGCGGCGCGTGGTGATGGGCGGCGATGCGAATTCTCCGAGATTTCACGAATTACTGCATGGCGTGCATTCGGTGTATCAGCCGAATAAAATTGTCCTGGGAAATATCGGGGCCGTGGAGCCATTCGCCAAAACGCTGGCGGCGAAAGGTGAGGCGACGGTTTTTGTGTGCGTGGGCAATGCCTGCCAGTTGCCGACGGGCGAACCTGTCAAGGTAAGAGAGTTGCTTGGTTAAGGCGGCTTACACCCAACCAATCGCTTCAACGTTTTCCAAAACTACTCGCCTGCTGCCAAGTGCTTGGCAGGAATTCTTGACGCTTTTATCCGCTGGCGACAGACTGCGCGCATGAAAATATCTCCGGTTTTGGGCTCCATCGGTGGGCTGGCGGTCCTGGTCTTCGTCACCAACACTTTTGCCGCCGAGCCGCCCGGGCCCATCACGCCGACGAGCCGCATGGAACTGTTCAACGGCAAGGATTTATCCGGCTGGAATTTTTTCCTGCAAAGCAACACGGCGCCGGCCGACACCTTCACCGTGACCAACGGCGTCATCCACTGCACCGGCCAGCCGTTTGGCTATGCCCGCACCGAAAAAGATTTCCGCAACTACAAGCTCACGGTGGAATGGCGGTACGTGAAAATCGCGCCCAAGGCCGACAACACCGGTATTTTCGTGCACGTGCAGGGACCGGACCAGATCTGGCCCAAGTGCATCGAAAATCAGGGCAAGTTTCAGCGCCAGGGCGATTTCGTCCTGATGAGCGGCGCGACCTGCAAGGGACATGAAACGTGGGAATTGCGGGTCGCCAAAATTCCAGTTCCGCCCAATGAAAATGCCCCCGGCGAATGGAACACCTACGAAATCGTCTGCCGCGGCGACACGGTCAAAAATTTCGTCAACGGCAAGCTGATGAACGAAGCCGAAGCCTGCAACATGACCTCCGGCGCCATCGCGTTGCAGAGCGAAGGCGGCGAGTGGGAACTACGCAAAATCCATCTGGAACCATTGCCGTGATGGGCCGGGAGATTTTCTGTGAGCGATTTTGACACACGTTTTGGCGGCATCGCGCGGCTTTACGGCAAGGATGGCTTGCAAAAACTGCGCACGGCCCACGTCGGCATCGTCGGCATCGGCGGCGTCGGCGCGTGGGCGGCGGAGGCTCTGGCGCGTTCCGGCATCGGCGCGCTCACACTGGTGGATTTGGACGAAGTCTGCGTGACGAACATCAACCGCCAGCTCCATGCGCTCACGGAAACCGTCGGCCACGCCAAAGTCGAAGTCATGGCCGAGCGCATCCGCGCCATCAATCCCGACTGCCGCGTGACGGCGGAACAGAAATTTTTCAACGCCCAAACCGCCGGAGAACTGCTGGCGCCAAAATTCGATTTCGTCCTGGATGCCATTGACGACGTGACGAACAAGATTTTACTGCTCGTGCGCTGCCGTGAAAACCATTTCCCCGTGGTGGCCTGCGGCGGCGCGGGCGGCCGCCGCGAACTGACCGCTGTTCGGGTCGGCGACCTGTCCCAGGCCAGCCACGACAAACTGCTGGCCGAAGTGCGGCGGCGGTTGCGCCAGGAACACGGTTTTCCCGCCGGACAGTCGGCGATGGATTTGCCCTGCGTGTATTCCGTGGAACGCACCGTGTATCCGCAGGCGGATGGCACGGTCTGCGAAATGCGCTCCGCAGCGGAAGACGGCGCGAGGCTGAATTGCAACGGCGGCCTCGGCTCGGCGACGTTTGTGACGGGCGCCTTTGGTTTCGCGGCCGCCGGATTTATCGTGCGGCAAATGGTTGAAAGATAGGGCGCGTCTCCCGGCACCCCAAGGTTTCAATGCTGCTGGAACCGCAGCCGCATGAATCGTTGCTGGGCGGCGGCAGCGGGTGTCAGATCACGCACGGTGATTTGTTCTTGGGCGCCAAGGTCAGCGATTTTTTCGATCTTCGTTGCGTCAATTCCGGAAACCCAATTGACCAGGTTTGACGAGACTTCCACGATGCAATCCACGTCATTCACCAGCTTGTCGTGCAAGAAAGTCATGGCCAGATAGCGCTGGCTATTCGTGGCCAACAGCGCACTGGCAGGGAGCTGATTGGCGCTGACAGGAGTTCCGTGCGGCAGGCCATAATAGTATTTCAACAAGTTCGGCACGCTGTCGCCGTCCGGCTTGGCGGCAATGCCGCTGATCACAGGATTCGTGAGTTCGCTGGCGCTGAAATAACGCTGTTGCCACAGGTTAAAACTGGCCGTCCAGCGGGACACATCGAATTCATACCAAATGGAACCGGCATTCGTCGTGATGGTCAGGGTGGTCGAGTTGGTGTTGCCGGTCAGCAGCAGCGCGGCTTTGCGCTGGCCGCGCTCATCGAGCGACCAGGCCTGGACATAATTCGTCGCCACCGGCAAGGTGAGCGTAAACGGCACCACTTCGGTCAAGACCGGCGACTTCCCCCACTTATTGGAAAGTGAGATTTTGTTGGTATCGGTCCACACCTGACCGGTGTTCTCCCACCAGCCGCCAGCCACGACAATCGCGGTGCAATCGTTGGTGAAAACCTCGCCCCGCGTGAGCGTTGTGCCCAGCGTGTTCCAACCCAGCATCGTGGTGGCGGGCCGCAACGTGAGCTGATCGAACACGATGGCATGGTTGTCCGCAAAGCCAGCCAGCGTCTTGGTACGCGCGGTGTCAAAGGTGACCAACCCGCTGTTGGTCTGGCTGGCATCCCAGCACAATTCCGCCGTATCACTCGTCAATACACTGTTGGTTGGCGCGGCCGGTGCGGTCGCAAGACCAATCGCATTGGTGCCCACGCTGGTGCTCAAGCGATTCAAGAATGCGAATTTCGAAGCCATGCCCAGCTGGCTGCTGCTGAATAGATTCCAAGACTGGGCGTTTTTCAACAAATCCAATTCCTGTTCCGGGGTGAGCGCCATGGTTATTTCCTGCGTCGCGGGCCGGACGTCGCCGCGCCGGAAAAGATTCGCGGCGAGCAGCAAGTTGGCCATTTTCGTGGGATGCTGCGCGATGTCAAAATAGCTGGTGACATAGCCCATGGGCGACATGTCGTTGCCCGGCCCATAGGCAAACAACCACAGGCCGTCCCAATCCTGCAAACCGGCGTAGGCGGCGAGGAGGAGCGGGCTTTCCGCCCCGTGATAATTGGGCGAAGGATGTTCATATTCCGTCACTGTGAAGGGCTTGCCCTTGATGCGCTGGCGGGCGAGACCGGCCAGCGTGTTGTTTTCGCCAACCGTATTGACCAAGGAAATATTCGGCTGATACCAGTTGGTCGAATCCCAAGCCACGCCCGGGAATTGAGGGTGCTGCCAGTAGGCATGACCATCAATCACGTCGAGGCGGCTTTGCACGGTCGCGGGACTGTTCGCCATGATGGTGCCGAAGATCAATCCGGAGTAACCGCAATTGGTGCGGACATGCCCGACCATCGCGTCGTAATAGGCATATTCCAAATCGCGCAGAAAGCGGAGCCAGTCGCGCCGGGCCGCGAGCGTGCCGGTATAGTTGGTGCCGGAGAAAACAATATTTGGCACCGTGCGCGCGGCCAAGGACGAACCGAACGATAGGGTTCCGACCTGCCCGCCAGCCTGCAAACGAACATCGGCAAACCAGAACGTGGCGAGTTTATTGCCCATGTCGCCAAAAGTGACGCGGGCATTGGTATCGTTTGTCGTCGCCTGAAAACTGTTGGAAAACGGCTGCCAGGTGTTGGTCAGCGTGAAGTTGCTGGAAAAACCAATCACACCGTAGTCGTCATGGGCGCGCGTGACCTGCGCGCTGACATTGGTGGCCGGGCTGGATTTTGCCCAATAAGAAATCGTGTAAACCTGATTCGAGGTCAGCTTGAGACCGGCCTGGTTAAATTGGATATACCAGCCCGTCGTGTCCGTATTGGTGACGGTGATGCGGGCAGAAGGCTGGCCATTAGTGAAGTCGTAGGTGCGCGAAAAATCAGCGCGGGCGTTGTTGTGGAACTCGCCGTTCCAGGAAGCCAACGCGTTACTGAACGCGCCATTAATCAGCAGATTCGTGCCAAGCGGCTGATTGGAGACCCCCCACGCCAACAACATCGCGGCGTCGTTCGTATACCGCGCCACGAGCCAGGAGTTCCAACGCGCCTGTAAATTGGTGGCGTAGCGCGCAGCCAGCTGATCCAGCGCGCCTTCGAGCCATTTCTGGATGACTCCATTTTCATTGATGATTTCCACAAAGGCCACCGCCGGATCTTTGGCCAGCGGCAGGCCGGTGAATTTATTCGTGGGGGTAAGAAGTTTGGTGGCGTAATCCTTGTGCAAGACCAAAGCCGGATCATAGAAATAGCCGAGCACATGTGAATCTTTCCAATCCATGTTCGTCACTTCCAAACCGAGGCCGTCGGCGGATTTGTAATTGCGCCCGACCAGCAGATTGATGTCCGAGTAAATCCCATGCGCCTTCAGCCGGGAGACAAGGTAGTGGACACGTTCCAGATTCGTCGCGTTGAAATTGGTGCTGCTGGTGGCCGTGTAGGCGAGCATGCCACCATTGTAGGCCCAAGTGGCATCCATGTGATGAAAGCGAATCGCATTGACGCCAAACTTGGCCAGCCGGGCGGCCACAGCGTCCGCGTTATTGGTGGGCATAAACGGTGAATCGCCAGCGAAGTTGAATCCCAAAAAACGAAGCCGCTGGCCGCTGACCACAAAATGTCCGTTGGTGTCCGCCGCCACGCGGTTCGTCCCAATCGCGGTGTTCAGCGCGGAAAAGTCCGTCGCGGTCGCCGTCCCGTCATTCCATGGGAGGACAAAAGGAATGGTCTGGGCAGAGGTTTCAACCGTCGCCGTTAACAGAACCAAAAGCAAGCCCCGCCAAAGGCGATGGGCAATGATCCGGTTCCATACAGTGTTCAAGATGGGAGACGATAACCGCCGCCATGCGCTTCGTCAAATTGGGACCCGACCCGGTAGTGTCCCAATTTGAAAACAGAGCGCGGGTCGGTGACCCGCAGCGGCTGGATTTGCAGGGCGACGGGCGGCGGCTCACAGAGCCGCGCTCCGGAATTAGGACATCACCTCCTACCCACCAAACAGCCGGGAAAAGTTTTCTTCCACCTGCGCGGCGAGCGATTCCGGTTTTTGGCCGAGAAATTCCGCGAGGCCGGAATAAACGGCGGGCAGATTCGCCGGATGGTTCAGCGACCGGCCATCGGCGCCGGTGAGCGGATGCGGATTTAGTTCCACCGGCAATGGCTGGTCGGGCGCGTCCGTCTCGATCAACAAACATGCCGGCGGAACCAGCTTGAACGTCTCGCGCTGGCGGAGTTTCCGCTCCTGCAAAAAGTAGCCGGGAAAACTGAAATACGCACCGAGTTTGGCGAACGCCGGAATCATCCCGGCCGAACCGCCAAAACTGTGCAGCAGAAAGCCGCATTGCGGGCGCGGATTTTCCTGTAGCAATTCCAACAGCCGTCCCCACGCCTGCAAACAGTGAATGCTCACGGGGAGATTCCGTTCGGCGGCTAGGCGGAGTTGCCCGAGGAAGGCTGCTTCCTGACCAGCGTAACTCAAACCGGGTTTCCAGCGGTCGAGGCCGATTTCACCGACCGCGCCGGGAATCGCATCGAGAAACCTCTTCAAGTTGGGCTGCCAGTCCGGCGTGCGTTCGGGCAGATACCACGGATGATAGCCGAAGCTGGGCAGCACCATACGATTCGCGCGCGCCAGGGCGAGAACTTGCGGCCAGTCGGCTTCACAAGCGCCGTTGACGACCATGCGGACGACACCGGCTTGGGCGCAGGCGACAAGCAGTTCGCTTTGGCGACCGCCAAAACGGTCGTCCTGCAAATGATTGTGCGCGTCGTAAAAGTTCATGGCACCGGGCGGCTCGCGGGGACGCTCGCCCCACCGCCGGAATTATGTTCCGCAAACTGCCGGATGCGTTCCCAGACTCTGGCCAGCGCGTTGCGGCGGTTGGGCGTGAGATGCTGGGTGATCCCGAGCGACGCAAGAAATTCCGGACTGTGCGCCAGAATTTCCGCCGGCGCACGACCGCGGTAAAACTCGCAAAGCAGACCGGCAATGGCCTTTACCACCAGGGAATCCGAATCGCAGGCGAAGAAACATTTACCATCGCGGAAATGGGAAACGAACCAGAGTCTGGCGAGACAACCAGGAAGCAGATTCGGCGCCACGCGCAATTCCGGCGCGAGCGGCGGAAGTTTTCTGGCACGCTCGACGAGCAGCGCCAACCGGTCCTGGCCGTTTTTCAGCGCGGCCAGCTGCGCGGTGAGTGCAACCTGTTTTTCCGCGAGGTTCATGGCGCGGAAGGAAATTTCAATCCTTAGGCGGCGTGTCTACGCCCGCGACGGACGGCGGGGGCGGGGCCCCGGCGGCGGGTTCACGCGATTCGGGCTGGGGACGGCGGGGTTCGTTGCGACGCTGATTGGGTTCGCGATAATCGCGGCGGGGCTCATCCCGGCGCGGACCACGGGAAGGCGGCGGCGGCTCGCGGCGGGGCGGCTGGATGCGGCGGAGGGCGCGACGCAATTCCTCAATTTCGCGTTCGTCGGCGAGCTTCTGCCGCTCGGCGACTTCGACAAGCTCGAGCACTTCGTCGAGCTGGTCAATCATCTGCTTGAGTGATTCAGCGATCTCCGTGGCGTGCGCCACGGCTTCGCTGATAGCCGAGGCTTCCGCAGGACGGAAATCGGCCGGCTTGGCCCACTGACGCTGGCCGGGCGGTTCCGGGCGACGTTCCAGACGGCGAACTTCGGGCCGGCGGTCGCGGCGCGAATCGCGCGCCGGTTCGGGGGCACGCGCCGGCTCCGGCGTCGGACCGGTTTCCGCACCGGGTTCGGGCTCGTGAGCTTCCTCCGACCCGGTTTCGTGCGAGGCAAAATCGGCAGGCGCTTCCGCGTGCGGTTCGCGAAAATCGCCGGAGGAATCGGCTTCCAGTTCCGCGTGCTCGGCGGCTTCGCCGGGCGGGGCAACGGCTTCAAGCGCGGCCGGCGCGGGAGAAATTTCTTCGGCCCCGGCTATTCCGGGCTTTCCGGTTACGGGATGCGGTCCGCGGCTGCGGCCACCCCGACGACCGCGGCGACGATTGCCGCCGGAACGGAGCGGAGCGGGCGATTTTAAATTGGATTGTTCGTCAGGCACAAATGTTAAATGAGGATGGCGGCTTGGCGCTTAAAAGCAATGGCGAATTACGCCGACTTCTTCACAAAGAGCGCCAACGAAGCCGTGAAACCGTGGAGAAAATTCCGATCGCCGACGGGGCCGATCTCGCCGTTGCAAAAAAATCCAGCGATGCCCGTCGGGCCGAAATGCGCCTGCACCAACCCGGCATCATGGCTGGCGCGGCCAAATAAGTTTTTTCCACGCCCGTTACAACAAAACAGACAGCCGCCGTAGATTTCCGTATTGGCGAGCCGCGCTTTTTCACGCCCGAGTAATTCATTCAGATCTTCCGAGGCGGCGGCGGCATCGCGGCGCTGAAATTGAATCGTCTGCCCCATCCGGGGCAGCGCGCCAACCGCGAGCACGCCGGAATTCGGATCGCCGCCGAGCAGATTCCGCACGAGAAAATCGCCGCGATGAAACTCGTCGAGGTATTCATTCACGACGAGGCCGATGTGGAGGTTGCCCTGCGCCTTGCGCTGTTCCTCCGGTGACAGGTTTTGCACCGTCTCAGACAGCACCGAGTAAGCCGGGCGGTTGGCGATGTGGCGGATGAGGTTTTGCTCCACGCGCGTCAGCGTCCACGTCTCGCCGATGGGCGTGCAGCCCTGCGAAATCACGCCCGCCAGCGTCACGTCGCCGCCGACCGCGATGGCCACGCCACCGTCCTCAAACACTTCGCCGTCGAGATAAATCTGCGCCAGCGGCTCGGGAAAATTGCCGCTGGCCAGACCGCCATAAACCGGCACGCCGGAATAATTCTGATTCCACGAACGCAGCCATTTTTCACCGTCGAGGTGGAACGGATCAATGAAAGCCAGCCAGCCGTTTACCTGATCGCGCGCCACGCCGGTGGCAACCGGCCAGAAATTGTCACCGGCAGCGGCCTCAACCTGTTCCGGCGTCAAGCGGACCCCTTGCAACGTCGCTCCGGGCAGCGAATACAGCGCCAGCACGAGACCGCCGGCACTTTCGAGCTCCTCAGCATTGGCCACGAG
>Ga0265327_10003608_pt1 | contig 14581 bp, 10 predicted proteins | sample 41621metaG_FD_202089 | JGI IMG/M metagenome (GOLD analysis project Ga0265327, IMG submission 202089) | Rhizosphere microbial communities from Carex aquatilis grown in University of Washington, Seatle, WA, United States - 4-16-21 metaG | ecosystem: Host-associated > Plants > Roots > Rhizosphere... | reverse complement strand
GGCTTTTCCCTACATGTCAAACCCAGGTAAGGTTCTTCGCGTTGCATCGAATTAAGCCACATGCTCCGCCGCTTGTGCGGGCCCCCGTCAATTCCTTTGAGTTTTAGCCTTGCGGCCGTACTCCCCAGGCGGGGCACTTAATGCGTTAGCTGCGGCACAGAAACCGTCGATAGGTCCCCACACCTAGTGCCCAACGTTTACGGCGTGGACTACCAGGGTATCTAATCCTGTTCGCTCCCCACGCTTTCGCTCCTCAGCGTCAGTATTGGCCCAGACCACCGCCTTCGCCGCTGGTGTTCCTCCTGATATCTGCGCATTTCACCGCTACACCAGGAATTCCGTGGTCCCCTACCAAACTCTAGCCATGGCAGTATCGAATGGCGACTCCAGGTTGAGCCTGGAGGTTTCACATCCGACTTGCCAAGCCGCCTACGAGCTCTTTACGCCCAATAAATCCGGACAACGCTTGCCCCCTACGTATTACCGCGGCTGCTGGCACGTAGTTGGCCGGGGCTTCTTCTGCAGGTACCGTCACAATCGTCCCTGCTGAAAGAGGTTTACAACTCAGAAAGCCTTCGTCCCTCACGCGGCGTTGCTGCATCAGGCTTTCGCCCATTGTGCAAGATTCCCCACTGCTGCCTCCCGTAGGAGTCTGGGCCGTGTCTCAGTCCCAGTGTGGCTGATCGTCCTCTCAGACCAGCTACCCGTCGACGCCTTGGTGAGCCGTTACCTAACCAACTAGCTGATAGGCCGCGAGCCCCTCCCGAAGCGGAATCCATTTCCTCACCAAGCCATGCGACTCGGTGGGGGTATCCGGTATTAGCACCGGTTTCCCGGTGTTGTCCCAGTCTTCGGGGCAGGTTGCTCACGTGCTACTCACCCGTTCGCCACTAGGTCTTCATCTGTATTGCTACAGACTGGACCTCGTTCGACTTGCATGTGTTAGGCACGCCGCCAGCGTTCGTCCTGAGCCAGGATCAAACTCTCCATTGAGACTCCGATCGGACCCGGAGGCCCGACCAAAATCGAAGAGCCGACCACGAGGACACTGATCCTCGAGGTCAACTTAATACTGGCAAAGAACAGATTGTCGTCCGTTCAATGCTTTGAATTGACTGGCGATCTCGGGTTACCCCGCGATCGCCCGCACTGACTTTTGGCTATCACTATTCCGTTTTCAAGGAGCAACCGGGCACACACCGAGAACGGCGTTGGTGCCGGAATGACCGCAGACAGAGGCAAGGCCTCGGAACCGCAGTTGCCTGGCGCCACCCCGAAGGGCGTTCACCGGGACTAGTTACATTATCGCACGGTTGCCGGCGTGTCAATCGGGCCGGTGCTGCTGGTCCGAGAAGGGCGACCCCGTGCGAGGGAGCCACTATACACACTCCCCGACCGCCGCGCCGTCGCCTCCGGGCGAAATTTCCCGCCCAGGGACCGCCCGGACGGGATGTGCCGGTCGGCGGGCCGTCCCAGCCGACCGGCGCCGTCAGCCGAACGTGAAGTCGTAGGCCTCGACCCCCGGCGGGACGCTGAGGGTGAGGGTCCCGCGGGTGAACGGTCCCGGGCCGACCAGCTGGTAGAGGCGTGGCTCACCCGCCACCACCACGGACCGGGCGGGCCCGCCGTCCACCGTCGCCTGGACGGTGCCGGAGCCGCCCAGCACCAGGTAGACGTCCCGAGCCTGGAAGTGGAGCGTCAGCGTGGCGCCGGTCCCGGCCGTCGCACCCTCGGACGCGATGTCCCAGCGGCCGCCGAAGGCGTAGGTGTCCTGGGGCAGTGACCCGGGCGACGGGTAGGGGGCCATGGTGTCGGGCGCGACGCTCTCCTCATAGAGGTTCGTCTCGCCGTAGTGGTAACCGAGATAGCTCTCGGGCGTCGTCTGCTCCTGCGGGGTGCGGTCGGGAATGTCGGTGCGGGGCGGGAGCGCCACGCCCGGGTGGGCCGCCCGCAGCAGCTGGCGGATGAAGGTCTCGGTCTGGCCGTACTGCCCCTCGCCGAAGTCGACGTGCCGCACCGTGCCGGTGGCGTCGATCAGGTACTCGGCCGGCCAGTACGAGTTCTGGTACGCGTCCCATGTGGCGTACGAGTTGTCGACCGCGATCGGGTAGTGGACACCGAGCTGGGCGGCGGCCCGGGTGATGTTGCCGACGTCGTGCTCGAAGGCGAACTCGGGGGTGTGGACGCCCACCACCGTCAGCCCGGCCGAGGCGTAGGCCGCGTTCCAGGCCTCCACGTGGGGCAGCGAGCGCTGGCAGTTGATGCACGAGTAGGTCCAGAAGTCCACCAGGACCACGCGCCCCCGCAGCCCGGCCACGGTCAACGGACGGTCGCCCGGGGTCTGCAGCCAGCGGGAGATGCCGGCGAAGGCCGGAGCCGCCCCGCAGTGCTGGAGCACGGGGCTGGCCGGCGTGCAGTCGGCCAGGCCGCCGGCCGTGGCCTCGCCCTGGACACGCCGTAGGTCCTGGGTCACCGACGGACTGCCCTCGATCCGGTTCTGCAATGCATCGGTGTAGCCGGGGACGGCGCGTTGCAGGCCGTCGGTGAGGCCCAGGGCGAGGACGAGTGCGGTGACCACGAGGACCGCGCCGATCACCTTGCGGGCGGTGGCCGCATGCGAGCGCACCGAGCGCATGTGGCCACCGAGGTAGCGACCCGCCACAGCGAAGGCCAGCAGCGGCACGGCCACGCCGACGGCGAAGGCCACCGTCAGCACGACGGCCGACCAGCCCACGTGCCGGCTCCCGCCCACCGCGGAGATGGTGGCCAGCACCGGACCGGCGCACGGCACGAACACCAGGCCCAGGCTGAGGCCGAGCACGAACCCGCCCCCTTCGCGCACCTCGCGGCCGGCGGTGAACCGGGCGAAGGGCCGCTCCAGCAGGTCGCCCAGACGGGGCACCAGGAGCCCGGTACCGAGCAGGGCCAGGGCGGCGATGCCGATCCACCGCAGCAGCCCGTCGGGGAGCCCGAGCGCCCCGAGCAGCCAGGTGCCGGCCAGGGTGGCGACGGAGAAGCTGACGACCAGGCCCACCACCACGGCGAAGGGGCGGCGTCGGCGACGGGTTGCGGCCAGTCGGGCCCGGGCGGCGGCCGCAGCGTCGGCGACGGAGGCCTCGGGCCCGGGCGCGTCGGACCCGGGCGCGTCGGGCGTCGGTGCGTCGGGCACGGGGCCCTCTCCGGGCCCGGCAGCTCCCCCGCCGGCCGCCACCGCCACCCGCTCGACCGGCAGGCCGACGGCCGCCCCGGGCACGTCGGCTCTTTCGACCGGGTCGTCGTCGAGCCCGCTGGCCGCGCCCGAGGCGAAGATCACCGGGAGCACCGGCAGGATGCACGGCGAGATCCCGGTCACCAGTCCGCCCAGGAACCCCACCAGGAGGAGCACGATCACCGGTGCAGCCTCCCACGGGGCCCGGGCCGGACGGGTCGCGCCCGACGGGGTGCCGCGACGCCGGCGGTGGCGTGGCCGTCAAGGTGCTCCACCTGCTGCTGTCCCCCGGTGCCGCCACGCCGTTACACGCGCGGCGTTCCGGCGGCGTCTGGCCTCGCCGGCCCGGTCAGGACAGCCCGGCCACCCGGATCCGGTCGGCTTCCAGGCGGTGGGCGAACCGGCCCATCTGGTCGGCCACGGCGGCGGGCCCGGCGCTCCCGGGCGTGCTCCGGCGGGTGACGGCCACGCCCGGCTCCAGCAGGGCGACGGCGTCGCTGCCCAGGGCCGGGTGGGCCTCGACCAGCTCGGCCAGCGGCACATGGCGCTCCAGCGAGTCGTGGACCAGCCCGCCGACCACGCTGTGGGCCTGGCGGAAGGGCATGCCCTGCTGGACCAGCCACTCGGCCAGGTCGACGGCGGCCACCGAGGACCCGTTGGCCGCGTCCTGCATGCGGTCCCCGTCGAAGGTGACGGTGGTCAGCAGGCCGGTGAGGGCGGCCAGGGCCAGTCGCGACTGGTCGACGGAGTCGAAGAACGGCTCCTTGTCCTCCTGGAGGTCGCGGTTGTAGGCCAGCGGCAGGCCCTTCAGGGTGACCAGCAGGGCGGTCAGGTTGCCGATCAGCCTGCCGCTCTTGCCCCGGGCCAGCTCGGCCACGTCGGGGTTCTTCTTCTGGGGCAGCATCGAGCTGCCCGTGGCGAAGGCGTCGTCGAGGATGGCGAAGCCGAACTCCTCGGTCGACCACAGCACCACCTCCTCGCCGATGCGGGAGAGGTGCACGCCGAGCAGGGCGAGGTCGAAGAGGGCCTCGGCCACGAAGTCGCGGTCGGACACGGCGTCGAGCGAGTTCTCGAACCGCCCGGCGAACCCGAGGTCGGCGGCGGTGCCGTCGGGGTCGAGCGGCAGCGAGGACCCGGCCAGCGCGCCGGCGCCCAGCGGCGACACGTCGAGCCGGGCCACCGAGGCGAGCAGGCGGTCGACGTCGCGTGCCAGCGCCCAGCCGTGGGCCAGCAGGTGGTGGGCGAGCAGCACGGGCTGGGCCCGCTGCAGGTGGGTGTAGCCGGGCAGGTAGGTCTCCCCGGCCTCCTTGGCCCTGGTCACGAGCACGTCCTGCAGGTCGATGACCAGGGCGGCCAGGCCGGTCAGCTCGCGCTTGGCGTAGAGCCGGAGGTCGGTGGCCACCTGGTCGTTGCGGCTGCGCCCGGTGTGGAGCTTCGCCCCCACGTCGCCGGCCAGCTCGGTCACCCGCCGCTCGACGGCGGTGTGGATGTCCTCGTCGTCGGCCTCGAAGGCGAAGCTGCCCTCGTCGAGCTCGGCCTGCACCCGGTCGAGGGCGTCGAGCAGGACCGCCACCTCGTCGTCGTCCAGCAGCCCGCCCCGCCCGAGCCCCCGGACGTGGGCGCGCGAGCCCGCGATGTCGTCGTGGGCCAGCCGTCGGTCGACGTCCAGGCTGACCGAGTAGTCCATGACCACGTCCGCGGTGCCGCCGCTCAGGCGGCCGTGCCAGAGGGTCATCGTCCGTCGCCGCTGCCGCGGCCCTCCTGGACCGCCGACCAGGTGGCCACCCCGAGGCCCCACAGCCGCACGAAACCGGCGGCGTCCTCGTGCCGGAAGGTGTCGGTGGCGTCGTAGGTGGCCAGACCGTGGTCGTACAGGCTGACCGGGCTGCGACGCCCGACCACCCAGCAGCGGCCCTGGTCGAGCCGCAGGCGCACCTCGCCGGTGACGTGCCGCTGGGACTCGGCGAAGAAGGCGTCGAGCGCCTGCTTGAGCGGGCTGAACCACAGGCCGTCGTAGACCAGCTCGGCCCAGCGCGGCTCGAGCCGCAGCTTCTCGTGGTGCAGGTCGCGCTCGAGGGTCAGGTCCTCGAGGTCGGCGTGGGCGAGCAGGAGGGCCAGCGCGCCCGGGCATTCGTAGGTCTCCCGGCTCTTGATCCCCACCCGGCGGTTCTCCACCATGTCGAGCCGGCCGTAGCCGTACGAGCCGACCACCCGGTTGAGCTCGGCGATGAGCGGCTCGGGCGACAGGGCCACGCCGTCGAGCGAGACCGGTACCCCGGACTCGAACCCGAGCACCAGCTCGGTGGGCTCGGTGGCCGTCGGCACCGTCATCGTGTAGACGTCCTCCGGCGGCCGGTTCCACGGGTCCTCGATGACGCCGCACTCGATGGCCTTGCCCCACAGGTTCTCATCGATCGAGTACAGCTTCTCCTTGGTGACGGTCAGCGGGATGTCCCACTTGGCGGCGTACTCGATGCAGTCCTCGCGGGTGAGCCCCCAGACCCGGGCCGGGGCCAGGACGTCGAGGTCGGGCGCCAGGGCGCGGGTGCCCACCTCGAACCGGACCTGGTCGTTGCCCTTGCCGGTGCAGCCGTGGGCCACCAGGGTGGCGCCGTGCCGTCGGGCCTCGGCCACCAGGTGCTTCACGATCACGGGCCGGGACAGGGCCGACACCAGCGGATACTTGCCCTCATACTTGGCGTTGGCCAGCAGGGCGGGCATGCAGAAGTCCTCGGCCATCTCGGCGCGGGCGTCGATGACGGTGGCCTCGACGGCGCCGGCGGCCAGCGCCCGGTTGCGGATGGCGTCCCAGTCCTCACCACCCGACTCGGCGGCCTGGCCGACGTCGACGGCCACGGCGATGACCTCGACCCCGTGGTTCTCCATCAGCCACCGCACGGCCACCGAGGTGTCCAGACCCCCGCTGTAGGCAAGCACCACTCGTTCGGTCATCGCACACCCCTTGTGTCGTCGTCCATCGTGTCCCCGTGGGCCGCCCCGTCCGCCCCTGCCGGCCCCTCGAGGCCGGCCAGCACCGCCAGGCGGCGGGCCACGGCCGCGCCGCCGCTGGCCTCGGAAGCCACGACCAGGACGGTGTCGTCGCCGGCGACGGTGCCGATGACCCCGGCGAACCCGCTCCGGTCGAGCGCCGAGCCTACGACATGGGCGGACCCCGGCGGGGTGCGCAGCACGATCAGGTTGCCCGAGTGGTCGGCCTCGACCACCCACTCCCCCAGCACCCGGCGCAGGTGGTCCTCCGGGGCCACCTGGTGGGAGGGGAGCTCGGGCAGGGCGTAGGCCGTCTCGCCCCCCGGCAGGCGCACCTTGAGGGCGCCCAGCTCCTCGAGGTCCCGCGACACCGTGGTCTGGGTGGCGTCGACCCCTTCGGCGGCCAGCAGCTCGACCAGGTGGGCCTGGCTTCCGACCGCGCTCGACTCGAGCAGCCGGGTGATGCGGTGCTGGCGCTGGTGCTTGGTGACCCGGCTCACGGGCCGTCGCCCCCGGCCGGCCCGCCGGCGGACACCCAGGCCAGCAGGCCACGCATCGCGTGCATGCGGTTGGCCGCCTGCGGCCAGACGAGGCTGCGGGGCCCGTCCACCACCTCGGCGCTGATCTCCTCGCCCCGGTGGGCCGGCAGGCAGTGCAGCACCACGGCGTCGGCGGCGGCCCGGTCCACCAGGGCGGCGTCGATCTGGTAGCCGTCGAAGGCGGCCAGGCGGGCGGCGCGCTCCTCCTCCTGCCCCATCGACGTCCAGACGTCGGTGTACAGGGCGGCGGCACCGGCGGCGGCGGCGGCGGGGTCGTCGGTGACCAGGAGGTCGCCGCCGAAGGAGCGCACGAGGGCCACGTCCTCCGGGCTCGGCCCATAGCCGGCGGGGGACGCCACCGTGGTGGGAATGCCGGCCATGGAGGCAGCCAGGGCCAGCGAGCGCCAGACGTTGTTGGCGTCGCCGATGTAGGCGACGGGGCGGTCGGTCACAGCCGGGCCGAACCGCTGACGCAGGGTGAGCAGATCGGCCAGCGCCTGGCACGGGTGGGCCCGGTCCGACAGCAGGTTCACCACCGGCACCGGCACGCCGCCGGCGTCCAGTGCGTCCCGCATGCGCTCGAGGGTGCGGTGGTCCATCACCCGGGCGCACACCACCCGGTGGAAGCAGGCCAGGGTGCGGGCCACGTCCTCGGCCGGTTCCCTCGTGTCGATGCCCACTTCGACGCCCTGGATGTAGACCGGGTGGCCGCCCAGGGCCACCACCGCCAGCTCCGAGCTGTTGCGGGTCCGGGCCGAGGGCTTCTCGAACACGAGGGCGACCCCGGCGCCGGCCAGCGACGCCGACAGTCCGGCCGGGTCGGCGGCGGCCAGGTCCAGGACCTCGGCCAGGCCCCCGGGGCCGAGGTCGTCCACCTCCAGCACGTGGCGGGTGGCGCCGTGGGTGCGCACGTCAGTCATCGACCGCTCCTCCCTCTCCCGGCCCCGTCACGGGACGGCTCCCGAAGGCCGCCAGCAGGCGGGCCAGGATCCTCGACAGCGTGGCCACGGCACGGTCGATGTCGGCGTCGGACACCAGCAGCGACGGCGCGAACCGCAGCACGTCGGGACGCGGGGCGTTGAGCACCAGGCCGCCCTGGAGCGCCTCGGCGCAGGCCGGACCGGCGAAGTCGTTCACCAGCACGGCGGCCAGCAGCAGCCCCTCCCCCCGCACGTGGTCCACGCCGGGCAGGCGGGACAGGCCGTCGCGCAGGCGGGCGCCGGCCGCCGCCGCCCGCTCGGGCACACCCTCGGACTCCATGACCGACAGGGTCGCCCGGGCCGCCGACATGGCCAGCGGCTGGCCGCCGAACGTGCTGCCGTGGTCGCCCGGGACGAAGGCGGCCGCCACCTCGGCCCGCGCCCAGCAGGCGCCGACCGGCATGCCGTTGCCCAGGGCCTTGGCCATGGTGACCACGTCCGGTTCGATGCCCAGGTGCTGGAAGGCGAACCACCGTCCGGTGCGGCCCAGCCCGGTCTGGATCTCGTCGACCATCAGGAGCACGCCCCGCTCCGTGCACAGCGACCGGAGCGCGCCCAGGTAGTCCGAGGACGGCACCACCACGCCCGCCTCGCCCAGGATCGGCTCGACCAGCACGGCCGCCACCCGGTCGGGGTCGACCGCCGCCTCCATGGCCTCGATGTCGCCGTAGGGGACGTGGCCGAACCCGTCCGGCATCGGCAGGAAGGCCGTCTGCTTCTCGAACTGACCGGTGGCGGCCAGGGCGGCGAGCGTCCGGCCGTGGAAGGCGTCGACCGTCGACACCACCGCGAAGCGGCCCGGGCCCGCCCACCGCCGGGCCAGCTTCAGGGCGCACTCGTTGGCCTCGGCGCCGGAGTTGGCGAAGAACACCTGACCGCCGGCGCGTTCGGTGCCGCCCCCGATCAGCCGGTCGAGGGTGACGGCCACCTCGGGCCCGACCACGTTGCCGAACAGGTTGGAGACGTGGCTGAGGGTGCGGGCCTGGGCCGCCACCGCGTCGGCCACCACCGGATGGGCGTGTCCGAGCGACGTGACGGCCAGGCCGGACAGGAAGTCCAGGTAGGCCCGGCCCTCCGTGTCGAACAGGGTGCTGCCCTCGCCGCGCACGAACGTGACCGTCGGCTCGGCGTAGTTGTGCATCAGGGCGGAGCGGTCCACCGCCGCCCCGGTCTGCGGACCGGGCGTCACAGGTCGACCCCGACCATCGTCCCCACGCCCGCATCGGTGAAGAGTTCGAGGAGCAGCGCGTGCGGCGTCCGCCCGTCCAGGATGTGGGCTCGCCGCACACCGTGGCGCACCGCCCGGGCGCACGCCTCCACCTTCGGGATCATGCCGCCGTTGGCCGCCCCCGACGCGACCATGGCGTCGAGTTGGTCGGCGGTGGCCCGGTGGAGCAGCGAGTCGGGGTCGTCGGGGTCGGCCCGCAGGCCGGCCACGTCGGTGAGGAAGACCAGCTTCTCGGCCCCGAGGGCGGCGGCCAGAGCGCCCGCCGCCGTGTCGGCGTTGATGTTGAAGGCCTGGCCCGAGTCGTCGGTGCCGATGGTCGCCACCACCGGGATGAGGCCCTGGGCCAGCAGCTGGCGGACGATGGTCGGGTCGACCCCGACCACGTCGCCCACGAAGCCGAGCGCCTCGGACCGAGCGGTGGCCCGGATGAGGTTGGCGTCCTCGCCCGACAGCCCGACGGCCAGGGCGCCGTGGACGTTGACGGTGCTCACGATGTCGCGGTTCACCTTCCCGACCAGCACCATCCGCACGAGGTCGATGGTGTCGGCGTCGGTCACCCGGAAGCCGTCCTGGAACTCGACCTCCTTGCCCACCCGCGCCATCAGGGCGCCGATCTGCGGACCGCCCCCGTGGACGACGACCGGCAGCATCCCCACCGACCGCATGAGGACGATGTCCTCGGCGAAGGAGGCCAGCGCCTCGTCCTCGTCGACGGCGTCCTGGCCCGGCTTGGCCTGCAGCACGTTGCCGCCGTACTTGACCACCACCACCTTGTCGAGGAACCGCCGGATGTACGGCAGCGACTCGACCAGCACGGCCGCCTTGCCGGCGCCGTCCCCGATCGGCCCGTCGGCGCTCACGACGTCGTCCGGTTCTCGTCGATGTAGCCGTAGCCGAGCTCGACCCCCATCACGACGCCGGTGCCGTCGGCCAGGCCCAGGCCGCACTCGATCGACACCAGCGGGCCGGCCATGTGGGCCGCCACCGCCTCCCGGTCGTGGGGCACCTCGACGCCGCCCCGGCACACGGTGGTGCCCCCGTAGGCGATGGTCAGCCGGTCCATGTCGAAGTCGACGCCGGCCGACCCGAGCTCGCTCGCCACCCGCCCCCAGTAGGGGTCGGCCCCGTTGACCGAGCACTTCACCAGCAGCGAGTCCGCCACCTTGCGGGCGGCCCGGTGGGCCTCGCCGTCCGAACGGGCGCCGGCCACCTGGACCTGGAAGATGCGCTCGGACCCCTCGGCGTCGGCGGCCATCTGGCCGGCCAGGTCGGCGCAGGCCTCGGTGACGGCGTCGACCAACACGTTGGGGTCGCAGGGCCCCGCCCGGCCCGAGGCCATCAGCACCACCGTGTCGTTGGTGGACGTGCAGCCGTCCACCGTCATGGCGTTGAACGAGTCGTCCACCGCCGCCCGCAGCACGTCGGCGAGCGGGCCCGGCTCCACCGCCGCGTCGGTGGTCAGGAAGGCCAGCATCGTGGCCATGTTCGGGGCGAGCATGCCGGCGCCCTTGGCCATCCCGGCCACCGTGAACGTGGGATGGGTGACGAGCACCTCCTTGCGGGAGGAGTCGGTGGTCAGGATGCCCGCCGCCGCGTCGGCGCCGCCGGCGTCGTCGGCCGACCTGGCCGCCACCAGCCGGGGGATGCCCGGGGTGATCACGTCCATGGGCAGGGGGATGCCGATGAGCCCGGTGGAGCACACCAGCACCTGCTCGGGGTCGACGCCCAGCTCCTCCGCCGTCAGGCGGCACATGGCGGCGGCGTCGGCCCGGCCCCGGTCGCCCGTCGCCGCGTTGGCGTTTCCGCTCGACACCAGGACCGCGGCGGCCCGGCCCCCCGCCGCCTCCAGGTGGGCCCGGCTCACCTGCACCGGAGCGGCGCAGGCCAGGTTGCGGGTGAAGGTGGCGGCCGTCGGCACCGGCCGGCCGTCCTCGGTGGCCACGAGGGCCAGGTCGAGCGCCCCGGAGGCCTTGATGCCGGCGGCCAGCCCCGAGGCGACGAAGCCGGCGGGCGTGGTGATGCTCACGGGTACACCCCCACCAGCGGGAGCCCGGCGCCCTCCGGCAGCGACAGCGCCAGGTTGGCGCACTGCACCGCCTGACCGGCCGCCCCCTTCACCAGGTTGTCGATGGCCGACAGGACCACCACCCAGCCCGTGCGGGGGTCGACCCGGACGGACAGGTGGGCGGTGTTCGACCCGCTGGCCGCCTTGGTGGACGGCGGGGCGTCGGCGACGACCACGAAGGGCTCGTCGTCGTACCGGTCGTGCAGGAGCTGCATGGCGTCCTCCGTGGTCAGCCCGCCGGGCTCGGCGGGTCGGGCGTAGCAGGTGGCCAGGATGCCCCGGACCATCGGGGCGAGGTGCGGCGTGAACAGGACGGAGGTGCCGAGACCCTGCTCCATCTCCGCGGTGTGGCGGTGGTCGAGCAGGCCGTAGGCCACGAAGTCCTCGTCCACCGCCGCGAAGTGCAGGTTCTCCTTGGGGGCCCGGCCCGCACCCGAGGTGCCGCTCGCCGCGTCCACGATCAGGGGCGGGCCCCCGGCCGCGGGCAGGGCCAGGACGCCCGCCTCGACGAGCGGTGCCAGGGCCAGCAGGGCGGCCGTCGGGTAGCAGCCCGGGGCGGCCACGCGGGTGGCGCCCACCAGCTCGGCCCGGTGCAGCTCGGGCAACCCGTAGACGAACGAGCCGAGCAGTTCTGGGGCGAGGTGCTCGTCGCCGTACCAGGTCGGGTACAGGCCGGGGTCGGCCAGGCGGAAGTCGGCGGCCAGGTCCACGACCACGCCCACCCGGTCGAGCAGCTCGGGCACCAGGTGCTGCGACGCGCCGTGGGGCAGGGCCAGGAAGACGAGGTCGAGCCCGTCGAGTGCGGCCGGGTCGGTGGGCCCGTAGACCAGGTCCGGGTAGGCGGCGGCCAGTGACGGCGTGTGGGCGGCCACCGCCGCTCCGGCCTGGGCGTTGGCTGCGGCCACGGCCACCTCGAGGTGCGGGTGCCCGGCGCACAGGCGCAGCAGCTCGGCGCCGCCGTACCCCGAGGCGCCGACAACGCCGACTCTGTGGACCGATCCCGACATGGTGCAAGTATATGCACGTTCACGCATTTCTATGCAACACGGTGCCATGGGGCGTCCGGCCGGACCCACGGGGGCCGGGCCACCGGCCGATAGCGTGACCCGGATGGACCGCACCGTGGCCTTCGCCGACGCCGCTCCCCTCGCCTACTGGCTCGACGACCCCACCGCTCCCGAACCGGCCCCGCCACTGGTGGGAGCCACCGACGCCGACCTGGCCGTGGTCGGCGGGGGGTACACCGGGCTGTGGGCGGCGCTGCTGGCCAAGGAGGACGACCCGTCCCGCGACGTGGTGCTGCTGGAGGGCGACCGCTGCGGCTGGGCGGCCTCGGGTCGCAACGGCGGCTTCTGCGCGGCCAGCCTCACCCACGGCCTGGCCAACGGCGCGGAGCGCTTCCCCACCGAGCTGGCCACGCTCGAGCAGCTGGGACGCGCCAACCTCGACGCCATCGCGGCCACCGTGGAGGCCGAGGGCATCGCCTGCGACTTCGAGCGGACGGGCGAGCTCGACGGGGCCACGGCACCCCACGAGGTGCCCTGGCTGCACGAGGCAGCCGAGCTGTCGCGCGCCCACGGCGGCGACCCGGTCCTGCTGGACCGGGAGGAGCTGCAGGCCGACATCCACTCCCCCCGCTACCTGGGCGGCCTGTGGGACCCCGACAGCTGCGCGCTGGTCAACCCGGCCCGACTGGCCTGGGGACTCCGGGCCGCCTGCCTGCGGGCCGGGGTGCGCATCCACGAGCACAGCCCGGTCGAGGGCCTGGAGCCCGCCGGCCCCGGCCCCGGCGACCCGATGGTGCTGCGGACGAACCACGGCCGGGTGCGGGCGGACCGGGTGGTGCTGGCCACCAACGCCTCCCCCTCACCCGTCCGGCGGCTCCGCAAGTACATCGTGCCCGTCTACGACTACGTGCTGATGACCGAGCCGCTCACCCCCGCCCAGGTCGACGCGGTCGGCTGGTCGCGGCGCCAGGGCATCGGCACCATGGGCAACCAGTTCCTCTACTACCGGCGCACGGCCGACGACCGGATCCTGTTCGGCGGCTACGACGCCGTCTACCACTACGGCAGTGCCATGCACGCCGGACTCGAGCAGCGGCCGGCCACCTTCGCCCTACTGTCGACCCTCTTTTCCGACACCTTCCCGATGCTGGAGGACGTGCGCTTCACCCACGCCTGGGCCGGCGCCATCGACACGTGCTCCCGGTTCTGCGCCTTCTTCGACACGTCGTACGGCGGCCGGGTGGCCTCGGCCGCCGGCTACACCGGGCTGGGAGTCGGGGCCTCGCGCTTCGGCGCCCGGGTCGCCCTCGACCTGGCCGCCGGGGCCGACACCGGGCGCACCCGGCTGCGGTTCGTCCGCTCGAAGCCCCTCCCCTTCCCCCCGGAGCCGCTGCGGTCGGTCGGGATCAATCTGACCCGCTGGTCGATGGCCCGGGCCGACGACCACGGCGGACGCCGCAACGTGTGGCTGCGCGCCCTCGACGCGGTCGGGCTGGGCTTCGACTCCTGAGCGCCCCGGCCCACCGGGTCGGGCTCAGGCCGCCCGGGCGTCGGCCAGCAGCCGGTCGTCGTCTGCCATCAGGGCCCGGGCCAGCTCCCGGATCATGGCCACCACCTCGGGGTGCTCGTCGGTGTCCCACCCCTCGAGCAGCTCGGCCAGGGTGTCCCGGCGGGCCACGGTCAGCCGCTCGATGGCGTCCCGCCCGTCATCGGTCAGCTCGAGCCGGCGCCCGTCGGGCCGCTCGACACAGGCGATCATGCCGACATCCTCCAGCTCCTGGACGCCGGCCCGCAGCCGGTCGGGATCGACCCGCAGGTGGGCACCGACCTCCTCCACGGTGGCGTCCGGGCGGTCGGAAACCCGGTAGAGGAGCCAGCAGGCCCGGGGGTGGAGGTCGAGGCCCGCCCTGCCGGCCAGCCCCTCGTAGACCTCGCGCCGGTTCTCGTGGCTGACCGCACGCTCGAGCATGAGCTGCAGCTCGTCCAGCGAGTTGCGGGGCGACGGCAGGCCCAGGTTCTCGGCCGGCTCGGAGTCCCGGATGGCCTTGCGCAGGGGCACCTCGGGCAGCGTCCAGCTCAGCAGGAAGGCGAAGAAGGCGATGGGCACGCCGATGAGGAACATGGTCTGGATGGTGTGGGCGATGCCGTCGATGACGCCGGCCTGCACGGCGGCCGGGAGGCGGTGGATGGCGTTCGGGTCCTCGCCGCTGAGACTCAGTCCCGGCGGCGCGGCGTGGAGGTGCAGCGCCCGCAGCACGTTGCCCAGCAGCAGGTTGGCGAAGACGGCCCCGAACACGGCGCTGCCGAACGAGCCGCCGATGGACCGGAAGAACGTCACCCCCGACGTGGCCGTGCCCAGCTCCTCGTAGGGGACGGCGTTCTGCACGGCCACCGTGAGGACCTGCAGGATCAGTCCGAGCCCGAACCCGAAGACGGCCATGTAGGCGGCGGCGGCCCAGGCACCGGTGTGGACCCCGATCAGCGACATGAGGTAGAGCCCGACGGTCATGAGGGCGGTGCCGACCACCGGGAAGACCTTGTACCGCCCCCACCGGCTGACCAGCTG
>Ga0265327_10003607_pt1 | contig 14584 bp, 4 predicted proteins | sample 41621metaG_FD_202089 | JGI IMG/M metagenome (GOLD analysis project Ga0265327, IMG submission 202089) | Rhizosphere microbial communities from Carex aquatilis grown in University of Washington, Seatle, WA, United States - 4-16-21 metaG | ecosystem: Host-associated > Plants > Roots > Rhizosphere >... | reverse complement strand
GTCAGCATCTGGAGGGGCGTCGCGAGGACCTGGCCCTGTCCGATGGCCGTCGAGCCCGTTTCGAGTTCGCCCTGGATCTGCGCGGCCGCCGGAAGCGTGCTTTCAGGCGCCCCGGCGACGCCGGTCGGGTGGTTGAAGCCGAACTTCTCGGCCATCGCCACCAGCCGGTCCGAGCCCAATTTGACCCCGAGCGGCGTGAAGACCGAGTTGCAGGAGACGGCGAAGGCCAGTTCGAGTGTCCCGCCGCATTCCTCGCCGTTGGCGTTGCTCAGCTTGACGCCGTCCAGCGTCGCGTAGGTGGCATAGGGAAACACCGTCTTGGGCGTCGCGAGGTGGGCTGCCAGGGCCCCTGAGAGCGTGATGATCTTGAACGTCGAGCCTGGCGGCTGCAGGCCGTCCAGGCCGATCCCCGCGACGGCCAGGATCTCGCCGGTGGAGGGGACCATCGCCACGACGCCGCCCAGCTGCCCGCCAAGGGCGCTGACGGCGGTGGCCTGGACCGAGGGCGAGATCGACGTGCGGACCGCCTTTGCGGCCTGTGGCGATGCGTAGGCCAGGACATGTTCGCCGGCCAGGAGCTCGCCTCCGGGCTTGCCCCGCAGGCGGTCGTCCAGCGCCTCCTCGAGACCGCTGATGCCGACTTCGGCGTCGGGAGGGACACCTTCGGCTTCAAGCGTCTTCTTCCGGCTTTCCGGGATCGCTCCGACCGACCCCACGACCGCGCTGGCCTGTTCCCCAAGCGGCGTCGCGCGCCCGCCCTGCCCTTCGGCGGGGCTCTCCGCCAGAACGCTGCCGTCGCGGGCGAGGAGGGTCGCGCGCCGGGGCAGGGTGATGCGCCGCGTGAGCGCGTCCCCCGCGGCGAGTCCCGGAAAGACGAGCGCTCTGCTCCAGGCGACCCGGGTCTGGCCTTCGACCGTTTCGACCGGTACCCGCACCGACAGCTTGAGCGTGCCCCAGAGACGGCTGTGAACTTCCACCGGGACGGTCACGGCGCCACCCGAGGCGCCGTGCGCATGCCCCGTCACGCGCAGGCTCGTCGCCGATGCGGTCCGCATCGCCCGCTCGTAGGCGGCGCCGAAGCCGGCGGCCGATATCCGGTGGCGGGCTTCGGGGGTGATCTGGCCGTACATGGCCGCGTAGTCACCCTTGGCCCAGGCCGCCGTGAACTGCTCGGCCAGGGCGACCGAAGCCGAAGGGCCGCGATGTGCCCCCACGATCGTTCCGGTAAGGAATGCGACGGCGGCGAGCGCGAGCACCGGGCGGGCGCGTCTCAGCCGCTGTTTGTTGTTATCAGTCAAAGAGCTTGTAGAACATGGCACATGACCCTGCTGGACTGGCTAATTGTGGCGTTCGCGGGGACGCTCGCGCTGTTCGGCTTCCGCCAGGGCTTCATCGTGGGTGTCCTCTCCTTCGCCGGATTCGCGGGCGGCGCCTTCCTGGGGACCAGGCTCGGGCCACTGCTGCTGCCCCGCGGCTCCTCCTCGCCATACGCCCCGGCCTTCGGGCTCTTCGGGGCGCTGATGGGAGGCGCGATCCTGGCCAACGGGCTCGAGGGCCTCGGCTTCAAACTGCGGCGCACTCTCGTGATCCCCGGCCTGGGCCTGATCGACGGGACGCTCGGCGCGCTGCTGGGCATGGCGCTCGGTCTGGGCATCGTCTGGATCGCCGCGGCCGTGGCCGCTCAGACGCCTGGAGAGGCGCAGCTACGGACCGACATCCAGCGCTCGGCGATCCTCCGCAGCCTGAACGGCATCCTGCCGCCGACGGGCCCCGTCCTCGATGCTCTGGCGAGGCTCGACCCGCTGCCCTCGATCGCCGGCCCCCGGCCAGATGTCGCGGCGCCCAACCCGAACGCCGTGCGCCTGCCCGGGGTGAGGAGCGCCGAGCGCAGCGTAGTGCGCGTCCTCGGCTCGGCCTGCGGGCTTGCAATCGAGGGCTCCGGCTGGGTGGCAGGCCCCGACCTGGTCGTGACCAACGCTCATGTCGTGGCCGGCGAGACGGACACCACCGTGCGGAGCGCCACCGGCGGGCGGAGCCTCGACGCCGAACCGATCGCCTACGACCCGACCGACGATCTCTCCCTTCTGCGCGTCCGAGGCCTGGAACTGCCGTCGCTGCGCCTCGCCTCCGAGGTGCCGAGCGGGAGGAGCGGGGCGATCCTGGGCTTCCCCGAGAACGGGCCCTTCGATGCCGAGGCCGGCCGGGTGGGGCGCACCCAGACGGTGACAACCCAGGACGCCTACGGCCGGGGGCCGGTGTCCCGCCTGTTGACGCCGCTGCGCGGCCTGGTGCGGCCCGGCAACTCCGGTGGGCCGCTGGTCGACGCGAGCGGGAGGGTGCTGACGACGGTCTTCGCCGCGACCGTCGGAAGGGGGCGCCACGGCGGCTACGGAGTCGCGAACGAGACCGTCGCGGAACTCCTCTCGCACGCCCGTTCCGGCGATGGAGGGACGGTCGGAACGGGGCCCTGCACGGCGGGCTGAGGAGCCCGGAGCGCTTGCGCAACGCCACCTGCCGCTACGCTGACCGCCATGTCAAAGACGCTCCTGGTCGCCGAGAAGCCATCCGTTGGACAGGATCTGGCACGCGTCCTGCCCGGTCCGTTCAAGAAGAACGAGGGGTTCCTCGAGGGCCCTGAGCATGTCGTGACCTGGGCCGTGGGCCACCTCGTCCAGCTGGCCGAGCCGGAAGCCTATGACGCCAAGTACAAGAGCTGGCGCATGTCGGATCTGCCGATCGTGCCCTCCAAGTTCAAGCTGATCGTCCGCGACGAGCGCTCCCGCAAGCAGATGTCCGTGGTGACCAAACAGCTCGGCCGCGAGGACGTCGAGGAGGTCGTCAACGCCTGTGACGCCGGCCGCGAGGGCGAGCTGATCTTCGCCTACCTGTTCGAGAAGGCCAAGGCCAAGAAGCCGGTCAAACGGCTCTGGCTGAACTCGATGACAGCCGCCGCCATGAAGCAGGCCCTCGCCTCGCTGCGCCCGGCCGAGGAGTTCGAGCTGCTCGAGGAGGCAGCCCGCTCCCGCTCGGAGGCCGACTGGATCGTCGGCATGAACGCCACCCGCGCCGCGACGATCCGGCTGCGCAGCTCATTCGACGGGGCTGTCTCGCTGGGACGGGTGCAGACGCCCACGCTGGCGATCGTGGCCCGCCGCGAGGAGGAGATCAAGGCCTTCAAGCCGGAGCCCTACTGGCTGGTCGACGCGACATTCGCGACGACCGAGCCTCTTCCCGGCGAGAGCAGCGGCGCCGAGCGGACCTACCTGGGCCACTACCAGGCTCCCCCGGGCAGCAAGGGCAACACCAAAGGCCCCCGCATCGGCACCGAGGAGGAGGCCCGGGCGATCGTCTCCGCCTGCGAGGGCCGGACCGGGACGATCACCAAGCTCGAGAAGAAAGAGCAGCGCGAGAAAGCGCCGATGCTCTACGACCTGACGACCCTTCAGCGAGAGGCCAACAACCGCTACGGCTTCTCCGCCAAACGCACGCTGGCCGCCGCACAGCGGCTCTACGAGGAGCACAAGGCGCTGACCTACCCGCGCACCAACTCCCGCTACCTCACCACGGACATGGTCGAGGAGATCAAGCCGACAGCCGAGATCGTCGGCAAGCAGAAGGACTACGCCAAGGGTGCCTCCTACGTGATCGGACTCGACGTGCTGCCTCTGGGGAGGGTCGTCAACGACGAGAAGGTCACCGACCACCACGCGATCATCCCGACCCGCTCCGAGCATCCGGTCGACAAAATGAGCTCGGACGACAAACGGATCTACGACATGGCCGTCCGGCGCTTCCTGGCCGTCTTCCACCCCGAGGCGGTCTTCGAGAACACCCGGGTGGAGACCACCGTCAAGGCCGGCGACGCGCCGGAGGCGGCCTCGTTCCTGTTCCGGACCCGCGGCAAGCTTCTGCTCGAGCCCGGCTGGCGAGGCGTCTACGACGAGGTCGCCGCCGATGCGAAAGACAGCGAACGCTCCGAGGAGGACGAGGCGGCTGATCAGACGCTGCCCCGACTGATCGAGGATGAGCCCGTCAAGACCCGCGAGATCGCGGACGCCCGCAAGGAAACCAAACCGCCACGCCGCTACTCCGACGCGTCACTGCTGGGCGCAATGGAGACCGCCGGCAAGCTCGTCGACGACGACGAGCTGCGGGAGACGATGAAGGAATCGGGCATCGGGACTCCGGCGACACGGGCGGCGATCATCGAGCGCCTGATCACCGTCGGCTACGTCGAGCGCGACGGCCGGGCTCTTGTCGCCACCGAGAAGGGCCTCAACGTGATCCGTCTGCTCAACGATCACGCCCTCACCTCACCGGGCCTGACGGGGAGCTGGGAGCAGCGGCTCGGCAAGATCGAGCGCGGCGAGGACTCCCGCGAGAAGTTCATGAAGGACATCGCCGGCTTTGCCGAGGAGACCGTCAAGGAGCTCGACGAGACGCTCAAAGACGTTCGCATCCCCCGTGCCCGCCTCGGCCCATGCCCAGTCTGCGGGCACGAGATCGTCGAGAACCGCAAGGGCTACTCATGCTGGGCCCGCGACGACGCCGGCTGCGGGTTTGTGATCTGGAAGGCCAAAGCCGGCAAGACGCTGCCGATCGCGATCGCCAAGGAGCTGATCAAGAAGGGCTACACCGCCCAGGCGGTGACCGGCTTCCGCGGGCGCAGCGGCAGGAGCTTCCGAGCCCACCTCGCCCTCAGCCAGACCGAGGAGGGCAAATGGCGCGTCGAGTTCGACGAGCTCTGGGCCCGCGAGGGAGCAAAGCCGCCCGAGGGCGAGGGCGAGGCCACGGCCGAGAGCACCGAGGCAGTCGCCACCCGCAGCGCAGCCTGAGCGCAGCGGCATTCAGGCCGGCTGTGGCGGCGCGTCGGGGACGTGCGCCAGGATGGGTTGAGTGCCGATCTCGCTGATCACCGGGCCCGCCAACGCGGGCAAGGCCCGTCTCGTGATGGACTCCCTGCGCCGGGAGCTGGCCCGCGGGCGCGAGCCCCTGCTGGTCGTCCCGACCCGAGCCGACGCCGACTACTACCTGCGCGAGCTCGCCGGCGACGGAGCGGTGACGGGGGTTCGAGTGGAGCGCTTCTCAGGGCTCATCGAGGAGGCCGTCCAGCGCGCCGGCGTGAGGGGTCCGAGGCTCGAGGGGATCGCGCGCGAACGGGTCCTGCACTCGCTGGCGCAGCGAAACGGGGTTCACCGTCCCTCGGCCGGGTACCTGCGAGCACTTGGTGAGCTGTTCGCCGAGCTGCAGATGCGGCGTGCCTCCCCGGGGAGATTCGCCGGCGCGATCGCCGCCTGGGCCGAGGCGGACGGGGAGGAGGAGGCAAGGACGCGGCTGGGACGGATCTACTCCGATTACCGCGCCACGCTCGAGAGGATCGGCCGGGCCGACACCGAGCAGCAGGCGGTCCGGGCGCTGGACGTCCTGCGTGAGCGCCCGGCGCAGTGGGGAGCGAGCCCCGTCCTCTTCTACGGCTTCGACGACCTGACCCCGCTGCAGCTCGACGCGATCGAGACGCTCGGGCGCCTTGTCGATGCCGAGGTCACCGTCTCGCTGGCCTACGAGCCGGGCCGGATCGCCTTTGCCGGGCGAGCGGGCGTGTTCCAGGAGCTGCTCCCGCTGGCGGCCGACGTGAAGGAGCTGGGACCCAGAGCCGAGCACTACGCGCCGGACGCCCGCATGGTGCTCGGGCACGTCGAGCGGTCGCTGTTCGAGACCGATGCCGCGCGCATCGACCCGGGGGAGACCGTCCGCCTGCTCGAGGGCGGAGGCGAAAGGGCCGAGCTCGAGCTCATCGCCCGGGAGGTCGCCGAGCTGATCGCAGGCGGCATGCCTGCCGAGGAGATTGCCGTCCTGGCCCGCCCACCCCTGCTCGGCTCGGAGCTGCTTCGCGAGGTGTTCACGGCCGCCGGGGTGCCCCTGGCGACGCGGACGGGCACCCTGTTTGCCGACACGCCCGTCGGCCATGGCCTGATCGGGCTGTTGCGATGCCAGGAGCCGCCCGGAGCAGCTCAGGAGGGCCGGGCCTCAGACCTGCTGGCATGGCTGCGCACTCCGGGGCTGCTCGAGCAGCCGGTCCTCGCTGACCGGTTGGAAGGCGAGCTGATGCGCTCAGGGATTCAGGGTGCGGCCGAGGCACGGGCGCTCTGGGAGTCGCGGCATTGGCCGCTCGAGCGCCTCGATCGGGTTCTCGAGGCCCAGGAGCGCGGGCCGGGGGCCCTGCTGGAGCGGGCCGCCCTGGAGCTGGACCTGCTGTTCGGCGCGCCCCGCCGGGCTCAGGCGAGCGTTCTCCCCGAGGAGGAGATGGACGACGCCCGCGCTCTGGCGGCAGGCCGCAGAGCGCTCCGGGAGCTGCGCGAGCTCGCCCGGATGGCTCCCGAGCTCGCACCGGCGCGGGCGATCGACCTGGCCGAGGCGCTGGCGCGGATCGAACTGCCGGGAGCCGAGCCGCCGGCATCCGGTGCGGTGGCTGTGCTCGACCCGCTGGCGCTGCGCGCCCGGCGGGTGCGTGCCCTGTTCCTCTGCGGGCTGCAGGAGGGTGTCTTCCCGGCTCGCTCAAGACCCCAGCCGCTGCTCTCGGAGGAGGAGCGCTCGCGCCTGGCGGAGGTGAGCGGCCTGCGCCTGGGCTCCCCGGGGGACACGCTGGCCGCCGAGCGCCACCTCCTCTATGCCGTCCTCTCGCGACCCGAGGAGCTGCTGGTGCTGAGCTGGCACGTGGCGGACGACGACGCCGAGCCGAGCTCGCGCTCGCTGTTCGTCGAGGATCTCCTTGACCTGTTCGATGAGGGGCTCCTCGAGCGTCGTCGCCGCCGGGCTCTCGGCGCGGTCGACGGCCCCGTCACGGGACCCCTGCTGCCGGGCTTTCGCGAAGGGCCCGAACCGATCCGTGACGAGCGGCTGCTCGAGACGCTGCGCGAGCGGATCTGGTCGGCATCCTCGCTCGAGCGCTGGCTGGGCTGCCCCGTCAAGTGGTACGTCGAGAGCATGCTGGCTCCCGGCGAACTCGAGCCGGAGGCCGAGCCGCTGGCGCAGGGCGGTCTGGCCCACGAGGCCCTCAACGACACTCTCGGCGGCCTGCGCAGCGCCACCGGAAGCGCCCGTCTGGATGAGTCGAGCCTGCCGTTGGCCCTGGAGCTGCTGGACAGAGCTCTCGAGACCCATGAGCCGACCCGCTCGCTGTCTGTCTCTCCGGAGCGCCGCGCCGCGATTCGCAGGCGCCTGCGATTCGATCTGGAGCGGTACCTGACCCACGCCGCCCGGAGCGGCTCGTCGCTCGAGCCGATGGCGTTGGAGCTGGGCTTCGGCTTCGAGGCCGATGACGAGAAGGGCGAAGGCTCGACACTGGCTCCCCTCGATCTGGGGGAGGGAGTGAGGATGCGGGGCCGGATCGACCGGGTCGATCTGACGCCGGCGGGTGAGGCGGTCCTGATCGACTACAAGAGCGGGAAAGTCTCGGCGGTGGCCAAGTGGGAGCGCGAGGGCAAGCTGCAGCTGTCCCTCTACATGCTGGCCGTCGAGCAGCTGCTTCAGCGGGAGGCCGTGGCTGGGCTCTACCAGCCGCTCTCGGGCGACCTCCAGGCACGCGGCCTGATCGACGGAGGGGCCGAGCTCGGGATCGACAGCGTCCGCACCGATGTCCTCGAGCACGAGGATGTCCGGGAGCTGCTCGAACGAGCCGCGCGGATCGCACGCGAGATCGCAGCCCAGGCGGCGGCCGGCGAGCTCGAGGCCCGCCCCTCGAGCTGCGCCTACCGGGGCGGCTGCAGCTACCCGTCAATCTGCAGGTGCGAGCGATGACCGCCGGCTCGAGGACGCTCACCGAGGAGCAGGAGCCGGCGGCGGCACGGCGGGCCGAGCCGCTCGCCCTGGCCGCCGCGGCGGGGAGCGGCAAGACCTCGGTGCTGGTCGAGCGCTTCGTCAGGGCCGTCCTCGAGGACGGGATCTCACCAGGGCGGATCCTCGCGATCACCTTCACCGACCGAGCCGCCGGCGAGCTCCGCTCGCGGGTCCGCTCCCGGCTGCTCGAGCTCTCCGAGCGGGAGGCGGCCCGCGACACCGAGTCGGCCTTCGTCGGCACCTTCCACGGCTTCTGCGCAAGGCTGCTGCGGGCCCATCCGCTGGCAGCGGAGCTCGACCCGGCCTTCGCGATCCTCGACGAGGGACGAGCCGGGCGCCTGCGCGAGCAGGCCCTCAAGACGGCTGCCGCCGGCTTCCTCGAGAGCGGACGCCCGGAGGCTGTGGACCTGCTTGCGGCCTACCGCGTCGATCGTGTCGAGCGAAGCGTCCTCTCGGTTCACGCCGAGCTGCGCAGCCGCGGCATGCGCAGCCCGCGCCTGCCTCTGCCGAGGACGGACCCGGCCGACGAGGACGCCCGCGACGCGGCCCGTACGGTGGCCCTGCTTGATGAGCTGCTGGTGCGCTTCAGCGACGCCTACGAGGAGCTGAAGCTGCTGCGCGGCGCCGTGGACTTCGACGACCTCGAGCTCGCGGCCGGGCAGCTCCTGCGCGAGCGCCCGCTGGTGCGAGCAGCCTGGGCCGAGCGCTTCGAGCTGCTGATGGTGGACGAGTTCCAGGACACCAATCCCCGCCAGCTGGCGATCCTGGGGGCCCTCGAGCGGGGCAACCTGTTCACCGTCGGCGATGAGTTCCAGTCGATCTACGGCTTCCGCCATGCCGACGTGGGTCTCTTCCGTGACCGCCGGGACACACTCGAGGAGACGGGCCAGAGCCTCTCGCTGACGCGCAACTTCCGCAGCCGCCCGGCGCTCCTCGATGTCGTCAACGAGATCTTCGGGGAGCGCTTCGAGGGATACGCCCCCCTGTTGGCCGGCCGTGAGACGCTCAGCGGCGGAGGTCCGGGACCCCAGGTCGAGCTGCTGGTCAACAGCATGGCCGGGTGGGCCGAGACGGGAGAGACCGCAGCCGCAATCTCGCACGGCCTCGGGCAGGCCCCGATCTGGCGCCAGGCCGAGGCGCGGATGATGGCCGGGCGGATCGCCGGGCTGATCGACGCCGGGGAAGCCCGGGCGGGGGAGATCGTCGTCCTGCTGAGGGCGACCGGGGATCTTGACCTGTTCGAGCGGGCGCTGGCTCAGCGTGGCCTGCGGACGCTCGCCGCGGTCGGTGCCTTCTGGGGCCAGCAGCAGGTCGCGGACCTGCTGGCCTACCTGCGGGCCCTGGCCAATCCGCTGGACGAGCTGGCACTTCACAGCGCCCTTGCCTCTCCCCTTGGAGGGCTCTCGCTGGATGCCCTGGCGCTGCTTGCCACGACGGCCAGGCGCCGGGGGCGTGGCCTGTGGGAGACGGCCGAGGCGCTCGTCTCGGGTCGCGACGGCGAGCTCGAGGGTCTCCTGGGCCCCGGCGACCGCGCGGCTCTGGAGCGTTTCTGCGCTCTGTTTCAGAGCGAGCGATCGCGAACGGCACGGCGAACGGTCTCCCAGCTGATCGAGCGGGCACTCGAGGTGACCGGCTACGGAGACCATGCGCTGGGACTGGAGTGGGGCGACCGGCGAATCGCCAACATCCACAAGCTGCTCAGGGTGGCCCGGCGCTTCGAGGCCGCCGAGGGGCGCGACCTGCGGGCCTTCCTCGAGCAGGTCGCCTACCTGCAGCGAGCGGCCGCAATCGAGCCGGACGCGCCGGTGGAAGGGGTCGAGCCGGACGCGGTGCGGCTGATGACCGTTCACGCGGCCAAGGGGCTGGAGTTCCCGGTGGTCTGCGTCGCCGACATGGGCCGCGGCCCGAACAACCAGACGCCCGACCTGCTTCTCGAGGGTGAGCGTCTGGGGCTTCGTCTCGTGCGCCTTGACGGAGAGGACTCCGTTCACGCGCTGGACTACGACGATCTGCTGGCCGAGCACAACGCTCGCAGCGCCGCGGAGGAGGACCGGATCCTCTACGTCGCGATGACCCGGGCCCGGGACCGCCTGCTGCTCTGCGGCTCGGCCAAGCTCGAGAAATGGCCCAAGCCGACCGCCTCGCCGATCGCCTGGGTCGTTCCGGCGCTCGGCGAGGAGCTTCCCGAGCTGCTCGCCGCGGGTGGCGAGCCGTCTCTCCTGCGGGTCGGTCCAACGGGCGTCGAGATCCGAGTCCAGGTGCAGCGGCCCGGCTCGTCGGCACCCGTCCCTCCGGCTCCGCCCAGCCTGCGTGTCCCGGCGGCCCTGGGCGCCGAGGCGCGGCCGCCGGTGGCTGAGCCCGTCGAGCCTCAAGCCGGGGAGCGGGAGGAGCGGGAGGAGCAGGCGGTCGAGCTCGAGCGGGCTCCCATGATGAGCGGCTCGCTCAGCTACTCCTCGCTGAGCGACTTCGAGCGCTGCGGCTACCGCTTCTACCTCGAACGGGTTCTGCGACTCGGAGAGGACCGGGCTGCGGCGAAGGGGGGAGAGGAGCAGGCCGGTCTGGATCCCCGGGTCCGCGGGACGCTGATCCACAGCCTGCTGGAGACACTCGACTTCGCCGCCCGCTCGGGCCCGTCGGCAGCGGAGGTCCTGGCGGCCGGCGCGGCGCAGGGCGTTTCGCCCTCGGAGCTCGAATGCGCCGAGATCGCCGCCCTGATCGCGCGGGCCGCCAAGAGCGAGCCGGGGCGGCGGATCGCCCAGGCGCGCCCGATCGGCCGCGAGTACCCGTTCGCTCTGGCGCTCGCGCCGGGCGAGCCGCTGCTGAACGGGATCATGGACCTGTTGGCGGAGGAGCCCGACGGCGTGCGGCTGGTTGTCGACTACAAGAGCGACAGGGTCTCGGCCGACGTGGATCTCGAGGAGCTGGTGCGCCGCGATTACGGAGTTCAGCGCCATCTCTACGCGCTCGCCGCCCTGCGCTCGGGCGCGGCACGGGTGGAGGTCGTCCACTGGTTCCTCGAGCGGCCCGAGGAGCCGGTCGTGGCGATCTACGAGGCCGATCGCCTGGGCGAGCTCGAAACGAGCCTCCGAGAGATCGCCGGACGGGCCCTGGCCGGGGTGTACGAGGTCAGCCGGCGGCCCCATCGCGCCCTGTGCCTGACCTGCCCGGGGCGTAGATCGCTCTGCTCCTGGGGCGAGGAGGAGACCCTCAGGGTGGACCCCTCAGACGATCCTCAGAGCGCCGTAGAGGAGCTGGATGGGCCCCTGACGCTGTTCTGAGGGGCCGATTTGGGGTCGACAGATTTTCGCGCAGAGCGCTAGTTACAGGGCCGATCCACTGATACCCTTTCCGCTCGCCTCAGGTGCCCGCCTGCCCGTGCCACTGGGCTGCACCACCCCAAGGGAGCACTTCCATGTCCACGCACAGCAAACAGCCGCCAAAGGCCGTCGGTCTCTACGACCCTCGCTTCGAGCACGACGCGTGCGGCGTCGGCATGGTCGCGAGGCTGGACAACGAGCCCACCCATGAGGTCGTGACGAGGGCGCTCACGGCGCTGGAGAACCTCGAGCACCGCGGCGCCTCCGGGGCGGACCCCCGGACGGGCGACGGCGCGGGAATCCTGATGCAGATGCCCGACGAGCTGCTGCGGGCCGTCAGCGGCTTCGACCTGCCGCCGGCCGGGCAGTACGGCGTGATGATGTGCTTCCTGCCCACCGAGGAGCAGGAGCGCCGCCCCCTCGAAGAGATCCTCGAGCAGGCCGTCCTGGCCGAGGGCCAGCGCCTGCTGGGTTGGCGCGACGTTCCCGTCTCCCCCGAGGAGGCGGGCGACGTGGCCGGCGCCTGCCGCCCGGAGATCCGCCAGCTGTTCGTCGGCGCCGGGGATGCCGAGGCCACCGATCAGGACGCCTTCGAGCGCAAGCTCTACGTGATCCGCCGGGTCACCGAGCTGGGCGCCAACCATCCGGGGCTCTACATCGCCTCGAGCTCCTCACGGACGATCAACTACAAGGGCATGCTGATCAGCTACCAGCTGGCGGCCTTCTACAGCGATCTCCGCGATGAGCGCTGCAAGAGCGCCCTGGCGCTGGTCCACTCGCGCTTCTCGACCAACACCTTCCCCAGCTGGGAGCTGGCCCACCCCTACCGGGTGATCTGCCACAACGGCGAGATCAACACGGTGATGGGCAACGTCAACTGGATGCGAGCCCGGGAGAGCGAGCTGAGCAGCGAGCTGTTCGGCGAGGACCTCGCGAAGATCCTTCCGGTCGTCGGCCCCGGCAACTCCGACTCGGCGACCTTCGACAACGTCCTCGAGCTGCTGATGCTCGCCGGGCGCACCCCGCAGCACGCGGCGATGATGATGATCCCCGAGGCATTCAGGAACCGGGACGACCTGCCCGAGCACCTCAAGGGCTTCTACGCGTTCCACTCATGCCTGATGGAGCCCTGGGACGGACCCGCCTCGGTGGCCTTCACCGATGGCCGCGTCGTCGGAGCGACGCTCGACCGCAACGGCCTGCGGCCGGGCCGCTGGGTCGAGACGCTCGACGGGCACGTCGTGCTGGGCTCCGAGTCCGGCCTGCTGGACATCCCGCCGGGCGAGATCAAGCGCCTCGGCCGCCTGCAGCCGGGCAAGCTCTTCCTTGTCGACCTCGAACGCGGCCGGATCGTCGAGGACGAGGAGGTCAAGCGCGAGGTCGCCACCGCCCAGCCCTACGGCGAGTGGTATGCCCGCAATGCGGTCCCTTTCAAGGACCTGCCGCCATCTGAGGAAGTGACGCTCTCCAACCAGCCGCTGCCGCTGCGCCAACGTGCCTTCGGCTACTCGCAGGAGGACCTCCGGGTCCTGTTGGCGCCGATGGCGATCGACGCCGCCGAGCCGATCGGATCGATGGGCAACGACGTCTCCCTCGCGGTCCTCTCCGACCAGGCGCCGCCGCTGTTCTCCTACTTCAAGCAGCTGTTCGCCCAGGTGACCAACCCGCCGATCGACCCGATCCGCGAGGAAATCGTGATGAGCCTGTCGACCACCCTGGGCAACGAGCGCAACCTGCTGGACGAGTCACCCGAGCACGCCCACAAGCTCCTGCTCGAACAGCCGATCCTGCTCAACAGGGAGCTGGAGACGCTCCGCCACGTCGACCACGAGGTCTACAAAGCCCGCACGATCGACGCCACCTGGCTCGTCCAGAAGGGCCCCTCCGGACTGGCCGAGGCGCTCGAGCGGATCTGCCACCAGGCCCATGAGGCGATCGAAGAAGGCTGCAACATCCTGATCCTCAACGACAGGCTGCTGGGTCCCCGCCGCGTACCGATCCCGTCGCTGCTTGCGGTGGCGGCCGTCCACCACCATCTGGTGATCGAGGGCACCCGCCTGCGGGCCGGGATCATCGTCGAGTCGGGCGAGCCCCGCGAGGTGCACCACTTCGCGACCCTGATCGGCTACGGCGCCAGCGCCATCAACCCCTATCTGATGCTCGAGAGCCTCGACCAGCTGGTCCTGGACGGGCGGATCGTCCGCACCGCAGCCGACGGCTCGGAGGCTCCGATCGACGCCGAGACGGCGGCGCAGAACGTCGTCAAAGCGATCGGCAAAGGGCTCCTGAAGACGATCTCCAAGATGGGGATCTCGACGATCCAGTCCTACCGGGGCGCTCAGATCTTCGAGGCGGTGGGGCTCGAGAAGGAGCTGATCGACGCTCACTTCACCCACACCGCCACGCGGATCGGGGGTGTCGGCATGGAAGTCCTGGCAACCGAGGCGCTCGAGCGCCACGCCCGTGCCTATCCCGCTCCGCAGGATGCCCTCCTTCCGGTGGGGGGCGTCTACGCCTGGCGTCGTGACGGTGAGCACCACATGTGGAATCCCGAGACGATCGCGCTCGTACAGCACGCTGTGCGCTCAGCCAACGGGGACGTCGAGGCGGCTCTCGGCGGAGACGCCGCGGCCGCGGCGAAGGTCCGCGAGAGCCCCGCCCAGCAGAAGTACCGCGAGTACGCGCGAACGGTCAACGAGGACGCCTCACGGCGGGCGACCCTGCGCGGGCTGCTGGAGATAGGCGGCGGGGTGGAGCGCCAGCCGATCGCGCTCGAGGAGGTCGAGTCGGCGAAGGAGATCGTCAGGCGCTTCTGTACCGGGGCGATGAGTCTCGGCTCGATCTCTCGCGAGGCGCACGAGACGCTGGCGATCGCCATGAACCGGCTCGGCGGGCGCTCGAACACGGGCGAGGGTGGGGAGGACCCCTCACGCTTCACGCCCGACGAGAACGGCGACCGCCGCCGCTCGGCGATCAAGCAGGTCGCCTCCGGGCGCTTCGGGGTGACGATTCACTACCTGGTCAACGCCGACGAGCTCCAGATCAAGATGGCCCAGGGCGCCAAGCCCGGCGAGGGCGGCCAGCTGCCGGGCCACAAGGTCGACGACTACATCGGCTCGATCCGCCACACCACGCCGGGCGTAGGCCTGATCTCGCCGCCGCCCCACCACGACATCTACTCGATCGAGGACCTCAAGCAGCTGATCTACGACCTGCGCTGCGCAAACCCGAAAGCGCAGGTATCGGTCAAGCTCGTATCGGAGGTCGGCGTCGGAACGGTGGCCGCGGGCGTCTCCAAGGCGAACGCCGACCGGGTCCTGATCGCCGGCCACGACGGAGGCACCGGCGCATCGCCTCTGTCGTCGATCCAGGCGGCCGGGATTCCCTGGGAGATCGGCCTGGCCGAGACCCAGCAGACCCTGCTGCTGAAC
>Ga0265327_10003606_pt1 | contig 14586 bp, 4 predicted proteins | sample 41621metaG_FD_202089 | JGI IMG/M metagenome (GOLD analysis project Ga0265327, IMG submission 202089) | Rhizosphere microbial communities from Carex aquatilis grown in University of Washington, Seatle, WA, United States - 4-16-21 metaG | ecosystem: Host-associated > Plants > Roots > Rhizosphere >... | reverse complement strand
AGGGCGACCCGCTGCACGAGACGCAGGTGGATCTCATCAAGAAGTGGATCAAGGAAGGCGCCAAAGACGACACCCCGCCGAACTCCCGGCAGGACTATGACATGGACCATCCGCCTATCTATGCGGCGGCGCCTGCCGTGACCTCGCTGGACTACTCGCCGGACGGCAAGCTGCTCGCGGTGGCGGGTTATCATGAAGTGCTGCTCCACAATGCGGACGGCAGCGCCATCCTCGGTCGCCTCGTGGGTCTGAGCGAGCGCGTGCAAAGCGTGCGTTTCTCCCCGGACGGCAAGAAGCTCGCCGTGGCGGGCGGCAGCCCGGGCCGCATGGGCGAAGTCCAGGTGTGGGACGTGGCGAAGAAGAAGCTCGATGTCAGCGTGAGCGTCACATACGACACGCTGTACGGCGCAAGCTGGTCGCCGGACAGCAAGTCGGTGGCCTTCGGTGGTTCGGACAACACGATCCGCGCCATTGACGCAGCCACGGGCAAGATCATCCTCTTCAGCCCCTCCGCGAATGACTGGGTGCTGGACACGGCATGGAGCACCAAGGGCAACCTGGTGGCGGCCGCGAGCCGTGATATGGCGGCCAAGCTCGTGGAAGTGGAGACCGCGCGTTTCGTGGACAACATCACCTCCATCACCCCCGGCGCTCTGCGTGGCGGCATTGACGCCTTGGCGCGGCATCCGCAGCGGGATGAAATCCTGGTGGGCGGCGCGGACGGCGTGCCTCAGATCTACCGCATGGAACGCACCACGGTGCGCCGCATCGGCGACAATGCGAACCTGATCCGCAAATTCCCCGCCATGGAAGGCCGAATCTTCGCGGTGGACTTCTCACCGGACGGCAAAATGATCGTCTGCGGTGCAGGCTACCACAAGAAGGGCGCGGTCAATTTCTACAACTACGACATGGACACCACCATGCCGGTGGAGATCAAGAAGGCCCTCGAGCAGGTTGGCAGCGGCAAGGACCCCAAGGTAGTAGCCTGGACGGAGAAGGACGTGAAACAACTCAAGAGCATCCCCTTCGATGATGGCGTGGTGTTTGCCACCAAGTTCAGCCCCGACGGCAAGACCGTGGCCGTGGCCGGTGAAGAAGGCAAGGTGCGCCTCCTCGACGTGGCCTCCGGCAAGGTAACCAAGGAGTTTCTCAGTGTGCCGCTCGCGACTGCGGAACAGCTTGCGAAGATCAAACCGGAGCAGGAAGAGCATATCGAGCGCGTGAGCGTAAGCCAAAAGCTCGCGCCGGAATCCCTGCCCAAGGGCGCGACGGTCGGTTCGCTGGAAGTGATGCCCAAGTCCATCTCGCTGGGCAAGCCCACCGACTACGCGCAGATTCTCGTCACGGCCCATCTCATTGACGGCACGAGTGCGGATGTGACCCGTATGGCGAAGGTCAGCCTCGCTGGAATGGAGGCGGACATCTCGGCCCGCGGCCTGGTGCGTCCCACAAAGGACGGTAAGGGTGCGATCACCGTCAGCCTGGGCACGCAAACCGCCACGGTGCCGCTGGAAGTGACCGGAATGGGCGCGACCTTCAAGCCGGATTACATCCGCGACGTGACGCCGATCATCGCCAAAGCGGGCTGCACCGCCGGCACCTGCCACGGCGCCAAGGAAGGCAAGAACGGCTTCAAGCTTTCCCTGCGCGGCTACGATCCGCAGTATGACGTGACGGCGTTCAGCGAAGAACTCTGGAGCCGCCGCGCCAACGTGGCCTCCCCCACGCACAGCCTCATGCTCCTGAAGTCCAGCGGCGCGGTGCCGCACGAAGGCGGCCAGGTCACGGTGCCCGGTGAACTCTATTACGAAACGATCAAGGCGTGGATCGCCAGCGGCGCGAAGCTTAATGAGAACACGCCGCGCGTGCAGGGCATCGAAATCTTCCCCAAGAACCCGGTCGTGCAGGCCATCGGCGGACGGCAGCAGTTCCGCGTCGTGGCCACCTATACGGACGGCCTGAAACGGGACGTGACCGCGGAAGCCTTTATCGACAGCGGCAACACGGAAGTAGCGGAAGCCGACAAGCAGGCGCTCATCACCACGGTGCGTCGCGGTGAGGCTCCAGTGCTGGCGCGCTATGAAGGCGGCTACACCGCCACCACCATGACCGTCATGGGCGACCGCACCGGCTTCGCCTGGGTGGAACCGCCGAAGTACAACAAGGTGGACGATTTCGTGTCAGCGAAATGGCAGCGCATGAAGATTCTTCCTTCCGGGCTGTGCAGCGATACGGATTTCATCCGCCGTCTCTACTTTGACCTCACGGGCATGCCGCCCACCGCGCAGGATGTGCGCGCGTTCACCGCGGACACGCGGGACAGCAAGGTGAAGCGGGATGAGATGATCGAGAAGCTCATCGGCAGCGATGCCTTCGTTGAATTCTGGACCAACAAGTGGTGCGACATGCTCCAGGTGAACAGCAAGTTCCTCGGGACGCAGGGCGCACAGTTGTTCCGCGACTGGATTCGCAAGCAGGTCACGGCCAATACACCCTACGACCAGTTTGTACGCGCGGTACTGACCGCCAGCGGCTCCAACAAGGAGAATCCGCCCGCCAGCTACTTCAAGATTCTGCGCACGCCGGAAGAGACGATGGAGAACACCACGCACCTCTTCCTCGCCACGCGCTTCAACTGCAACAAGTGCCACGACCATCCGTTCGAGCACTGGAACCAGGACCAGTACTACCAGACCGCCTCTTTCTTCGCGAAGGTGAACCTCGCGGGTGATCCGAGCAGCGCGGGCCAGACCATCGGTGGCACCGCCGTGGAAGGCGCCAAGCCGCTCTTTGAAATCGTCAGTGACAAGGGCAACGGTGAAGTGACGCACCTGCGAACCGGCAAGGTGACGCAGCCGAAGTTCCCCTTTGAAGCGAAGTTCCAGGCCAAGCCGAACGAGACGCGGCGTGAGCAGCTCGCGGACTGGATGACCAGCCCGGACAACCAGTACTTCGCCATGAGCTATACCAACCGCATCTGGGGTTACCTCACCGGCACCGGCATCATCGAACCGTTGGACGACATCCGCGCCGGCAACCCGCCGAGCAATCCGGAACTGCTCAACTGGCTGACGCAGGAGTTCATCAAGAGCAACTTCGACGTGCGTCACATCATGCGCCTCGTCTGCCAGTCCCGCACCTACCAGATCGGCGTGGCCACCAACAAGTGGAACGCGGACGACAAGATCAACTATTCGCACGCCAAGGCGCGCCGCCTTCCCGCGGAAGCGCTCTATGACGCGATCTACTCCGTCACCGGTTCCACGAGCAGGATTCCCGGCGTGAAGCCCGGCACCCGCGCCGCGGAACTCGCCGACGCGCAGGTGAAGCTGCCCGACGGTTTCCTGGGCAACTTCGGCCGACCGGCCCGTGAGAGCGCCTGTGAATGCGAGCGCAGCAACGACGTGCAGCTTGGCCCGGTCATGGCGCTGGTGAGCGGCCCCACCGTGGGCGACGCGATCAGCGATCCGAACAACGCCATTGCGAAGCTGACGAAGGACATCACCGATGACGGCAAACTGGTGGAGGAACTCTTCATGCGCATCCTGAACCGCCCGCCCACGCCGCAGGAAATCAACGCCGCCCTCGCCTCTATGGCAGGCATGGATCAGGAGAACAAGGTCATCACCGCGGAGTGGAGCGCCTACGAAATCAAGTCCGCGCCCGCCATCGCGCAGGCAGAGCAGGAACGGAACGGCAAGATCGCCAAGGCGTTCACCGAACTGGAAACCTACAAGGCCCAACAGGCGCCCATCGTGGCGAAGGCTGAGGCGGACCGCGCCACGCGCATCAAGAAGTCCGAGGAAGGTGTGAAGGCACAGGAAACCGCCGTGCTGCCGCAGATTCCGCAGTGGGAACAATACCTCGACCTTTCCACCGAATGGGTGCCGCTCGATCTGGAGATCGCCGACAGCAAGGGTGTCGAAAAGATGGAGAAGATGCCGGACGGCTCGATCTTCGTGACTTCCGACAAGACGCAGAATGCGGTGGAAGCCATCTATACCCTGCGCGCCCACACCAAGCTGACCAACATCACCGGCTTCAAGATCGAGGCGCTGCCGGATGTGCGTCTGCCGCGCAACGGCCCGGGCCTTTCCCCGGACGGCAACTTCGTGCTCACGGAGTTCACCGTCGCTCAAACGGACGAAGGCAAGCCGCTGCCGAAAGCAGCCGCCAAGGCCAAGCGCAAGGTAGCGGCGATGGCCGGCGGCGTGAAGCTCATGAATCCGAAGGCGGACTTCGAGCAGAAGGACTTCTCCGTGGCCAACTCCATCAATGGCGACGTGCAGGTAAACGACCGCGGCTGGGCGCTCTCCGGCAAGACCGGCTACCGCCACGAGGCGACGTTTGAATGCGATCCGGAAACCACCGGCCATGAAAACGGCAGCGTCTTCACCTTCGTGCTGCGTCAGGGCTTCCAGCGCCAGCGTTATCAGATTGGCCGTTTCCGCATCTACGCGACCACCTCCGCGCGTCCGCTGCGCTACGGCTCATCGAAGACGCTGGCCGATGCCGTGCGCACCCCAGAAGCGAAGCGTACCAAGGAACAGCAGGCGCTGATCCGCAACGAATTCCTCTTCGCCGCCGCCGACTACCAGAAGGCCAATCAAGGACTGGCCGCCGCGCGCGTGCCGCTGCCTCCGGATGCGAAACTGGCAGACCTGAACGGAAAACTGGCGGATGCGCAGACACCGGTGATCCTCGATCCGAAACTCGTACAGCTCCGCCGTGATGCGGATCTGAGCAAGGGCCAGCTCACCAACCGCCGCCTCACCGCCGCGCAGGACCTGGCGTGGGCGCTGATCAATTCACCCGCCTTCCTGTTCAACCACTGATCCGGAAAAAGAATCTATTGTGTTGATTGAGGAGCGCGGGCGAAAGCCCGCGCTCTTTCTCATTCAAGGGGTCTTCACCCGAAATCGCAAAGACTCGCCGGATGTCATGGGTAGTTGCGCCAACGGCCAATCGCCTGCGGAAAGTTCGTGGTGAAGGAGAGTATGTCCTCCTCCATCCACGCTGATCATGTACTTGCCGGGCTTAAGCGTGCTAAAATGAGTGCGGCCCTCCTTGTCACTGGGAGCATCGCTGGTGACCCGGTCATCCGCACTCAGATCAGGCTGCCCGGACATGGGGTAAGCGGAAAGGCGCACCCCTGGGAAAGGCCTGTCCGAGACATCCAGCAGCACCACGTCCAAGGGCAGACCAGCAAGCCGCTGAAGTTTGATGTCATGCATGTCCTTGGTAAGCGGAACAGAAAGCGGAGCCACTCCGGTGCTGGCGTCCACGAAAAGTGAGTAGTGACCAGACACATCAAAATTCACACCAGGAAGCTCAAATCTCCCGTCGAGGCCGCTGTACACTGTCTCCATGAGACTTCCCTGTGCGGATTGGTAAAGGAAGCGGATGTTGGTGGCTGAACAGGGCTTGCCATCAGGTTGCAACAACCGACCGGAGAGATTCACGCCTTTCACAAAGGTGACGTCCTGGTTCAAAAACGGATGCGCCTCATCCAGCGTGAGCACAGGCGTTTCTGCGAACGAAACGCCTTTTCTGCCCGCAACGCGGTAGGAGCCATGCAAAGGCAGGCACGGGATAAAGTAGCGTCCACCGTCGAGATGGCGAAGACCACCGTAACCGTCATCGTTGTGCCAAGGTTGGCGATCCGGCATCATCACGCGTTCACCAATGATCATCAAAGAGCCAGTCACCCCTAGGCGCGGCCCATTCGGAGGCGCATTCAAAAAAGTGCCGCTGATCGCTCCGGCGGGAACCATCTCAACTTCAAGTTCCACAGGCGTGTCCCCCACTTCGATCTTCATATTCTTTTCATTGAACGTCCATCCCGGGAGAGCGCCGGGACGAACATGCAAATAGCCCGGAACACCCACATCCACCAACGCCATGCCATCCGTGACATTGCCCTCCTGCCTCTTGCCTTCTCCATGATGGGATACTGTGAAGGCCACTTGGCCGTTCACCGGCGGCGCTCCGGTTGGTGCAATGAAATGCACCCGCACTTGACGTCGTGGCTCGGGAGTTTCTGGAGACTCAGGTGCAATGGGCGTTCCATCGAGGCGCACCAGACCCTCTTTCGTGACGCGCCATTCCACACCTGTGAGATCGCGATCCATCTTGATCTTCACCGCCGGTTCGGCCCCGCAGCTGAACGAAAACTCTCCCGGGGCCAGTTGATCCATTCGAACGTGAAGCCCCTCGGCATCCAGCGGGAATTTCAAAGACCGGAAATCGGATCCCGATTTGGGCACCGACAGATAGCATGAAACTTTTCCGTCCGAAGCTTTCAAAAGCTTGTCTGGATCGCGGATGACGCCTTCCAGCACCAACCCCTTTTTCAGCTCCGCATGAAATGAGTGCATCCCCTTTTCGATCTTCACGATCTCACGCCGGTATCCGGGAACATCAAAGAGAGCTTCGTAATTATCTTCGGGATGGCAGCCATCCAGAATCACATGCCCCGCGGCATCCGAAGGCTGTGCACTCATGACGGGCTGGCCCTCTCCACCCCAGCTCCAGATCCAAGACGAACGCGGACTATTCCATGCATAGCATTTGACGTAACATCCCGGTACGGGCCGCTGGGTGGCAGCATCCACCACCTCTCCGATGATCGGCTCTGCCTTCACAAGATGCAAAACCGTGGGCTTGCCTTCGGCAAACATGAGACCACGAAACTGCCGCCACTGAAAACCGTGCGCAAATACAAGGCAGTCGATCCGCGTGGAAGAAGCGACATGGTGAGCCGCGAGAATTCCTGCGTCGTCTGTGACCTTCTTGGGTCCATTGGGAGAAATGCTGCCGCCCGAGGGCAGCATCAAATTGATGCTCAAGGTTGCACCCCCCACCGGCTTGCCCTGTTCATCCAAAACCTGGATGAGGGCCGGAAATCCCTTCTCAACGGTGAGGTCAAAAGTGGCACGCTTCGCTTTTGGATCACGGTAGATCGTCGGCGTTTCTGCGGGCGCGAAGCCATCCATCAGGACGCCCACCGTCATTTGATCTCCATGACCATCTGCACGCACGTTCTTCAATTTGCTGGTACTAGCGAAGGTGGTGTAGTTGGGTGCGAAGGTGCATATCTGATAGGAGGCCGGAGCCTCAGCGCCGGGCGGCAGATGCACTTGGCCCACGGCGACAAACTCTTTCGGTTCGCCCGTTTGAAGAGCGACATGCCCCTCCTCCTGTTTCTTCTCGATCAGCGCCACACGCTCTGCGGGCGTCAGCGCTTTCGCCAGCTGCGGCACCGCCACGCCAACCAGGAAGAAATAGAGCGCCACACCCACACAGGCGGTGAAACCGAAGCGCAGTCCCAAGCCGGGTCGTGTGACCTCCTGCGGCATTCCCAAGATGCGGCGCACGCGATGTCGCAGCCGTCCCCCTGTGGCGGCGAGGGCGAGGCGCTCGCCTCGTGATTCCTCCAAGGCCACCAGAGCGCGGGCATAGCTGCGGCCATCGGAGGTCCATTGCAGCACGAGATCATCACACGCTTCCTCCGCCGTCTCGCGCGTTATGCGGCCCAGGGCATGAACCGCCGGATGGTAGAAGAGCAGTGTCTCCACAATGGTGACCCAAAGCTGCAGCAGAAGATCATGCCGTTTCAGGTGCGCCATCTCATGCAGAAACACCGCCTCCACTTCCGCAGCCGATTGACCGCTGAGCAGCGACGCCGGAAGATAAATGACCGGCCGCAGCCAGCCCACCACCATGGGAATGCCAAGATGATCGGCGCTCCGGATCATCGACGCAGGCAGCGAAAACCGTCGGCGCAGATTCGCAAAGGTTTCCGTCCAAGGACCCGCAACCGGAGCGCTGCGATGCCGCAGGCGCGAAAGCCACCACCAGCCCAGCGCCAGCCTCACTGTGAGCATCACCACCCCAACCAGCCAGCCGATGACGAGGAAAGGAAAGAGCGGACGCAGTGAGAAGGACGGCGGCGCATTGGCAGCGCGATCATATTCCTGAACCACTTTCTCCAGTGAAATCGGCAATGAAACGGAAACCGGCTTCCTCGGTTCCCCATCGCGCGGCTGAGACTCGACGATGACGGAAGCGGACGCAGCAGCGGCAGCCTCCGTCTTCTGCGGAGCGGCCTTGCATGCCAGCCAGGTGATGGTGACGAGCGGACAAAACGCCAGCAGCGTGATGGCCAGCCATCCCATCCAATGACGACGCGCCGCGGAAAGTTTCCGGTCGACCGCGAAGACGATCGCGGCCAGGCTCCAGATCAAGGCGCCCTGCCAAAGGGAATGCAGCAGCGCCCAGCCGATGCGCTCCACCCATGGCGAATCCAGAATCACATTCATGGCTTCTTCTCCTCCTGATCAAGTTCATCCAGCATCTTGCGAATCTCTGCACGCTCCTCAGGCGAGACCCGCTTCGCGGACAGGGCGCCCGTGACGAGCTGCGCAGCAGAGCCCTCAAAAAGCGAATCCAGCAACCGCTTCACCGCGGAGCGCTTCACCCGCTCCTGTGGCACGGCGGCGCGGAAAATATGGGCGCGGTCAGTCTCATCTCGCTTCACGAATCCCTTCTCGAGCATCACCTGAAACTGTTTCAGAACGGTGGTGTAGCTGCCCTTGCCGCCAAGTTCCTCCCACACCTCGCGCACCGTAGCGCCGCCGCGCTGCCAGAGGACACGAAGGAGCTGGAGTTCACCGGCGGAAGGTTCGGGAGAAGACGCGGAGCGGGACTTGGGGGGACGGGCCATAAGAACGGGTATTTACGATTTAATTCGTAGAATAGCAGAAACCACTTCTTGCCGTCAACGATTATTATCGTAGGTGGCTGCTCACACCTAGGAACAACGTTTCGTGGAAAAGTTCACGGTGCAGCCACCACCACCACGCGGAAGCCGCCGTGACTGTAGCGGATCCCCGGCCCATTGCGGGAACGGAATGAAGTCAGAAGACGGTTGCGATCCTCAACCCACCAGGAGCCGCCGCGCAGCACGTGCCCGGACTGGGTGGCATTGTAAAAATCCTCGCACCACTCCCACACGTTTCCGGAGAGATCGTAGATGCCCAGACTATTCGGCGGGAAACTCATGACCGGCGATGTGGTGGCATACCCATCCGTGTAGCCCTCGATGCTCGGCTCCTCCTTGAACTCCGCCTTGAATGAGGAATCCGCCAGATTCGCCACGCCCTTTGGAGGCGGCCAGGCGCTGCCCCACGGGTACACGTCCCGGATTTTTGAGTTGAGGCTCTCCGGCGTCGCGGCCGCGTCTTCCTTGTCGCCAATGCCGGCGGCCACACTCCATTCATGGTCGGTGGGCAGGCGATAGGTGCGATTTTCCTTTTTGCTCAACCACTCGCAAAATCCCTTCGCGTCATCCCAGTTCACCGCCACCACGGGGTGATCATCGGCCGGGCTCACCGCAATGCTGTGATCGCGGGGATTTTTCCAGGAACCATCCACTCCGGAATTTTGCGCGGCATAGGCGGCGTAGTCCTTCTTCCGCGTTTCATGGATGCACATCAGAATCGGAGTGCCGGGCACCGGGACAAATTTCATGCCGAGGCTGTTGGTGAACGGCAGTCCAGGAGAACTGGGCGTCGGCGTGCTTGATGGCTGCGCCGCAGGCGTGGAAGGCGTGCTGGCCGCGCTGGATTGCGCATCGGCAGCGACGATGCAGCGGAAGCCATTGTATTTGCTGTGCAGGTCCGGCCGTGCGTTGTAGCGGCGGGATGAAAACAGGCTCTCCCGTTTGCTGTCCACCCAGGAAGCGCCGCGCAACACCCGCTCCTCGTGCCGCGCGTTGAACCAGTCCTCGCACCACTCCCAGGCGTTTCCCCCAAGGTCATAGATGCCCAGTTTGTTGGGCGCAAAGCTCATCACCGGCGCCGTGGTGGCGTAGCCATCCGTGTAGTCGTTGAGATCCTTGAGGACAGACGCGGGATATTTCTCCTTGAAGCTGCGGTCCGCATAGTTGCCCGCGCCCTGCGGAGGCGGCCACTGGGTTCCCCAGGGATACACGTCCGCGATTCCGTGGTTGAGACTCTCGGGCGTGGCGCTGCTGTCCTCCTGCCCGCCGATGCCGACCGCCAGGCTCCATTCATGGTCCGTGGGCAGACGGCAGGCGCGCCCCTCTTTTTTGCTGAGCCAGGCGCAGAACGCCCTCGCGTCATTCCAACTGACACTCATCACCGGGTCGTCGTCACGCAGGCCGATGGATTCCCCGTTCGGACTCGGATTTTTCCACGTGCCGTCTCCGGCGGGATTTTCCGCCGCGAACGCCGCGTAGTCCCGGCGGCGCGTTTCATGGATGCACATGAGAATCTGCGTGCCGGGCACCGGGACAAATTTCATGCCCAGGCTGTTCGTGTAAGTGGGGCCCGGCGGACTCACCCTCGCGGGAATGGGAGCAGCGCCGGACACCGCGCCCGCGGTGGCAGAGGCACCCGAACCCGATGCCGCGCTCCCGGCGCGGGTCACCTTCAGCCGGTACGTCACCGCACCCGGGTTTCCCTTGTTGTCGCTGTTTTCCTTGATGCGCAGCACCACGTCTTCGCTGGCAGAAACGGTGAAGGTGAAAGGCTGCGTCTTTGTCCCGGGAGGCACCACCGCCAGCGCCGCACCGGGCGTGTACCCCTGCGGCGCGCGTGCGATGACCAACTGGCTCCTGCTGCCGTCGTCGTTCGTGGATGGGCGGTCCGGGTTCTCCGTGGCCAGGCGTCCGTGATCCTTCCACGTGCCGCTCACGTAGCTGAGCGTAATTTGATCCCCGGCTTTCAGCAGACCAATCTTGTAGCCGGTGGGATTGTTGGGATAGATCACCACCATTCCCTCACTCAGCACCGCACTCCCTGACTCATCCGTCAACGAAGTCGCGCCAGTGCTGCGCAACCGAGTGAGACGTTCGCGCAGCGACTTCACGCGCACCGCATCATCCAGCTTGTCCGCCTTGGTCAGCTCGATCTGCAGCGCGTTGAGCGCCAGGTCGTATTTGTCGTACAGCGGCTGCATGGATTTTACGTGGTCCGTCTGCAGCTTGTCATAGGTGGAGCGATAAGTTTTGCGCAGGTCCTTGAGGACCTCGGGAGTGGCGGCCTCATCCACGGCAGGCATGGCCATTTCCCTTTCCATGCGCTGCTTCTCATCGCGCAGCGCCAGCGATTCATCCAGCTTGCCCGCCTGCGTGGCGGCCGCCATGGCACGATCCACGGCGCCCAGGTAGCCCTTGTCCAGACTGGCGACATTCGTCTTAAACGGCGGCTCGGTCTCACGCTCGGCAGCCGCATGGAAAAGCTGGTCCAGATTCGCCACGCGGAGATCCAGCTCAGACTTCGGCGCAGGCGCAGGAGCCGGCGGCGTCGGAGAAGATCTGGACGGCTGGACCGAAACCACCGGCGCGGGCACTGGCGGTCGCGGCGGGGAAGATTCCTTCGGCTTGTTTTCCTTCGGGGGTTCCGCGGGTGAAGCGGTGGATTTGTTGGAAGCCGCCTCCGCCACCGGCGCCGGGGTTGTGGTGGGTGAGGCCGACGTCGATTCCTTCGCCGACGGTTCCGTTGCAGGTGACGACTCGGACTGCGCCATCGGCGCACTCGCCGCTGATTCCTTCGCCGCCCACGGTTTCCAGAAGAACAATCCGATTCCCACCAGCACCAGCAAACTCACCATGATGAGCGCCACCGGCGGACCCGAGGGAGCCTCCTCCTCCGGCACATCATCATGCACCGGATGCCTCGGCGGCTGCGGCGTGCCACGCGCACGGGCTGCCGCCTGGCGCATGCCGGACTGCGACAGCGGCGTCGTGTGAATCCGCATCAGGTCATCGCGCAGCGCCTGCGCACTCGCATAGCGCGCCTCGCGATCGTCACGCATCGCATGATCGATCACCTGGTCAAACCGCGGATCCAATCCGCGCACCCGCGCACTGGCCGCCTCAAACCTTCCGCGCGGCACCTTTCCCGTGAGCATCTCATAAAGCGTGACCCCCACCGAATAGACATCGGCGCGCGCGTCCACTTCCACCCCCATGACGAGCGCCTCCGGCGCCACGTAGTCCGGCGTGCCCATGGTGAGGTTGCTGCTGCTCAGCCCCGTGTTCGCCGCGGCCACCTTCGCCAGGCCAAAGTCCGCCACCTTCACCCGGCCCAGATTGTCCACCATGATGTTCGCCGGCTTCACGTCGCGATGGATGATGCCGTTGCTGTGCGCGTAGCTCAGCGCATCGCACACGTGCATGATGATCGCCATCGCCTGCTCCGCCGGCAGATGCCCCTGCGCCTGGATCATGCGGTGCACATCCGTGCCCTCGATGAACTCCATCACAATGAAAAGCAGCCCCTGCGGAGTCTGACCGCAGTCATGCACCCCGACGATCCCCGGGTGGCTGAGCCGCGCCATCGTCTTCGCCTCCTGCTTGAAGCGCTGCGCATACTGCAGATCATCGTCCGTGAAGGACGGCGGCATGATCTTGATCGCCACATACCGCTCCAGACTCGTCTGGAACCCCTTGTAAACCGCGCCCATCCCCCCCATGCCCAGCACTTCCACAATCTCATACTGCGGGAGCTGCCCCTGCAACTCCTCCGGCGTCGGCGGCCGCCAGCCCATCCGCGACCCGCTATGGCCCGGGGACGGAGTGTTGGAAGATCGGCTGGCCTCGCTCATGAAGGAAGGGACGGGTGCCCATCATTCCTGAAGGCAAAATGGGTTACAAGGAGAAACACCGGGGGAGCGCGGTTGTCCCAACCTCTCCGTGATTCGACGCGAATGTCCGAGAATATCCGCGAATGAACACGAATCGTTGCTCAAGGGGCCGGTTCACACCATCAATAGACGAAAATTATCGCGTAGCGATAAGAGATTGTAGCGAGGGGTTGAGCGAAGCGACACCCCTCGTAAGCACGCCAAAGGGGAGCATCACGTAGTGATGCCAGCCACGCCGCATGACCCAACGCTCTGGGATCGCTACGCGATCCTAACGTCGGGAAATCCTTCGAGGGGTATCGCTTCGCTCGACCCCTCGCTAAAGGCCGCGATGGCTCCGCCATCGAGCATCTGGCAGCATGATATCCTGAAGTGTCCACGAGAAATGAAGTCTGGAGTGTGAACACGCCCTAGGGGCCTGAATGCGCCGATGGATGCCTGCCCTACTCCACCGATCTCATAATGCCTTGGGCGGCGGGCGGGGGGCGCCGCGGTGGTCCGAGAGTTCATGATTGGGAAGTTCATTCAGAGGTTTGCCCGGGGCCGGGTGCCTGGGATTTACAGGCTGGCAGCCTGTATCACCTTCACTTTTGGGAGGCTGCCCATTCGACAAGCCTAAGGCCTTTGGTTTCCCACTGAGCGGGGTTGCAAACCCCGCCTCCCGTGACTGCTCACGGCTCTGGAGAGCCATGCTACTGGAGCTCAGGGTCTTCGAACTTTCCTTGAGCGGGGTTGCAAACCCCGCCTCCCGTGACTGCTCACGGCTCTGGAGAGTCATGCTACCGGGGCTCAGGGTCTTTGAACTTTCCTTGAGCGGGGTCTGCCCTTCGACTTCGCTCAGGGTCTTCGACGCGATCTTGAGCTGGTGATCCTTTTCTTCCAGCTCGTTGTTGAGCTGGCGTTGCCGGTCGTGCTTTTCGGCGAGGGCTTTTTTCAGGAGAGCGAGGGTATGATTGGCCTCGTCCAAAGCGATGGTGTTTTTCCGGAGGAGATTGTGAGCGTATTCGGGACTCGCTGGATGAGGCGGAGGGGAATCGGGATCCGATGGTGATTCGGAAGGGGAAGACGAACCCGAAGCCGCGCGCTCGGGCCGCCTCTCCATTTGGTCGTCCAGACGAATGGCACTGACGGGGTCCACGAGGCGCACGTTGATACGCCGCTCGGTGACGGGCTGGCCTTCGGCATTGAGGCGGGTGATTTCGTGAACGGCGATGTGGCGCAGCATGCCGGGCGGCAGGATGCGTTTGGCGCGGACGATGTCGAAGGCGCCGGACTCATCGAAACAATCGAGGGGATTGACGCGGGCGATCCGGGCGAGGATGCGGCGTTTTTCTTCCTGGGTGAGGAGGGGAATATCGGCGGGCGTGACCGCGGGTTCGACAAGCTCACCGCTTGCAGCATGCTCAGCCCTTCGACGCTGCTCAGGGTCCACGACACCGGAGGGTTCCGGTGGAGGTCCGCCTTGGGCTGCGTCGATGGCCTTGATCACAGTACCAAGATACCGGGCGGCGTGGTGGTGGGCAATTTTGGTGAGGGCGTCTTGTCGGAAGGTTTTCCGAAGGTGTGAAGGGTGTTGACGCAGGCCGCCGCCTGCGCCCTTCGGGCAGCCTGCGGCTGTCGGTCTCGCGTCCGCTCGGCTGTCGGAAAAATGGGAATTATTGTGGAGTGACCTCGTTTGGGTGTTGACCCAGACTCCCTTGCGCCCTCGTCTCACGTTCCTGCGGCATATGGCGTCAAAAAGTCGTCACGCATCTTGTAAGCCACGGACGAGCCTTGCGCCACGAGAGCATCAAGGATAACAATGACCTTCACCCTCAACACGCTATCCGATCGAATCTTTGAATTTCCTCCATAGACCAACTTTGTGAGAATTTCCTCTAAGTAGAAAACCGCATCTTCATTGAGGATCGC
>Ga0265327_10003605_pt1 | contig 14592 bp, 10 predicted proteins | sample 41621metaG_FD_202089 | JGI IMG/M metagenome (GOLD analysis project Ga0265327, IMG submission 202089) | Rhizosphere microbial communities from Carex aquatilis grown in University of Washington, Seatle, WA, United States - 4-16-21 metaG | ecosystem: Host-associated > Plants > Roots > Rhizosphere... | reverse complement strand
TCCTGAAAATGGCGCTTTAGATTTAAGCAACTGTACGGTATTCTAACGCTTTTGACTGGTAAAAGACGAGAAGGATGCAAGAAAATTATAAGCCTTTGGCAATCGAGCAAGAAGTACAGGCCGCCTGGGATGCGTCAGGCGTATTTAATGTGTCGGAATCGTCTACGCAGGACAAATATTATTGTTTGTCGATGTTCCCTTACCCCAGCGGTAAGCTGCACATGGGCCATGTCCGCAACTACACCATCGGCGACGTAATCAGCCGCTATCAGCGCATGCTGGGCAAAAATGTGTTGCAGCCTATGGGTTGGGATGCATTCGGCCTGCCCGCGGAAAATGCCGCAATGCAGCACGGCGTGCATCCGGCCGACTGGACCTACAGCAACATCGACTATATGCGCGACCAGCTCAAGCGCTTGGGTTTCGGCTACGACTGGGAGCGCGAATTAGCCACTTGCGATCCGCATTATTATAAGTGGGAGCAGTGGTTTTTCCTGAAGCTGCTGGAAAAAGGCCTGGTTTATAAAAAAACCGCACCGGTTAATTGGTGTCCGCACGACATGACCGTTTTAGCGAACGAGCAGGTCATCGACGGTTGCTGCTGGCGTTGCGATACCCAAGTCGAGCGCAAGGAAATCGCCCAGTGGTTTTTAAAAATCACCGCTTATGCCGATGAGCTGCTTGCCTCGCTGGAGACCTTGGATGGCTGGCCGGAGCAGGTTAAAACCATGCAGGCCAACTGGATAGGCCGTTCAGAAGGCGTGGAGATGGATTTCACGGTACCTGACTCGGACCAACCTTTACGCATCTACACCACGCGTCCCGATACCTTGATGGGCGTGACCTATCTCGCGGTGGCGGCGGAACATCCTTTGGCGTTGAAAGCCGCGGAAAGTAATGCCGGGGTTCGCGCATTCATCGATGACTGCAAGATGATGGAAACGTCCGAAGCGGCTATGGAAACCATGGAAAAACGCGGCATCAATTCCGGCGTTAAAGCGATTCATCCCATCACCGGCGAACAGGTGCCGGTATGGATAGCCAATTTTGTGTTGATGGGCTACGGCACCGGCGCTGTGATGTCGGTTCCGGCCCATGACCAGCGTGATTTTGAGTTTGCGCAAAAGTACGGCATTGCGATCAAACAGGTGATTTTCGCCAAAGACGGCGGAGACGATGATTGTTCGGAGCAGGCTTACACCGTAAAAGGCGTGTTAAAGAATTCCGGCGCGTTTGACGGCTTGACCTCCGAGCAAGCTTTTGCGGCTATTTCTGAAGCGCTGGAAAAAGACCAAAAAGGCCAACGCAAAACCAATTTCAGATTACGCGACTGGGGCGTTTCCCGTCAGCGTTACTGGGGCGCGCCGATTCCGGTTATTTATTGCGACGACTGCGGCACTGTTCCCGTGCCTGAACAGGATTTGCCGGTGGAACTGCCTAGGGATGTGGTGCTGGACGGCTCGCAATCGCCGTTGGTCGCGCATCCGACCTTCTCCCATACGACTTGCCCAACCTGCGGCAAAGCGGCGCGCCGGGAAACCGATACCTTCGATACTTTTATGGAATCGTCCTGGTATTTCGCGCGCTTTGCAGGCAGCAACCCGGACAGCATGATCGACCCAAGCGCCAAATACTGGCTGCCGGTCGATCATTATATCGGCGGTATCGAACACGCTATTTTGCATTTATTGTATGCGCGGTTTTATACCAAATTATTGCGCGATGAAGGCTTGTTGGTGTGCGACGAACCGTTTAAAAAGCTGTTGACCCAAGGCATGGTACTGAAAGACGGCAGCAAAATGTCCAAATCCAAGGGTAACACGGTTGATCCGCAAGGCTTGATCGATCAATACGGCGCCGATACCGTGCGCTTATTTATCATGTTTGCCGCCCCCCCGGAACAATCGCTGGAATGGTCCGACAGCGGCGTCGAAGGCGCGTTCAGGTTCCTGAAACGGTTGTGGAAGCAAACGTATCTGCATTGCGATGCCGGTGGTTCTACAGTACCGCTGGATAAACAAAGTTTAAGCACTGAGCAACAAGCCGTGCGCCGCCAACTGCACTTAACTATCCAGAAAGCGACCGACGATTTCGGCAGACGCTATACCTTTAATACCGTAATTGCGGCGAATATGGAACTGATCAACACTTTGTCCAAATTTACCGATGACTCCGATAACGGCAAGGCGGTTCGGCAAGAAGCCTTGGAAGCCATTGTGTTAATGCTGTCGCCGATAGTGCCGCATATCTGCCATCAACTGTGGCTGGATTTGGGGCATCAAGAAGCAGTGGTCAGTGCATCATGGCCCCAAGTTGATGCCACGGCTTTGGAGCAGGATACCTTGGAACTGGTGTTACAGGTTAACGGCAAGTTGCGCAGCAAAATGTCGGTGTCGGTCAATGCGTCTAAAGAAGAGATAGAGGCCATGGCGCTGAATGATGAACAGGTTAAGCGCTTTATTGAAGACAAGCCGATCAAAAAGGTAATCGTGGTGCCTAAAAAACTGGTCAATATTGTCGTTTAGGCCTTACTCAGCACCATCGAATACAATGGAACGCAGATGACGCCGATAAATAGATGATTGTAAAAACTCAGAAATCGCTAAAAAAGCAAGGCGCTCTGAAGTCTACAAGACCTTGGTGTGCTTTTTTAGACAAGAAAAATCTTATTTAAGCATAAGTATCCGTATCATCTGCGTTCTATTCATTTAAGAGGAAAAGGTGTGTTAACAAAAAAAGCAGTCATCTTGATGATGGCTTTGTTATTGAGCGCTTGCGGCTATCATTTGCGCGGCGCATTGGATTTACCGGCAAACCTAAAAAACGTTTATGTAGAGGGTGCATCGGGAGCTCTACACGAGCAATTCAAACAAATCATGAAATCGTCTTCCAGTCAGCTTGCCGACTCGCGTAAAGGCGCCGGTATTGTGGTCAAGATATTTAACGAAGACTTTAACCGGCGCGTGTTGTCGTTGAGCACAAGGGGCAAGTCCAACGAATTCGAACTCAACTATCGCCTGGACTATGAACTTGCCAATGCCGACGACGCCCCGCTGATGGAGCGGCAATCGGTCGACGTCAGACGCGAATATTATAACGATCAGCAGTTTATGATCGCCAAAGATCAGGAAGAAGCCGTGATCCGTAACGAAATGTATCAGCAAGCCGTGCAAACTATCGTGAACCGCGCCCGAGTCGTATTAGAAACAGGCGCAAAATAAATGCGGCTCAAGCCCGAACAAATAACAAGCGCGCTGCAAAAGAGTTTGGCACCGGTTTATTTTATCAGCGGCGACGAGCCGTTACAGCTGGGCGAAATAGCCGATTCAGTCAGGGCGGCCGCACGAAAAGCGGGCTATGAAAGCCGCGAGATCCTTGTCGCCGATGCCGGATTTTCCTGGCAGGACTTAACCGAATCGGCCGGTTCTTTATCCATTTTTGCCGATAAGAAAATTATCGATTTGAGATTGTCCACCGGCACGCCGGGCACCGAGGGCGCTAAAGCCCTGACCGCTTATTGCGAACATTTGCCGCAAGATGTGCTGTTGCTGATTACCGCAGCCAAGACAGCCGGCGCCTCATTAAAAGCGCGCTGGTTTCAGGCTTTGGATAAGGTCGGCTGCATTGTTCAGGTCTGGCCGTTAGAGGGTCAAGACCTGCTGCGTTGGTTACAGCAACGAATGCAACGGCGCGGTCTACAAACTGAACCGGAAGGCCTAAAAATTTTGGCGTCCAGAATCGAAGGCAATCTGTTGGCGGCCGCGCAGGAAATAGAAAAACTTTACGTGTTGTACGGCAGCGGACAGCTCAGCACTCAGCAGATTTTCGATGCGGTGGCCGACAGTTCCAGATTCGATGTGTTTAAGCTGATGGATAGCGTATTGGCCGCCAAAGTAAATCGAATCTTAAAGATCTTGTCCGGTTTGCAGGCGGAAGGCATAGCGGCTCCGGTGGTACTGTGGGCGTTGACGCGGGAAGCGAGGACACTGATCCGGATTAAACAAGCGCTGGCTCAGGGGCAAAACCGGGCGCTGGTGTTTAAAAACAACCAAATCTGGGATAAGCGCCAAGCGCTGGTGAGTGACGCGCTGAACAGGCTGAGCGAACCCGATTTACATAAGATACTGACGCTGAGCGCGAAGGCGGACCGGCAGATTAAAGGCCAACAGCAAGGACAACCTTGGGAAACCTTGCTGGCTGTTTGCCTGATGTTCGCATCCGTGGTAACGGCTCGGCAAATACGGCCCTGATACTGTTAAAACGAATTTTTACCTGTGTTTATGCTTAGGGCAAATACAGCTTAAATCTGGCCCCGCCGAACTGACTGCCGTTGTCGGTAACGATAAAGCCCCGGCTCTTGCCTTGAACATGCAATTGCGCAATGGTTTCGGCAAAAAACAAGCCCAAGCCGGTATTGCCGGTCACCAGATCAAGCTGGGGAAGCCGCTTATAATCGGACGATATCAGATTCTCCGGATAACCCATGCCGTCGTCTTCGATGCTAAAAACAATATAATCATTCTCCTGGGTCACAGAAAGTAGAACCTTGCTCAAGCAATAACGCTGTGAGTTGTTGACTAAGGTGCAAAGCGCATTGCTGATCAGGGTGCTGTCGCAATAACAAAAAAGTTCGCCATCGCATTGGGTAATCAGTTCAATATTGCTTAAAGATAATAAGGTCGATTGCTGGGCGACAATATCCTCCACGATGTCAGCGGCCCTATGTTCGTCTATAGCCAAACTAAATTGAGACAAATCGATTTTATACAATGTCAGTAACTGCATCAGGCTGCTGTTCATGCGATTGGTTTCAAATTCTAAATGTTTGAATTCATTAGGCTTAGGATCTTGATAAATATTCTCAAGCTGGCTGAGCAATGCGCGAAGAGCGGTTAAAGAGTTTTTTATGTCATGTACTGAAGAGGCCAGGATGGCGGGAAAACCAATTGAAAGCATTTGATTATTAGGCATTTTGATGGGCTATTGGTGAGATTTGTATTGAATAGTGTCCAGCTCCGTTTGCAAGCCGCTGATTTGATTGTGAGGTATGCCGAGTTGAATGGCTCTATTAATATAGGATTGAGCACTCATGATTTTTTCCGGATCGGGTTTAGACGTTTTAATGTCATGAATGATGATTTTTATCATATTTAACAGGATCGTGTGATTATCGGGCATCTTTATAATGGCCTTTTCAAAGACCGCCAGCGCCTCTTTAATGTTGCCTTCCTGGAATAATCCGACGCCTTTATTATTAATATCGACCAATTCTTTTTTTATATGCTGGATCAATGTTTCGGCATAGTTTTCGCCGATGACGGCGTCGCACATGGTTACCAGGTTCTTGATAAAAGCTTTGTCGTCAATGTTGGTTTTAACCAGATCGTTAAGAATTTCGTCGCAAATTTCGCCGTTTCCGTTCAGATGAAAAACCTTGGCCATTTCCAGGCGCAGTTCCCTGGAGATCTGCCGGTTAAATTGTTCGCTGAGTTTAAACGCTTTGTTATAGGCTTGCTGGGCCAGCGCTTTATTGCCTTTGGTCTGATGAATCTCGGTTTCCAGTAAGGCGGCTCTGATCTTGGCTTCAGGATCATTGTGAAACTGTTGATTCAGCTCATACAGTACTTTGAGCGCTTCGCTGGCCGCGTTGCTTTTTAAATAAACATTGGCCAAGCCCGAATAGTCGCCGGACGATCGGTGGATAGAGTTTTTGCCTAGTTTAATGGTGGCCGTGTAGGCTTTTTTGGCAAGGGACAGATTGTCGGTTTTATCCGCTAAGGCGGCCAGTTTTTTTTGTCTTAAGATGGACTGGGGAGAAAGCAAAACAGCTGAATTCAGTGAGGATAAAGCATGCTCATCGTTACCGAGAGATTCTTGCGCTTTAACCAACCAATCATAAGCTTCCAGCATCACCGGATATTGTTCGATAAGATCCTGAAAAATCTTAATAGCCTGATCGTAATAGCCCAGAAAAAAAGCCACAATACCTAATCCCATTCTGGCCCAAGGCAATTCTCTTTCGTGCAGAATATCCTGGTAGATCTCTTCGGCGGTCTTAAAATCCCCGACCTTAAGCGTCAATTCGGCTTGCATTTTTAATAGTTGCAAGCGCATTTTTTTACCATCCAGCTGAAGCAGCTTTTCGCAATTGTAAATGGCTTGATAAATATTGCCGTTGTCTATTTCATTTTCGATACTGGCCAAATATTTTTTACGGGCATGGCATCTTTCAATACGGCTTAACAGTTGTTGCCGATTAAAAGGTTTAATCAGATAGTCATCGGGTTTGTTATCAAGGGCTGTAAGCACCATCTCCTGGCTTTGTTCGCAGGTCACCATGATAAAGATGGCGCTGACCGGCAATAGCTTAAGAAACCGGGCTTCTTCCAGGACCTGCTGGCCGTTTTTTCCCCTGAGCAGGTTGTAATCGCAAAGCACAATATCGAACTTGTCAATTCTCATCGCTGTGATTGCGTTGATGCCGTTTTCCGCCTCAACGATAAACCGGGCGCCAAATGCGCCCAATATATGTTTGATGGTTTCGCGCATGATTGCTTGGTCTTCGACGACCAATATCTTTTTTGACGTAAGGTTTATTGCCATAAGGAATCAATTTTAACTTTATTTCTGAGCTGTTGGATTTGGCTTGAACCTCAATAATCACAACAGTTAGGGCAAATAAAGCTTAAATCTGGAACCACCGAACCGGCTATTATTGTCGGTCATAATAAAACCCTGCTTGTCGGCTTGAACATGTAATTGGGCAACGGTCTCCGCAAAAAACAAGCCTAACCCGGTATTACCGGTCGTCATATCAAGCTCGGGAAGTTTCTTGCAATCGGAGGTCAGAAGATTTTCCGGATAACCACTGCTGTCATCTTCGATGCAAAAAACCACATAATCGTCTTCCTGAGTTGCGGATAACAGTACTTTGCTCAAGCAATAGCGCTGGGCGTTATTGACTAATGTGCAAAGCGCATTGCTGATCAAGGTGCTGTCGCAATAACAAAGCAGATCGCTATCACATTCCATGATCAGTTGAATGTCGCCTAAGGATAATAAAGTGGAATGCTGATTGACGATATCCTCCAATAGCTCCGAGGCGCTGTGTTCGTCTATGGTCAGGCTGTATTGGGCGAAATCGATTTTATAAAGCGTCAATAACTGCATCAAGCTATTGTTCATACGATTCGCTTCAAATTCCAATTGTTTGAATTCAATATGCTTTTTATCTTGATAGATGCTTTCAAGCTGGGCATGAAGTGTTCGAAGCACTCTCAATGAATTCTTTATATCATGCACTGAAGAGGTTAAAAGAGAAGGAAAGTTGATTGAAAGCATAGAAGTATTGGACATTTTGGCGGATTATTGCTCGATTTCGTTTTTAAAAGTGTCCAGTGCCGTTTGTAAAACACTGATTTGATCGTGAGCTATGCCGAGTTGAATAGCCGTATTGATATAGGATTGAGTACTGATAATTTTTTCCGGACTGGCGCCGGACGTTTTAATATCATGAAGAATGATTTTTATCAGATTTAAAATGACTTTAGGATTATGCGGTCTTTTCGCGGCGATTTGTTCAAAAACTCCGCGCGCGCCTCTAATGTCGCCTTTTTTAAACAGCTTAGCGGCTTCCTTGTTGAAGTCGACCAATTCTTTCGTTAGAGACTCGACCAGCGTTTCTACATAATTTTCGCCGATAAGTTCGTTACACAGAGCGACAATCTCTTTCATGAAAAGTTTATCGTCAACATAGGTTTTAACTAAATCGTTAAGAATCTCATCGCAGGCTTCACGATTGTCATTCAGGCAAAAAATCTTAGCCATGTTCAGCCGTAATTCTCTCGGTATCTGCTTGTTAAGCTGTCCGTTCAATTCGCATATTTTATTGTAAGCGCGCTCAACCAAACGCTCATTGCCTTTTTCCCGATAAATTTCGATTTCCAACAGGGCGGCCCTTAGCTTTGCTTCAGGCTCGGCTTTAAACTGCTGAGCCATTTTAACCACTATTTCCAAGGCCTTGTCGGCTGCATTGGTTTTTAAATAAGTATTGGCCAAGCCCGAATAATCGGAGAACGATCTGTGAATGGAATTTTTGCCTAACTCAATAATTGCGGTATAGGCTTTTTGGGCAAGGTCGATATTGTCAGTTTTATCAGCCAGCACGGCCAGCTTCTTTTGTCTTAAAATGGACTGCGGCGCAAGCGTAACGGCAGCGCTGATTGAAGATAAAGCCAACTGGTCGTTGCCCATAGCCTCGTATGCTTTTACCTGCCAATCGTAAGCCTCCAACATGGCCGGGTACTGTTTGATCAGCCCCTGAAAAGTGTTAACCGCGTTATCGTAATCGGCAAGACAATACGCCACAACACCCATGCCCAGTCGGGCCCAGGGAAGTTCCCTTTTATCCAGAATATCTTGATAAACTTTCTCGGCGGTCTTAAAGTCGCCCACTTTGATGCTCAATTCAGCCTGCATTTTTAATAATTGCAAGTGCATGCTTTTATTATCCAGCTCAAGCATCTTTTCGCAATTGCGTATGGCTTGAAAAAGATTGCCGCTGTCTATTTCGTTTTCAATGCCGGCCAAGAATCTCTTACGGGTATCGCATTTTTCAAGAAGACTTGAAACCTGTTTTAAGCTAAACGGCTTTATCAGGTAATCATCGGGTTTGTTATCGACAGCGTTAGGCGCCAAGCCCAAACGGTGCTCATCGGTCGCAATCATAAAGATGGCATTGACCGGCAATAACTTAAGGTGTTTAGCCTCATCCAAAACCTGTTGCCCGGTTTTTTTACCCAGCAAATCGTAATCGCAAAGCACAATATCGAACTTGTCTTTTTTCATCGCCGCGATGGCGTCGACGCCGGATTCCGCCTCAACAATAAACCTGGCGCCCAACGACCCGAATATATGTTTGATTGTTTCGCGTAAGTTTGCGTGAGCTTCGGCAATCAATATTTTTTTTGACGTGAGATTTATGGCCATAGAGATTAATTCTAACCTTATATTTTATCTGTCTGCTTTGGACTTGAAAAAAACCAATATGCCCCTATATCGGCGCTAATCTTATAATTTACTCAGGATTAATAAAAATGACTGTTGAAGCAAAAAAAGAAACCTTAGGTTTTGAAACTGAAGTTAAACATCTGCTGCATTTAATGATTCATTCATTATATAGCAACAAGGAAATATTTTTACGCGAATTGATTTCCAATGCATCGGATGCGGCTGACAAACTACGTTTTGAAGCGCTGTCCAATGACAGCTTGTATGAAGGCGACAGCGAGCTGAAAATTCGCCTGGAATACGACAAAGACAAACGCACGATTACCATCATTGATAATGGTATCGGTATGACTCGTGCGGAAGTTCAGGAACACATCGGAACGATCGCAAAATCAGGCACCAAACAGTTTTTTCAAGCATTAACCGGCGACCAAGCCAAAGACAGCGAATTAATCGGTCAGTTCGGCGTGGGGTTTTACTCTGCGTTTATTGTTGCCGATAAAGTGACCTTAATCACTCGTAAAGCCGGCGCCGATAAGAGCGAAGGCGTGCGCTGGGAGTCAGCGGGCGAGGGCGATTACACCTTGGAATCGGTGGAAAAAGCCCAGCGCGGAACCGAAATCGTCTTACACATGAAAGAAGCCGAAAGCGAGTTCCTGGACGGCTACCGTATCCGCTCCATCGTCAGAAAATTCTCCGATCACATTTCCCTGCCTATCGTAATGGATAAAGAAGCAGCACCCTCTATGGGTGGAGAGGAAGGCGAACAAGAAAAACCGGCGGAAATCGTCGAAGAAACCGTTAACTCGGCATCCGCACTTTGGACCAAAGCCCGCCAGGAAATTTCCGAGGAAGCCTATAACGAATTTTATAAGCATGTGGGCCACGACTTTCAAGACCCTTTAACCCATATTCACAGCAAAGTCGAAGGCACTAACGAATACACCTTGTTGCTTTATGTCCCGTCACGCGCCCCGTTCGATATGTGGGACAGAGACGCCAAACACGGCGTAAAGCTGTACATACGCAAAGTGTTTATTACCGATGATGCCGAGCAATTAATGCCGCGCTATCTGCGCTTTATCAGAGGCGTTATTGACGCCAATTCCCTGCCGTTGAACGTGTCACGGGAAATTTTGCAGCAAAGCAAGCAAATCAACACCATTAAATCGGGCGCCGTTAAGAAAGTGCTGGGGATGCTGGAAGATTTGGCCAACAATGAACCGGAAAAATATGAAAAATTCTGGTCTCAATTCGGCCCGGTTCTTAAAGAAGGCCCGATTGAAGATCATGGCAATAAAGCGCGCGTCGCCAAATTACTGCGTTTCGCATCGACACATGCCGATACCGACAAACAGGATGTTTCGCTGGAAGCGTACGTCAGCCGCATGAAAGAAGGCCAAGACAAAATTTATTATGTCACCGCGGACACTTTTTCGGCGGCGAAAAACAGCCCGCACTTGGAAATCTTCCGCAAAAAAGGTATTGAAGTGTTATTGCTGTCGGATCGCATTGACGAATGGTTGGTGTCTAATCTGGACGAATTTGACGGTAAGCATGTACAGTCTGTCGCCAAAGGCGATTTAGACTTGGGCGTTTTGGACGGCGAAGAGAACAAAGAAGCCGAAGAAGAAATCAATAAAGATTTTGAATCTGTGCTAAAACAAATTAAGGACGTGCTGGGCGATAAAGTCAGCGAAGTACGTTTGAGCCATCGTTTAACCGAATCGCCTGCCTGTCTGGTTGCCGATGTTTACGGCATGAGCCTGAACATGGAAAGAATCATGAAAGATGCGGGACAGGGGTTTGGCATGGGCATGGGCAGAAAGCCTATCTTCGAGCTTAATCCAACTCATGCTTTAGTGGTTCGGATGAAAGAAGAACAAGATGACAGCCGTTTTGCCGATCTGACTCATATCCTGTTCGATCAGGCTATTCTCAGTGAAGGCGGGCAGCTGGACGATCCGGCAGCCTTTGTCCATAAATTGAATGGCTTATTGCAGGGCTTGTTGCATTAAACCGTAGAAAATCAAAAAAGGCTGGATATTCTCCAGCCTTTTTTATGCATGACGGATTCTTAGAATATAAAACCGAAACCCAGGTTGAAGTCATCCGGTAAAGGGCCTTGCTTCGCAGCATAATTGCGATAATCGGCCTTGATCACGACATTGGGAATAGGCTTATATTGCAACCCCACCTGAAAGATTTGCCAATCTTTTGTAGGATCGTTAGCAAAACCGATTGGTGCTTTAGCAACCGTATTCAACTTCTCATAGCGGAAGAACGGAGCAAGATATTGGGTGGTGTCTCGCCATAACAGCGGCAATACGTCATAACCTAGCTCTGAGTAAAAGCCGTAGTTTTCCGAGCCGACGAGAGTGTTATTGTTGGCGCTAACGAGATCGGCATTATTAATATGCCCCCATGAACCCAAGGTGCGGAATTCCAGACCGCGATATTTCCATTGCACATGCGCTTCATAAAGTTGCGTAAAAACATTGGCTTTTTGTCCGGCAAAAGTCTGGTTTTGTCCGGAATTGCCAATATAAGCCGAACCGCCGAAAGTAGCACCCGGCAACATTCTAGGTTCATAATCCATACGGGCAACATAACCGAAGTTTTCGGCTCTGGCATTGCTGCCGCCGCCGCGTCCTTCAACAATACCGTCTGAACCGAATCCTGTAGCATTTAAGCCATTAACGACATAAGTGGTATAAGTCAGGTTCGGGGTAATGGCACCAAATAAGCCCGCGCCCATTTCGCGCCAAGTACTGGGTATGATGCGTTGTTCAACTTCAGGACGATGATTACCAAAGTAAAATAACGGTTCATGAATCCGGTTGACCAAGCCCATCGGCATCAACACCAAACCCGCTCTAACATTGGCTTTTTGATTAATAAAGAAATCCAGCGACGCAAATTCGACCGAAACCTCGCCTTTCTCTTCCGGACCTTCGCCGGTAGACGCATGTTCAAACTCAAGTTCACTATTGAAAAGAATGCGATCGGTAAATTTATAACCCGCATACAACACCATACGCTCCATGTCGGCGCTATCGTTGCTGTCTCCCTTATCTCCAACCTTAGCCGAATAATTACCTTCACCATAACCGCCAATGGACAAACCTTTACCGGCCGAATAAATTTTCGATGCCGCAGGCCCTAAACCATAGGCGCTTTTGTATTTCGCTTCTTCCGGGATAGACAGGTTAGTACGCAATTTTTCGACTTCCTGGCTCAGCACATCGGTTTTACGCTCTAAACTCTTCACATCGCTGCCGGCGGCTTTAACTGGAGCTGGAATTGGAGCCGAAGCTGACGCCTGCATCCCTGCTTTCATTTCATCAATTTGTTTTTGCTGCGCTTGAATGATTTTCCACATATCTTCCATTGTTTGCGGCTTTTCCAAGGCGTTAACAGGTGCGTTTAATGCCACCAGTGCTGTCAATACTCCGCTTCTTAATAAGAATTTATTTTTTTTCATTTATACAATCTCTCACAAATAATAGGTGAAAGAAGTATAGGTTAAATAGTTATAGTGATGCAAACGATTCTTATTTGATGGATAAACTTAGAATATTTTATCCATCAAATATTTCTGTGAATTAAAAATGCAGTCAGATTTCGACTTTAATGGCTAAGCGTTTTAATAAGCGGTGAAAATTGCCTCGATCGAGTCCTAAAATGCGTGCCGTAGCAGCCATATTGCCCTGTTGCACAGCTAGCTGTTGCTGAATAAGTTGGCGCTGAAACTCATCCACCGCATTTTTAAAGTGTATCGGCGAGGAGGGCGCCGCCGGCGAATCAGGAGCGGTACTGATACGCGAATCATTGAACGGCTCCGGCACTATATCCAAGTAAGCTAAGGATATGGTTATAAAATTTGCTTGTCGATTGTCCGGAGTCGCTGACTTTAGCGCGGCCCGACTGAGTAAATGCTCCAATTCACGGATATTGCCCGGCCAGCTGTATGCCAATAAAGCTTTCTTGGCGTCTTGGTCCAAACGCAACTTTTTAATGCCCAAACGCTGCTGGTTCTTCTCCAAGAAAGCACCCGCCAGTAATAAAACATCCTTGCCCCGTTCGCGCAATGCCGGAACATGCATCGGATAAACAGCCAAACGATGATAAAGATCCGGCCGGAACAAGCCCGCAGCAACCTCTTGTTGCAGATTGCGGTTAGTGGCGGCAATAACCCGCACATTGACTTTGATTTGTTTATCGCTGCCGACGCGCTGTATTTCGCCGTTTTGCAAAGTACGCAATAACTTAGCCTGAATGGAAAGCGGCAGTTCGCCGATCTCATCCAAAAAAATCGTGCCGCCGTTAGCCAACTCGAATTTGCCGGTTCGATCGCTGATCGCGCCGGAAAACGCGCCTTTGCTATGACCGAATAACTCACTCTCGGCAATACTCTCGGGTAATGCCGCGCAATTGACGTAAACCATAACTTGATCGGCGCGATTCGATTCAAGATGAATGCGCTGGGCGACCAATTCTTTCCCCACTCCCGTTTCGCCCAAAATTAAAACGGCCAATTCCGACGGTGCGACAATGGAAATTTCGTTACACAATTTCCGCATGCATTCGCTGTCGCCGATCATGTCGCGATTAGTATTTTCTTTAAATAAGGTTTGAGTCACATAACGCACCCGTTGCTCCAAAGAGGCAATCAAGCCCGCCGCCTTGACTGTCGCCGCGGTCAAGCTGATAAACGTATTCAGCTGTATCGGGTCGATATGGTCAAAACTACCCGGAGTCAGCGCATCCAACGTTAAAACCCCCCAAGGCTCTCCATCAATAAACAGCGTAGCTCCCATGCAATCATGCACCAACAGCTGATCATTATCCGATTCAATGAGTCCGTCATAGGGATCGGGCAGCTCGGAATCGGCGGGAAAACGTAGCGATTGATCGGCAGCTAAAATTTGCGCCAGGCGCGGATGCTCACTGACCATAAATCGCCGTCCCAGAGTATCTTCCGATAAACCGTTAACCGCCAGCGGTATCAAACACTGGTTTTCGAATTTGAGCAGCGCGGACGCATCGCAAGGAAAAATCCGGCACAAATGCGCTAATAATCGTTGATAGCGTTGTTCCGCCGACATGTTCGTGGACAGGTCGGCGACAATAGAAATCAACGAGGTAAAAAATAAGTTTGTCGTCATAATGATAACGCTGATGTTAATTAAACAACTCAAAGTGATGTCAATAAAACAACAATACTCTGACTAACTCAGAAAACACAAGGTTTTTTCGATTGGCATAGTAAGTGCTCTTATCTATTTCATTGGAAGAGTCCAATTAACCTGAAAAAACAATACCTGTTCATAGTCATCAACACTATTTAATCTCGAGGAGAGTACCTGATGTTTTGTTACCAATGCGAACAAACCGACCGCTCCAATGTCGACAGCGGTTGCGCTACTGCCAAAGGCATGTGCGGCAAAGACGCCACAACGTCCGATTTGCAGGATTTACTGGTTCACGGCGTTAAAGGCATTGCCCAATACGCCAAACGCGCTCGCGCGTTGAATGTTCCGGATAATGCCGCCGACGATTTCATCCTCTACGCAATGTTCA
>Ga0265327_10003604_pt1 | contig 14601 bp, 13 predicted proteins | sample 41621metaG_FD_202089 | JGI IMG/M metagenome (GOLD analysis project Ga0265327, IMG submission 202089) | Rhizosphere microbial communities from Carex aquatilis grown in University of Washington, Seatle, WA, United States - 4-16-21 metaG | ecosystem: Host-associated > Plants > Roots > Rhizosphere... | reverse complement strand
CGCGCCGACTTCGGTCGCGGTTTTTGTCGGCTACACGCATCCGTTCAAGACCAATCCCGCGACGTTTGGCGTGCCCGTTGAAATCTTCAGTTTCAGCGACTACGAAGCCCAGTTCGGCGGATTTTTCCCGAGCAAGCTCATTGACGGCAATGTTGCCCGAGCAGTGAACGATTTTTTCCTCAACGGCGGCGCCCACGCCTATGTCGTCAGCACCAACGGTAAACCATCGGATGCCACTTCGACCTTGACGTATTCACTGAGCGACGGCGGCGACCAGGCGCCGAGCGGCGCGCTGGCGGTGCGGGTTACTCAAGCGGAAACCGAATTCGGCCCCGGCATCTTGTTTAAGGCCATCGAGCCCATCGACCAAGTTCCAATGAGCATCACGCTGAACTCGGCGGACGGCAGCAGCGCCGACATTACCATCGCCTATGGCAGCCGCAGCGAGACTTTCCGCAAGCTCACGCTTGACAAGGCTGCCCCGAAGTTTCTCGACAATGCCATCAACGGTCTTTCCAGCCTGGTGACCGTCGAGCCTACGATAGCCCCCAATTACCCGGCAAGCTTTCCCGTCGGCCTCAATACGCAGACTTTCGTGACACCGGCGGCAGCGGCGGTGCCGGCAACGGCCAAAGGTGTTTTCCATGTGACGGATTTCGACGAGGTCTTTGCTGAAGACCGCCCGCTCGACAAGCTACCGGTCTTCAACCTGATGGCCATTCCGGGCATCGTGAACATCGGCGTGCTCAGTGAGGCGCTGGCTTTTTGCGAGCGCAAGCACGCCTTCTTCATCATGGATCCGCCGCGCGGTGACCAGGCCGACAATTTGCCGGGCAAGCATTGGATCGGCGATTTCATTCAACTGGGCGACCCCGCCGGCAATGTCGCGCCGAAAAGCCAGAATGGCGCGCTTTACTTCCCCTACGTCAAGTCTATCGACGCGCTGACCGGCGACTCAATCAGCTCGCCGCCCTCCGGCTTCGTCGCCGGCATCTATGCGCGCACCGACACCAACCGAGGCGTGTGGAAAGCGCCGGCCGGGCTGGAAACGAGCATTCTAGGCACCAGCGGCGTGGTCGATTCCGGCCGCATGACCGACAACCGCCAAGGCAGTTTGAATCCCATCGGCGTCAATTGCCTGCGCAGCTTCCCGACAGGCACCGTTGTGTTCGGTGCCCGAACCCTGGTCGGGCAGGATACCAACAAGGCCTTCGAGCAATGGAAGTATGTCCCCGTCCGGCGCATGGCGCTGTTCATCGAGCAAACGCTGCTGCAAAACCTCCGCTGGGTCATCTTCGAGCCCAACGACAACCCGCTGTGGGTTTCGATCCGCACCAGCATCGACAATTTCATGCTGGGCCTGTTCAGCCAAGGCGCTTTCCAAGGGGCCACGCCGAGCCAGGCGTTCCAGGTCAAATGCGACTCGTCGACTACGACGCAGTCCGACATCGACAACGGTATCGTCAACATCGTCATCGCCTTCGCGCCGCTGAAGCCGGCCGAGTTCGTCATTATCAAAATCGCGCAACTTGCCGGACAGGCACAACAATAGGAGATTCGCCATGGGCAAACCGTTCTCGGTCAACATGAACCGCTTCGATCCCTACAAGAACTTCCATTTTCTCGTGTATTTCGAGGGATCGTCGACGCCGGTGGCGGGGGTGAGCAAGGTGAGCGGCCTCAAGCGTTCCTCCGATGTGATTGAATACAAGGAGGGTGGCTATATGGTCACCCGCAAGGGCCTGGGGCGCACAAAATATGAGGCGATCACGTTGGAACGCGGCGTGACCCATGATATTGATTTTGAAGACTGGGCCAACGCCGCGCAAATTCTGGACAAAGGCGCGCCTGCGCAGTCGCTGCAAAAATTGCGTAGAGAAGTGAGCATTGAGTTGCTCAACGAGGCCGGCCAGCCTGTGCAACGGTATTTAGTACACAAGTGCTGGGTTTCGGAATACCAAGCGCTGTCGGATCTGGACGGCGGCGGCAACGCCGTCGCCATCGAGCACATCAAGCTGGAGAACGAGGGCTGGGAGCGTGACAAAAGCCTCACCGAGCCGACGCAGATATAAGCGTCGGTGAAAGCTGCCGCCATGACGGAGTGCCACGGGGCGGATGAAGCGGGGCGCGGATCTTCTTTTGCCTTGCATCTGGCGCATCCTTACCGCCTGCCGGTCAGTGCAATCGACATCCGCCTGAGTCCATTCGCCGGACGGGAGGAATTACTGCTGGCCGAGGCGTCGGCGCTCGACATGACCCTGGCCGTCGCCCTGCTCGACAGCACGGCCTTGCGCAGCGACGGCACTGTGCTCGACTGGGCAAAACTGCCGTGTACGGATATTGATGCGGCGCTGTTGCATTTGCGCCGGGCTGTCTTAGGCGATGCCATCCGCGCCGATGTGGTTTGCCCGTCGGCGGCTTGCGGCAAACGCATCGACATCAGTTTTAGCGTCGGCGAGTTTCTTGCCCATCATTCGTCGCGCCGGGTTCGCGGCGTCGAACCGGCCGCCGACGGCTGGTTTCGTTTCGCCGACGGCTCGGCGACATTCCGCCCTCCGACCGGCGCGGACATCGCCGCCGCCGCAACCGGCGGCGACCCCGAGCGTGAATTGGCGCACCGCTGCGTCCGCCCTGCCGATTTGCCAGGGTCGGCCTGGCGTCGCGCCGTGCGCGCCCTCGAAGCGATGGCACCCAGCTTGGCCGAGACTTTGCTGGGCGAGTGCGCCGAATGCGGCGTGGCAGTTGACGTTTATTTCGACGCGCGCAGCTTCGCGCTGCGCGAATTGCGCGACCAGGCGGCATTCATCTACGGGGACACGCATATGCTCGCATGCCATTACCATTGGGCCGAGGCCGATATTCTCGCCCTCCCGCGCAGCCGCCGCATCCACTATGTGGACATGCTGGCCGCGTCGCAAGGCGGGTCTTGACATGGCCGGCCTGTCTTATTTTGGCCGGCTCCTGCGCGGCGCGCCGCCGCAAGGATTGACGGTGAACCCCGGTCATCCTTTGCTGCTGCGCTGGCAACTTGCCCAGCCGGCCGAGCCGGCCAGCGCCAACGTCCCGCCACAGGCGACTTTGCCGGCCGCCGATGCCCGGTCTCGCCCAGCCTCGGGTTTCGATAGCCACAGCCCTACGCTGACGCCAGCGCCTGCGATGGAATTCCCACCCAACGCGGCGTCCGGCGCAGCACGGCCTAGGCCAGCGGAGGCGGCAAGCTCCCGGCCAGCCGCCGGCCCGAGCCCCGCTCCGTTTTTTCGCCGTGTAGCCGGTTCTGCCGCTGCTCCGCAGGTGTCAATGTCAATCCGCCCGGTCGAAACGCCGTCGCACGAATCGTCTGGCTCGCCCGCGTCGGGCACGGCGTGGCGCGGCGAGGAACGCTTGCCGTCGCGGCCGGCCTCGCCTGCGCCTGCCGCAGCGCAGGCGAGGCCAATCCAGGGCGAAGCCTTCGCCGCCCCGCGCCAAAGACCTGCCGCTGTCAGCCACACCCCGGCATCGGGGCAGGAACGTCCCGTTGCCGCGCCTGTGGGCGAATCGTCCGAAGACAGCGGGGTGCAGCCGCCGGTGCCGCGCCGTCCAGCGCCGCCGGCAGCCAACACGGCTGGACGCGCCGTCGAATCGCCCGCGCCCGCCCAGTTCCTCCGCCCCCCAGCGCCAGAGTCTAAACCGGCTGAGGCGCGTGCCGAGCCGCCGCCTCGCCAAAGCGGCGGCGTCCACATTGGCTCTATCGACATCCGCATCGAGCCGCCGCCGGTTTCGCCTCCGCCGCCACGCGCCGCCGCGCAGCCTTCGGCCGCTCCGTCGGCACCGTTAGCGCGTGGTTTCGCATCTTCGTTCGGATTACGGCAAGGATAGGAGCTTGCACAATGTCGCTCGCCAGATTTGGAATACTGGATTTTTCTTTCGTGACCGACACGCTGATCCAGCTTTTGACCGATTGCATTGACAACTGGCCGCTGTGGGCACCGGCCGGCAATTTAGGCGGCGGCGGGATTAACAAATTCAACATCAACATCACCGGCGCCGCGCCGGACACCGTGCGGGCCGACGGCGGATGCCAACTCAGTCTGTACCTGTTCCATGTGGCCCAAGACCCCTATCAGCGCAACTCGCCCGTGCTTGGCCCGCGTGTCCAGCCAGTTCCACAACAGCCTTTGAGCCTTAATCTGTACTACTTGTTGAGCGCGTTTTCGCAGGCCGACTATCAGCAAGAGCAACGGGCGATGAGCATCGCGATGCGCTGCTTCCATCAACATCCCATCGTCCGCGCCAAGGTGCCGATTCCCGTGCTGCCCCTGCCTGCGCCTTTGCAATTCCAGCCCGAGGAATTCATCCTCACATTGGAGTCCGAGCCGGTCGACAGTTTGTCGCGGCTTTGGCAATCGGTGACATCCTCGATGCGCTTGGCGTCAATCTACAAAGTCAGCGTCGTCTTCGTGACGCCGCCGGAACCCGATGCCGCAACCGCCAAAGGCGTCCAACAGATCAGCTTGGCGGTGGACCCGTCGGCACTGCCGTTTGTCGAGAATGGGCAATTGATCGGCAGCTACCGGAAAGTCAGCTACACCTCGCCGTCCAGCTCGGCGGCAAGCCCGAAGACGGTCAGCTATGATTCCTCGGCGGCCACCGCCGCCGCGGGCCAGACGCTTATTCTATATGGCGCGGGTTTGAGCGACGGCAAGGGCAAGCCGAATCCCACCGCCAAGCGGCTTTATCTATTGAGCCCCGCCGGCACCGAACAGGAAGTGACCGGCTGGATTGTGCCCGACCCGAATCCCCACGCGCCGCCGCCGGCCATCGTCCTCGACTCGCGGCTCACGGTCAAACTGCCCGCCGCCCCGCCCGATCCCGGCGTGTACCAGATGCGCGTTGGCAGCGACAAGCTGTTGGGCGATGCGACGGACGCCCGCAGCAACACTGTCCCACTGAGCATCGCAGCGGCCGTGACCGGCCTGCCCTTGTCGCCTACCCCGCCGATTCTAGCCGTCAATACGCTGACCGGCGTCGGCTTTATCAGCGGCAAGACCGAGCTTTTGCTCGGTGCTGTGGTGCTGCTGGAAGGCCCGGCGCAGCCTGGAAATTTCCAGGTCGCCAGCGGCAACACGATTAATTTTCAAATCCCGGCCGGCCTGTCGTCCGGTTTGCACGCCGTGCGCGTGCGCGTGAACCAGGTGGAATCCGATCCTTCCTGGTGGGTGTCGGTACCATGAACCGCGCCCTCGACACGGCCGAGCGGATCGAGTCGTTCGCGCCGGCGTTCCTGCGCGCAATCCGGCTGCGCGGCCAGCGCCGCGCCTTGTGGTTGCGCGCGCAAGGCGCGGCTGAAGCCGGCCTGGACTACCCAGGCGAGGCGATTTCGCATGCCGAGATCGACCGTATTCTGAGTGGCGGCGAGCCTGCCGCCCAAGCCGAATCCACCTTTTACGCGACTGACGCGCTGGCGCGGCCGCTCGGCAAGGCGATCAAGCTGGCCGACGCGCAATTCCGCCGCGACGAGTCTTGGCTGCGCTTGGGCCGCGAATTCGGGCTGTCGTCTTACGAGCTGGATTTCCTGTCCCTGCTCGTCGCCGTGGAGGTCGATCCGCTGTTGCGGCGGGCCTATGGCTATCTCAATAACGACGCGACGGCGTGCTATCCGACGCCGTGGCTGGCCGCCTGCTTGTTTGAATGGCCTGCGCCCGTCCGTTTCACCCCCGAATCCGGGCTGGTTCGCTGGCGTTTCGCACGGCCCGAGGATGGCGCGGGCAATCCGTGGGGCGTCCATGCGCCTTGGCTCGCCGACATCCACAGCGTGGCCTGGGTCGCCGAGGGCCAAGCGCTAGACCCTAGCCTGGCCGGAGCGCTGCGGCTCGCCGGGCTGTCCTTGCCGACGCTTTGCCTCTATCCCGCAGAGCTTGCCGCGATGTGCGATTTCATCAAGGCGATGCGGCGTGGCGGCGCGGATTCGCCCCGCGTGGAAATCGACTTGATCGGCGCGGCGGGTTCGGGTCGGCGGACTTTGCTTGCCCAGCTTGGCAAGGCGCTAGGGCGGCCGGTGTTCATCGCCGACGCCGGCCGGTTGCTCGGCCCCGAACAGCCGCTGGCCGTGGCGGTCGACAACGCCATCCGTGCCCTGCGGGCGGCCCGCCTGGCCGGGGCCGTGCTGCTATGGCAGGACGCCGAGGCGATAGACGCGAAACTATGGGCGGCCTGGCCTTGGCACTGCGCCGACGTTTTGACCTTGTTCAGCGCGTCCGCGCCGCTGGCCGCGCATGCGCGGCCAGGCGCGGTGTGGCAAGCGTATAGCTTGCCTAGGCTCGACCGGTCGCGGCGCATCGCCGTGTGGAGCCAGCATGCGGCCGCGCCGCTGCCGGACGTGGTGGCGGAACGCATTCTCACCCCGGCCGAAATCGTGGCGGCGGCCCTGGCCCTCCCGGCCGGCCCGCAGGCGGTCGCGCAAGCCTGCCGGCAGAATTTACGCGCGACGGCCGGCGAGTTGTTCGCACCGCTGGCCTGCCCTTACACCTGGGACGACATTATTCTCGACGCGGGCGTCCGCCACCATCTGCTCGAATTTGAAACCCAAGCGCGGCTGCGCTGGCAGGTTTACGAGGACTGGGGCTTCGGCAAGCTGTGCCCGCTAGGCCAGGGTATCAGCGCGATGTTCGCAGGCCCTAGCGGCACCGGCAAGACGATGGCCGCGCAAGTGCTGGCGGCTTCGCTGGGCTTGGAGCTGTACCGCATCGACCTGGCCGGCGTGGTCAATAAATACATCGGCGAGACCGAAAAGCGCCTCAAGCAGGTCTTCGAGGTTTGCGAACGCGCCAATGTGCTGCTGTTTTTCGACGAGGCCGACGCGCTGTTCGGCCAGCGCACCCAGGTCAAAGACGCCCACGACCGCTACGCCAATATCGAGATCGACTATCTGTTGCAGCGCATGGAGCAGTACGACGGGGTGGCGGTCTTGGCGACCAACCGTAAAAACGACATCGATCCGGCTTTTCTGCGGCGGATTCGCTTTGTCGTCGATTTTCTGCCGCCCGGCCCGGCCGAGCGCCTCGCGCTATGGCGGCTGGCGTTGCCGCAGGAAACGCCAGCGGGCGAGCCCTTGCTCGATCAGATCGACTGGGATTTTCTGGCCAACAAGCTGGCCATCACCGGGGCCGATATCAAATCCGCCGCGCTGGCTGCCGCTTTTCTCGCCCACGCCGAAGGCGGGCGCATCGGCATGCGGCAGATTCTCCACGCCGCCCGCCGCGAGATGTTCAAGCGCGGGGTGGCGTTGCGTCCGGGGGACGAGCTGGGGGCGATCCATGGCTGAGATCCATATCGAGCGCTTGTCCTTGGACGTGCCGGGATTAAGCGCGCAGCGCGGCGAGCGACTGGCGCGTCGGATCGCCGACGGGCTGGCGGCGGCGGCGCTGGGGCGTGGCGGGGCAGGCGCCATTCCCGGCTTGAGCATCAGCCTGCGCGGCGCGCCGGGCGAAAGCGACGAGGCGCTGGCCGGCCGCATCGTCGCCGAAATCATCCAGCAATTCAATCAGATCGCCTGAGGAGGGCCGAAGATGGCGGGAAAATACATCAAAGGTGCCTTGATCGAGTTCACGCAAACCTTCCTCGTGCCGCTGCCCAATGTCATTGTCTTCCAGTTCAATCCGGAAACCATGACGCACACCTGGAGCCAGGCGGCGGCGGACAGCGCGGCGCGGCAAGGCGAGCATGGCAATCCGCTCGCGGTCAAGGGCGTGCCGGGCGAGTCGTTTTCGTTCAACCTGGCCATGGACGCCGCCGACGTGATCGCCAGCGGCAGCCCTGTGGTCGCCGAGCTGGCTTCGCTCAGCGGCGTGTATAGCCGGCTCGCGGCCCTGGAGTTGTTGCTGTATCCGGTGCCTTCGCCGACCGCCGGCCTGCTCGGCACGGTCAGCGCGGCGGCCAATATTTCAGTCAGCGCGGGCGGTGTTTCGGTCGGCGCGTCCGCCGCCGCCCAAGACACCGAAGTGCCTAAGGGGCAACTGCCCACCGTGTTGTTCGTGTGGGGCCCCGGCCGCATCCTGCCGGTTCGCGTGACCACCTTGACCGTTACCGAAAGGCTGTACGACACGCTGTTGAATCCAACGCATGCGGAGGCGCAGATTGCTTTGCAAGTGCTGACGCCGGCCGAGCTGAAGGCCGTCACAGGCCCGCTGGCCGACATCGCCAAAGTCGCCTATGACTATTCGCAGGGCCTGCGCCAGGTCTTGGCGGCGGCCAATCTGGCGAACGCGGCGGATTCGATCCTTGGAATGCTCCCCATCTAGCGAGGTAAGCCATGTTCTATCCCGGCAGTCGTTACCAGAACACCGGCACTTACACCGTCACCCGCGCCGACGGCACGCGCGTCAGCGTGGCGCGTTTGCCGTTGCCGCAGGCCCCGCCGCTGCTCGGCTACCATCCCCGGCAGTCGGCGCAGCGGCTGGATTTGATCGCCGCGCATTATCTCGCCGACGCGACGGCGTTTTGGCGGCTGTGCGACGCCAATGCCGCGATGGTGCCGGACACGCTGGCGGCGCGCGAGCGGGTCGGCATTCCGGGCAAGGGGCCTTAGAGCGATGCCCAGCACATTTAACCTGCTGCTAAACGGCACGCCCGCCGACGACAAGCTGAAAACGGCGCTGTCTTTGCTGGAGGTCGAGGAAAACGCCGACCTGCCTGGGGCCATCCAGTTCCGCGTGCCGGTCTCCGCAACCGACGGCGGCGATTTGAGCTACGTCAATGACGCCCGCTTCGCCCCGTTTGCCCATATCGCCGTGGTCGCCACGCCTGGCGGCGGCCAGCCGCAATGCCTGTTCGACGGCTATGTGCTGTCGCACAAATTGCACCTTGAAACCGGGGCGACCGGTTCGTCGCTGCAAGTCTGGGGACAGGACGCCTCTTGGCTGATGAATCTGGACGAGAAGACCCGCGAATGGACGGATGTCACCGACGCGGATGTCGCCAACGCGGTGTTTGGCGATTACGGCGTCACGCCCTCGCCCGACAACAGCGAAGACGACTCCCCGGCGCACACCGAGGACGGCCACAGCCTGATGCAACGGGCGACCGACATCCAGTTTCTGCGCAGCCTGGCGCGGCGCGCCGGCAAGCTCTGCCGGGTTACCTGCGCGGACCGGCCCGGCCAGTACACAGGCTATTTCGCCAAGCCTAAACTCGACGGCGAACCGGTCGCCACGCTGATGTTGAGCGACCCGGTGTCGTGGAATATCACCGCCTTGGATATCGAATGGGAGGTGACGCGGCCGACCGCCGTCGCGGCGCGGCAAGCCTTGTTCAGCGCCGCCGACGAGGACGGCGCCAGCGCCGACACCGATGACTCGGGCCTCAGCTTGCTCGGCCAGCGCGGGCTGGCGGATTTCTCCGGCAAGGCGATGAAAGTGATGTTGACCGCGCCGGTGGACGAGGGCGGCGAACTCGGCATACGCGCTCGCGCGCTGCTGCGCGAGGCCGGCTGGTTTGTCCGCTGCGAAGGCGAGGCGGATGTTGCCCGGCTCAACGCGATTTTGCGGGCCGGCACGGTCGTGCAAATCAGCGGTGTCGGCGCTTTGCACTCGGGCAAGTATTACGTCTGGAGCGTGCGCCATTCAATCACCGCCGAGTCGCACACGATGAGATTCGTCCTTTTCCGCAACGCCGTTGGCACGCCGCCCGCCGATGTCGGCGGCGGCATTCTCGACGGTTTGCTGTAACGCCGATGGACGCCCAACTGCTGGATGAAATCCTGGAGCGGCTGCGCAACCGCTTTTATGGCAAGTATCGCGGCGTCGTCACCGAGATTGACAGCGCCACCCTGCGCATCAAGGCCAAGGTGCCCGCCGTGCTCGGCACGCAGCCGACCGGATGGTGTCGGCATTGCGTGCCTTACGCCGGCCCGGATGTTGGCATGGTGTTCCTGCCCGAGGCCGGCGCGGGCGTGTGGATCGAGTTTGAAGGCGGCGACGTGTCCTATCCGATCTGGACGGGCTGCTATTGGCGCGACGGCGAGACGCCGGCGGACGCCGGCCCTAGGGTCAAGGCCATCGTCACCGCCGGCCAGTTCAAAATCCTGATCGACGACGACGGCGGCACGCTGACGATTACCGACAGCAACCAGAACACCATCACGCTGGACGCCTCAGGCATCACGCTGGCGCGTGGCGCGGGCAAAGTCGAAGTCGGCGTTGCCGAGGTCAACATCAATGACGGCGCTTTGGAGGTCATGTGAGGATGAGGCTATGGCCGCTCTACTGACAAATTCAAGCCTGATGATGTGTCCGCACGGCGGCATGGTCAGCGCGGTCAGTGCCAACACCCGCGTGCAGACCGCCGCCGGGCCGGCGTTGCGTTCCTCGGACACATTTCTGATTGTCGGCTGCCCGTTCATCGTCGGCCTTGTGCCGCATCCTTGCGTCAGCGTCAACTGGGTCATGCCCAACGTGAAAAGCCAAGTCATGAGCGATTTCACGTTGAGCGAGGCCAGCGTCGGGCTTTGCGTCGCCGCCGACCAGGCGGTGCAAGGCGCGGTTCTCATCACCTTCACGCAACCCCGCGTTGCAGGACTGTAGCGGCCATGGCAAGACACGATTACGCCTATCCCTTCCGCATCGACCCGGCTTCCGGGCAGGCCGCCCGCGCCGGCTACGAAGCCCACGTCGATCAGATGATCCGCCAAACGCTGCTGACCAGCCCGGGCGGGCGCGTCTGCCTGCCCGAGTTCGGCTGCGGCGTGCGCAAGCTGCTGTTCGCGCCGAATTCCGACGCCTTGGCGGCGACCACCAAGATTCTCGTGCTGCAAGCCTTAAACAAATGGCTGGGCAACCAGATTCGGGTGCAAAGCGTCAACGTCAGCCGCCCCGATCCGGCCCAGCTCCTGATCGAAATCAACTATGTGCTGATCGAGACGCAAGCCTCGCGCAGCCTTGCGGTGCAGGTGGTGTGACATGGCCGGCCCGACCACCCCGATAGACCGCGACCGGCTAGGCAAGCTGCTCGCCCAGGCGCAATACAACGGCATCGACTTCGTCGAGATCGCAAGCCCTGACCAGAAAACCCTGCGCGTGCATTTTCTGAATGCCGTCGCGCTGCAAAACCAAGTCAAAGCCGCCACGATTACCGGCGGGGAGAGCGTGCCGACGGTGGCCGTCCATCCCATTGACGACGCGAAAGACTGGTCTGTGGACGCGGAGCAGCGCCCGGTGTTGAGGCTGACCGTCCCGGTGGCCGGCGATTTTTCGTTTTACACACTGAGCTTGAGCAGTGCGCGGCTAGACCCCTATTTCCGGCAAGCCCGCTTTTCGTTCAAGGCCAACTGCCCCTCTGATCTGGATTGCGAGCCAGTGCCGCCGGACTGCCCGCCGCTGCCCGCTGACGCGCCGCCCATCGACTATCTCGCCAAAGATTTTTTAAGCTTCCGCAAAGCCTTGTCTGATTTCTCCGCCTTGCGCTATCCGCAATGGCAGGAGCGGGCCGAGGCCGATTTCGGCGTGATGTTCATGGAAGCCTTGAGCGCGCTGGCCGACGACCTCAGCTACACGCAAGACCGCATCGCCGCCGAAGCGACTTTGGACACCGCCACGCAACGCCGCTCCATCGTCCGCCACGCCCGCCTGGTCGACTACGAGCCGCGCCCCGCCGTCGCGGCCCGGGTGATCCTGCAATTCGACGTGGACAAAAGCGGCGACATCGCAAGCGGTATGCGGGTCAGCGCGCAACTGCCCGAAGCCGCGCCGATTGATTTTGAAACCGGCGACAGCCTGGTCGATCCCAAGACCGGCCAGATTGGCCAGACCCGCTATCTCGCCAATCCGCGCTGGAATCGCCAGCCCGGCCTGCTGCCTTACTGGTGGGACAGTAGCCAGCAATGCCTGGCCGCCGGCGCGTTCGAGCTGTGGCTACAAGGGCACGGCCTAGGCTTTTACTTGGGCCAGTCCTTGCTGATCGACACGCAAGGGGCGACAAGCGCAGACCCGCACATCCGCGAGATTGTCACTCTCGCCAAGTTCGACGAGCAGCAAGACCCCCTGTTTGGGCCAGGCGGCACGCCGCCGCAGCCCTTGACACATCTGGAATTTGCCGCGCCTACGCGGTTCGACCACGATCTCACGCGGACGACGCTGGTCGGCAATCTCGTGCCCGCCACCCAAGGCCGCCGCGTTGAGGAATCCTTCGCCATCGAAACGCCGGGTGCCCCGCCGTCGCCACGGCCGCTGGCCGTCGCGCGCAGCGGCCCGAACGACACGCTACAGTCGCTTTACACGCTGCAAAACGCGCCCTTGGCCTGGCTGCCGCCGCAGGCCGACCCGTCCGCCGCGCCGCTGCCCGAGCTTGTTCTCAAGCAAGTGCCGGCGGCGGCGCAGCGTTGGATTTGGCGGCGCGTTTTGCTGGACGCCGAGCCGTTTGAAAATGCCTTTACCCTAGACCCGGCCAAATTCGTCCCTACGGCGCGTGATTTCAATTCGGCCCCGATTCAAGATTACGACAGCGACCAGGGCAGTACGATCCGCTTCGGCGATGGCAGCTTTGGCGGCAAGCCTGAGGCGGGCGACAGTTTCCAAGTGAGTTACCGGGTCGGCGGCGGGGCCGCCGGCAATGTCGCGGCCGACTCGATCACCCAGTTGGCGCCCGGCGTGCCTGATTGGATCAAGGCCGTGACCAATCCCTTTTCGGCGGCGGGCGGGCAGGACGAGGAAACCGCCCAGCGCGTCCGCCGGCTCGCGCCGCAAGCGTTCCGCGCCGTGCAGTACCGCGCGGTCCGCCCGGAAGACTACGTGGCGGCGGCGCAAACCCTGCCCTGGGTGTCCCGCGCCGGCTCGGTGTTCCGCTGGACTGGAAGCTGGCTGGCCGTGTTCACGACCCCCGACCCCCGTGACAGCGAAACCATCACGGTCGCCGAGCACATCGAGCTGGTCGAACTGCTCAACCGTTACCGCATGGCCGGCTACGAATCCTACGCGCCAGCCCCGCGCTATGTCGGGCTGGATCTGACGATTCAAGTCTGCGCCTTGCCCGAGGCTTTCCGGGGCGATGTGGAAGCGGCCGTCTTGAAGGCACTCAGCAGCCGACGCTTTGCCGACGGCACGACCGGCTTCTTCCATCCCGAGCGCTTCAGTTTCGGCACACCCTTGGAGCGCAGCGCCCTGGAAGCCGCCATCCAGGGCGTCGGCGGCATCGCCGGGGTGAGTTCGATCCACTATCGGCGGCGCGGCGTGACCCCGTTCCCGGTTGCCATGGGCGATACCGTGCCGGTCGCGGCCGACCAGATCATCCGCGTAGACAATGACCCGAGCCTGCCCGAGCGTGGCTCCTTGCATGTGGAAGTCGATGGAGGCAAATGAACACCGAATCCCAATGTCCTTGCGATCTGTTCGTGTTCCCGTGGACGGTCGCCAACCGGCCAGGGCTGGGCTCGATCAGCTACCGCGTCGGCGACTTCGCCGCGTTCCGGCATGCGCTGCTGCTGCCGCGCCCAGGCGAAGTCGAACTCCAGCGCTGGCAACCTAGCGCCGAGCAAGACTTGGCGCTGCAAATGATCGAGTGGTGGGCTTATCTCGCCGACATCCTGACGTTCTATAACGAGCGCGTCGCCAACCAGGCTTATCTGCGCACCGCCGACCTGCCCGAAAGCGTCAACCGGCTGATCCGCGTGCTTGGCTATCGGCCGCGCCCAGGCATCGGGGCCAACGCCACCCTGGCCGCGCTGCTGAACAAACCCTTGCCGCTGCGACTGCCGCAAGGCTTGCAAATTCAGAGCAAGCCGGGGCCTGGCCTGCCGCCGCAGATATTCGAGTTGGACGCCGACACACTCATCAAACCAACGGAGGCGGTCGCGGTCGACGCCGTCCCCGACCCGGCCTTGCTGCAAACCGACGCGGCCGGCCGGCCGGCCGTGCGGCTGGCCGGGGCGGTCACGAACGTCAATGTCGGCGACGAACTGCTGCTGCTCGAACATGGCGGCGACGCCTGGGCCTTGGCGACAGTCAGCGCCGTCTCGACCGGCAAGGACGCGCACGGCAAGCCAAACACCCTGATCGCTTTCGCCGACAAGCCCGCGCTGCCAGGCGACCCCAAGGTGGACGACTATCGCCTGCTGAAAAGCAGCCAATTTGCACGGCCTTGGCAGACGGCAAACCGCTATGTGACTTTACAGGAAAATTCCGTCGATCTCGATTCGGTGGTGCGGACAATCAAAGTCGGCGATCCGCTGTTGTTTGAAATCCCAGGCGGGGCTCCCGCCCCGCTGCTGGTCAAGATCACGGACTATACCGAAGTCGTCTGGTATGTGAACGCCGACAACGTGACCCGGCCCGACGTGTCGACGGCCAAGGTGCCGATCCCAATCCCGCATTCGAGAATCAGTTTCCAGCCGGCGCAAAACAGCGATTGGCCGTTAAGCCAAGTGGAAGTGCGCCACGGCTGGCAGGCGCTTGGCCGCTTGCTGGCGGCTCCCGATGCGACGCTCAACGCGACGCGGCCGACCCTGTTGGCGACGCCGCCGACCGACTTGCCGCCGGGCAATAGCCTGCCGCTGTTGATCGAAGACGCCAACGGCTCCGGCGTCCGCGCGACCGGCTCGCGGGTCGGCACGCCGCCTGTGCTGCAATTGGACACGCT
>Ga0265327_10003603_pt1 | contig 14601 bp, 13 predicted proteins | sample 41621metaG_FD_202089 | JGI IMG/M metagenome (GOLD analysis project Ga0265327, IMG submission 202089) | Rhizosphere microbial communities from Carex aquatilis grown in University of Washington, Seatle, WA, United States - 4-16-21 metaG | ecosystem: Host-associated > Plants > Roots > Rhizosphere... | reverse complement strand
CCTGCAGGGCCAGTTCCCAATACAGCTTGGCGCGCTCGACCCAGATCTCGGCTTCGGCTGGCGCCCGATCCCGGGCCTGATCGATGGCCTGGACTGCCGTGCGCAGCAACTTGGTGGGGTCGCCCTTGTTGCCCTCGACCGCATGCGCCATGACCCGGTGAAGCTCTGCGAGGTGTTTCCAAGCTCGGTAATCCGTGGCATCCAGCGTCATTGCATGCTGGGCGGCATCAAGCCCCACCGCGTACTCGGCCTGAGGGTCGCCCCCCGGGACATAGGCCACCAGGTAGATCCGCTGGCTCACCAACTGGATCAGCCGCTCCCACCCTTCGAGGTCGCTCCGGCCGATCACAAGGGCGGACTGAAGGGCCTTCATGGACGCGATCAGATGTTCGCGTTCCTCGGGTCCGTGCTGACCGCCACCTTCCATGCGGTCGTATTGGGCCCGCTCGATGGCGGCTTTGAGCTGCAGGTAGGTGTAGCCTTCACCTTCGCGGGTGAGGAACCGATCCAGTTCAGCCTGGGCTTCCTCAAACCGCTCCTGGGACATGAGCGTCAGTACGGAACGCGAAGTCTGTTCTTCCGGGGTGCCTCCGGTGGCCTGTGTGAGGAAGCGCAGGCCGGGTTCACGCAGATCCTGAATCAGCCGCTCGCGCATGCGGACCCGCTGTGAGGGGATCGTCTCGCGCCCCAGCCAGCTCAGGCGCTGCTGGTAGACCTGCAGCAGCGTGCGACCCAGGGCATCCGCCACGTCGGAATTCCGCACCCCCGCAGCCCAGGCCGCCTCGAGGTCCACCTTGGCACTTTCATGGTCCTGCAGGGCCATGTGGGCCCGGCCTTCGGCATAGCTGATCTGTCCCTTGCCAAGGGAACCATAGGAGGTCGCCAGCTGGTGGATCTGCGCGAGAATCGTGTCGATTCTGGCTCGATCCCGATGCACATCATGGGCCGGCAACAGGATGGAGGTGCGGGCAACGCCATCGATGCGGACCAGCTCCAGTCCGATCCGTTCAGTGACTTCGGAGCGTCGCTGTTCCCGGTAGAGGCGCCAGCCGCCAAACGCCAGCAGCAGGGCGAGCCCGATCACCGCTGAAGCTGTCACGTGGTAGGCCAGACGGTTGCGCTTGAACCGATGGAAGCCCTTCTGAAGTTGCTCCCAAGCCCCCACGGGTCGGGCCAGGATGGGGAGCCCCTGCAACCAGCGGTCCACCTCTTCGGCAAAGGCCAGGGCCGAGGGGTAGCGCCGATGCGGTTCCTTCTCCAGGCACTTGAGCGCAATGGTTTCCAAATCCTTGGGCACCTCAGCTACCAGCCTGGAGGGTGGCACCGGCTCTTCGTGCAGCAGCCGCCGGAGCATCTCCACATCGGTGGCACCGCCCCGTCCCCCATAGGGTGGGTGGCCTGCCAGGCACTCGTAGAGCACCGCCCCCAGCCCGTGCACATCGGTGCGGGCATCCAGCGCATGGGTGCCATCGGCCTGCTCGGGTGCCATGTAGGCCAGGGTGCCTAGCACCTGGGTGGTGCGGGTCTGCCCCTGCGCCGTGCTCAGGCGGGCCAGCCCGAAGTCCGTGAGGTAGGGCTTGAGGCGATCTCCAAGATGCTCCACCAGGATGTTGCCGGGCTTGAGATCGCGATGGACCAGACCCTGCTGGTGAGCGTTGTCCAAAGCACGCGCCACATCCACGAGCATGGCCACGCGCTCGTGCAGGCCCAGCCCCTGTTTCTGCTCCAGGTCGAAGGTGGCGCCATCGATGAACTGCATGGCGATGTAGGGGAATCCATTGAACTCCCCAGTCTCGTAGACCTTCACGATGTTCTCGTGATCGAGTCCGGCCTGGATCTGAGCCTCCAGTTCCAGCCGCCGGGCCAATCCCGGATCCTCGGAACGGATGAACTTCAGGGCCACGAACCGTTTCAGCTGCCGGTCCATCGCCTTGAAGACGCGACCCATCCCTCCTTCACCCAGCAGCTCGAGGATCTGGTAGCGATCCCACTGCTCCCAGCCTTCCGGCATCATCTTCGGGGGCAGGATGGTGAACGCCCCGGCGGACGGGTTCGTCAGGAACATGCCTTCCGGTGATTCGGGCGCGGACGTCATGGCTGCGGCATCCTTGGCAGACGGAACCTGATCAAAAGGGGAAGCATACCCACCTTCGCGATCACAGTTCGAACTGGAGGACCTTGTCGCCCGTGAGATCAATCGTCTGATGCTTGATGCCCTTGGCGCCCCGGACTGTGATCACATGACGGCCCTGCGCCACCCGAACGGTGCTGCCATCGCTTTCAATGTGGGCGTCCACGTCATCCACGAAGACCTTGCCACTGCCGGGATGCGTGTCGACGGTGAGCGTGGCCAGTCCGGGCACGGTGACACTGGAACTCTGTCCCGCCGTGATGCTGATGGACTGCGTGGCCTTGTAGTAATACAGGATGCTGCTCAATTCCACTTGGTGGCTTCCCGGCGCGAGGGAGAGCTTCCCGCCGGGGCTGACTTCGCCCAGGTCCTTCCCATCCACCTTGACCCGGACGCTGAATCCCCCGGCCAGCTTGAGGCTGCCAGGGGCCTTCGGATCCAGGGCCGGTTCCTGGCGCGTCTCGGCCGTGGTGGCCTCCTTCAGCTCAAAGGCCTTGCCGCCGGGGACTTCGCCAGCTTCAAGCATCGAGGAGTGCACGAGCTTGCCCTTGGTGACCGTGAGGCGGTGCGACTGCCCCTGGTTCCAGCTGACTTTGACGGGAGTGGGGCTCTCCAGGGGCTTCTCATCCAGCACCACCAGGGCACCCTGGGGCACCGAATCGATCAGTTCCTCGGTGACGATGGCCTGGAGCGGGAAGGCGGGTGGAACCTCACCGGGTTTGTAGTCGTAGCGGACGGGCTGATGCCCCTTCAGCTCCAGCCGGAGGTGGTCCCCGGCGGACAGCGGCTGGTTCATGGGCGTCGTCCCCACGGCCAGGTCGTTGACGAACACCTTCGCACCCGTGGGCTTGGATTCGATCTGGAGGCGCGTGCCCTTCGGACCCTGGAACAGCACCCAGGCCGCACCAATAACCACCGCAAAGCCGATGGCTGTCACCCAGGGCCAGTTGAACTTTCGTGGGGCGCGGGACACCACCAGCGTCTCGTCAAAGGAGGTGGAGACGATGGCTGGAATGGGGGCATCGCCACTCAAGCCCATGAGGCCGAGGATCTCCCGGCGATCTTCCTTGCCCAGGTCAGCAACCACATCCAGCAGGTCGCGCACGAAGGCCGTGCAGGACGCGTATCGATCCGCCGGGCGCTTGGCCAGCACCTTGCCGAAGATACGCTGCCAACCATCAGGCAGCACGCCAAGCACCGGGGGCTGCACCACCACCGGGGGCTCGTTGACGATGCGGTAGAGAATGGTGTTGATGGAGGATCCGGGGAAGGGCGACTGCCCGCTCATGAGTTCGAAGACCAGCACGCCGAAGCTGAAGATGTCAGATCGGTTGTCGACGGTGCCTTCCTTGATCTGCTCGGGGCTCGCGTAGCTGGGGGTGCCGAGGAACGTGCCGGTCTGGGTGAGGCTGGCGTCCTCCCGCTTGGCGATGCCGAAGTCCATCAGCTTGGGCCGGCCATCCTCCCCGACCATCACGTTCCCGGGTTTCACGTCCCGATGGACGATGGCCTTCGCGTGGGCATGGTCAAGGGCATCCGCCAGGCCCACGGCGATCTTGAGCTTTTCCTTCAGCGTCAGAGACAGCCCACCCTTCATGATGCCGTCCAGGGGCTTGCCGGCCACGTACTCCATGGCCAGGAAGGGGCCATGGCCCTCCACCTCGCCCACGTCATAGATGGCCACGATGCCAGGGTGGTTCAGGAGTCCCGAAACCTCGGCTTCCCGCTGGAACCGGGCCAGGTACTCTTGCTGGTCGGCCTCGGTCCGGACCGCGTCCAGCTTCATGAGCTTGATGGCCACCTTCCGCTTGATGCGGGGGTCTTCGGCCAGCACCACGCTTCCCATGGCCCCCGAGCCCAACAGGCGAAGCACCTGGTAGCGGCCGATGGTACTGGGGAAGTTGGAGTTGTCGGTATCGCCCATGGTTGCCATCCTACCGGACGCATCGGAGATGTGGCGGTAGATTGTTATGTTTTTCGTGGATTTTCCAAGAAACAGTGACACAATAAAGCAGGCCCGCTGACCCGGGCTGTGGGGGGTCTATTCCGTGATGGAATTCGTCAAAACTGTTGTGCTCGGCACCTACTTCACGCTGCTCACCATTTTGAGCATCTACGGGGCGCACCGCCTCTGGATGCTGCTGCTGTACTACCGTCACAAGAAGGACGTGCCTCAGCCCCAGGGCGACGAGAGCTACCTTCCCGTGGTCACAGTGCAGTTGGCTGTGTTCAACGAGATGAACGTCATCGAGCGCCTCATGGACTACGTCGTCAAGATGGACTGGCCCAAGGAGAAGCTTGAGATCCAGGTGTTGGACGACTCCACGGACGACACCGTGAAGGTGGCCAGTGCCGTGGTGGACCGCTACAAGGCCCTCGGCTTTGACATCCACTACCTACACCGGACGGACCGCACGGGCTTCAAGGCCGGTGCCCTCTCCGAAGGCCTCAAGGTTGCCAAGGGCGAGCTCGTGGCCATGTTCGACGCCGACTTCCTCCCCACTGCCGACTTCCTCCGCAAGGCTGTGCCCCATTTCGCCAATGAGAAGGTCGCCTTCGTGCAGGGCTGCTGGGCCCACCTGAACCGCGAATTCTCGCTGCTGACCCAGGTGCAGGCCATCCTGCTCGATGGCCACTTTGTCTTTGAGCACACCGCCCGGCACCGCTCCAAGGCCTTCTTCAACTTCAGCGGCACGGCCGGCATGTGGCGTGTCTCTGCCATCGCGGATGCAGGTGGCTGGGAGCACGACACCATCACCGAGGATGCCGATCTGTCCTACCGCGCCCAGCTCAAGGGCTGGAAGGGCGTCTACCTCAAGGACCTCGTCGTTCCCGCCGAGCTGCCTGTGGAAGTCAATGCCTTCAAGAGCCAGCAGCACCGCTGGGCCAAGGGCAACGCCCAGGTCATCCGCAAACTCATGACGACCATCTGGAAATCGAACGAGAGCCTGCACACCAAGCTGGAGTGCTGGTTCCACCTGACCGCCAACTGCAACTACATGCTGATGGTGGTCCTCTCCGTCATCATGGTGCCCGCCATGATCTTCCGGGCCGGCACGCCTGTGCACATCCTACTGATGACGGACGGCCCCTTCTTCCTGCTCAACGCCGTGAGTGTCGGACTCTACTTTGGCCTTTCCCAGAAGGAACTGACCGACAACACCGGCTGGACCAAGCGCCTCAAGTACATCCCTGGCCTCATGGGTCTGGGCATCGGTCTCGCCCTGAATCAGGCCAAGGCCGTGCTCGAAGGCTTCTTCACCGACGACAAGGAATTCAAGCGCACGCCGAAGTACGGTGTGGACGCTAGCGGCAAGACCGTCACCAAGCGCGCCTACAAGGTGCCCAAGAGCCTCATGACCTTCCTGGAGCTCGGCTTCGCCATCTACTACTTTGGTGCGGTCCTGGTGGCCATCTACATCCGCAAGTGGGCTTCCGTGCCCTTCCTCTGGCTGTTCTTCAGCGGCTTCTCCTACATGAGCATCCTGTCTCTGGCTGATGTGAAATTGTTCCGTCGCCTGGCCATGGATGAGCCCGCCGACGATGCCCAGAGTGCCGCGAATTTTGTTCAGTAGCCGCATCCACCGATAAGGGGCCATGGCTCGTCCAACGGCCCGTCCCGGATCTTCCCGCCCCCGTGTTGCCGCCCTGCGGTACCAACCGGAGGCCCCCTTCCAGGATGCCGCGCCCCGGCTGGTGGCGAAGGGCCAGGGGCTCCTCGCGGAGCGCATCCTGGAGCTGGCTAGGCAGCACGGGGTCACCATCACCAAGGATCCTGACCTGCTTTCTGCCCTTGAGCCCTTGGACCTCCATCGCCTCATCCCGCCAGAGCTGTTCCAGGCCGTAGCGGTGCTCCTGGCGGCACTCTACCGCACTAATAAGGACCTCACTCCGCCGTGATTGACCTTCACTGCCATACCCTGCACTCCGATGGGACGGACACGTCCAAGGCGTTGGCCCTGCTTGGGGATGAGGCCCGTCTCACTGCACTTTGTCTGACCGACCACGACACCCTGGATGGCATTCCTGAGTTCCAGGCCATGCAGCCGCGGGTGAAGGTGCGACTCCTGGTTGGCACCGAGCTCAGCTGTCGCTTCCTGGACCAATCGCTTCACGTACTTGGCCTGCTGGTGGATCCCGCTGATGCCCGGTTCCAGACCCGGCTGGTGGAGCTCCGCGGCCGGCGGGACGACCGCAACCGCCGCATGATCCTCCGGCTGGCTGAGCTGGGCTGTCCCGTCACCCATGAGGATGTGCAGGCCCAGGCGGATTCCCCCCTGCTCTCCCGGGTGCACTTTGCCAAGGCACTGGCAGCCAGGGGCTTCGTGCGACGCCCGCCTGAGGCCTTCGAACGCCTCATCGGGGATGACTGCCCGGGGTTTGTGCCCCGGGAAGAACTGAGCCCGGCTGAAGCCTGCTGCTGGATTCGCGAGGCCGGTGGCGTGCCCGTGGTAGCCCACCCCGGCCGGTTCGGAGGCGGCGGTTTCCGCTGGGATGACGCGATGGCCGACCTGCAGCGTCAGGGACTCGAAGGCCTGGAGGGCTACTACGGCGAATACCGCGCAGCAGAGCAGAAGTACTTCGTTCGTCTGGCCGCCAAGCTGGGCATGGTCGTCACCGGCGGCAGCGATTATCACGGTGGGAACAAGCCCGGGCTCCGCCTGGGACGAGGGCGCGGTGGCCTCCAGGTGCCGGATGAGTTGCTCGTTCATCTTGAAACCCAGCAAAGGTTTGGCAGTTATCACTAACTGTCGATAGGCTGAGAAGGCCGAGGCGTTCATGTCCAACCGGATCCTCCTGGTGGAGGATGACCCCATCAATGTGAAGTTCATCCAGACTGTACTTGTCAAAAAGGGCGGGTACGAGGTGGTGGTTTCGGAAGAGGTGGACGAGATCCTCCGCCTCGCCCACGAGGCTGATCTGCTGGCCATCATCATGGATGTGAGCCTGTCCAGATCCAGTTATGAAGGGAAGAAAGTCGACGGCATCTTCATCACCCAGTTGCTGAAGAAGGATGAGATCACGCGCCACATCCCTGTGCTGCTCGCCACGGCCCACGCCATGTTCGGCGACCGCGAGAAATACCTGGAGCTCACGGGCGCCGAAGGCTACATCGCAAAGCCGATCCATGACCCTGCCATTCTCATCGAGGCCATCAAGGCCGTCATCGGAGCTTGACGTGGCACTCAAGACCGCTCCCATGGCCGCTTTCCGGCTGCTGATTGAATACGACGGCAGCCGCTTCCAGGGCTGGCAGAAGCAGGGCGCCAAGCAGTCCCGCGAGGGTGTACGCACCGTGGCGGGAAGCCTGGAACACGTGCTTCATGAGGCCGGTCTGCGCCTCGTCTATCTCAGCGGCGCCGGCCGCACGGATGCGGGCGTACACGCGCTGGGCCAGGTGGCCCACCTGCACCTGGAGGCCAAGGGCGCGCCTCGCCCGGGCGAGCTGCGCCGTTTGCTGGATGGCGCCCTGCCCCAGGACATCGCCATCCGCGACATCCGGAGCTGTCCCCCGAAGTTCCATGCCCGCCACGATGCCGTGGATCGCACCTACCTCTACCAGATCAGCCGTCGGCGCAGCGCCTTCGGCAAATCCTGGATATGGTGGGTGAAGCGCAGCCTCGACCTCGACCGCCTCACCCGCGCCTGGACCGCCTTCGAGGGCGATCAGGATGTGGCCGCCTTCGCGGACCTGGACACAGAGGAAGACGGCCGGGCCCGCATTCTGCGCTGCGAGGTCGTGGAGAGTGGTTCTCTCCTGCTGCTGCGCGTACGCGCCACCCACTTCTACCGCCGCCAGGTGCGCCGCATGGTCGGCGCTTCCGTGGCCTGCGCCCTGGGCGAGGAGGAACCTCGCCGGGTGGTGGAGGACCTGAGGAATCCCACCGAGGCGGCCAACCTCTATTGGGGCGCCAAGGCTGCGCCTGCCTCGGGGTTGTTTCTCGAGAGCGTCCGCTATCCGGGCGATCCCGAGCTTGGCCCCCCCAAGCCCACCATCGCCGTCTCCTGAGGTCGCCGCGCATGCTCACCCGCGAAGAAGCCTGGACTTTGCTCTGTGACTGGACGCCTTCGGAGAAACTCCGCACCCACGCACGGGCCGTCGAGGTGGTGATGCGCGATCTGGCCCAGGGCCTGGGCCAGGACGTGGAACGCTTCGGCCTTGCGGGCCTGTTGCATGATGCCGACTACGACCGCTGGCCCGAGGAACACCCCAAGCGCATCGTGGCTTGGCTGCGGGACCGGGGCGAGGAGGATCTGGCCCATGCCATCAGCGCCCACTACACGCGCTGGGGCGTGAGCTACGACCAATTGTTGGACAAGGCCCTGCTGGCCTCTGACGAGATCACGGGCTTCATCATGGCCTGCGCCCTGGTACGTCCCACGCGCACCGAAGGACTCGAACCCAAGAGTGTGAAGAAGAAGCTCAAGGACAAGGCCTTTGCCGCTGGTGTAGACCGCGTCGAGGTGGCGGAAGGTCTGCGCATGCTCACCGATGCCGTGGGCGGCACAGAAGAGGAACACCTAGCGCGCATCATCGGCGTGCTTCATGCCCACCGGACCGAGCTGGGACTGGCCTAGTCGCCGACGAATGCCTCACCGACGACTTCGGCGACCCGCTTCCGTCGCAGGATGAGGGTCCGCAGGTATTCCTGCTTGTCGAGGATCGCCTTGCGTCGCTGCGGTCCGTCCGGAACCAACTGTGGCCCCTCCTTCGGATCATTCAGAAGGTCCAGTTCCTCGCGAAGCTTCGCCTCCGCCGCCTTCACCCGGATGACCCGGATCGATCGGGGGTTGCCACCGACGCCCCAGTTGTTCTCAGTCCACAGCGGTTCAACGCGGACCTGGGACACCACCGCCACCTCACGACCATCCATGCCCGGACGCCGCTCAAACTGCACGTTCAGAGCGGCTCCATCTCGGTTGTCTCCCTCGGCCACGGGGAACTGATCCGCCCGGTACATGCGGTGTTGGTTGCTGATGAAGTTGCCCAGGGAGAAAGCCACTAGCCCTTTCCGGCCTTCCACCTCGACCTGCTCCACCGGCTGCAGGACGTGGGGATGATGCCCCAGGATCACGTCACAGCCAGCTCCGATCAGGGCCCGGGCGAGGTCCCGCTGACGCTTGGTGGGCAGGTGCTGATACTCATTGCCCCAGTGCACGCTCAGCACCACCAGATCGGCCTGCTGGCGCGCCGCGCGCACGGCCGCCAGGGCCGGCTCCAGGTCCATGGGCCGCACCCAGGGTTCGGTGGCCCGGTGGTTCAGATCCAGGTTGAAAATATCCGTGTAGCCAAGGAAGGCCACACGAAACCCCTGCCGCTCGATGATCTGAAGCGCCTCGGCCTGGGGCTGATCCTCGCCACTGCCGATGGTCACCAGCCGCTCGGCGCGCAGGCGCTCGAGGGTTTCGCGCACACCCTTGGGGCCTTGATCGAAAGCGTGGTTGTTGGCGGTGGAGAGTACCGTGAACCCGCTCGCCCGCAGCGCTGCGGGAAGGCTTTCCGGCGCATTGAACTGGAAGGGCACCCCGGGTCGCCCCGTGCCGGGGGCCACCGGAGTCTCCAGGTTGCCGAAGGCCATATCCGCCCCCTGGAAGAGGGGCACCAGGTCGGCCCACAGCGCCGGGAATCCGCCCTCAGCCTGAGCGGCGGCCTGTTTCACATCCTGGTGCATGAGGATGTCCCCCACCGCCACCAGGGTCAGGCGTGTGGGCGGGGGTACGGGCTTCGGCGCCTGGGACCGGCACCCACCCAGGGCCGCCAGGAACAGCAGCACACAGGGCGAGAGAAACCGCATCAGGCCCATTCCTCCGGACCGTAAAAGACCTCGACCGGGAGTCCCGGCAGGCGCTCCCGCAGGCTCGCGGCCAGGGCATCCATCTCGAGGCGCCCCAGGGGTCGCGCCTCGGGTTCGGGGGTGGGTCGGGCCACGGTGTAGAGCTGGATGGCCTGCAGTTGCCCACCCTGGGCCACGAGGTGCTCCAGACGCCCGCAGTAGGCCTCGAACTCCGCCGGGCTGGGCCCCTGCCCCTTCCACTGCAGGAAGAGCGTCTGGATGAGAATCGGCCAGCGCCGGGCCGTGACCAGCAGGTTGTCGAGGATGCGTTCAAAGGGGATCTGGCTGCGGCAGATCTCCCGGTAGTAGGCCTCGGTGCCCGCGTCCAGCTTGGCCCAGACTTCGCCCCGGTTGGCCATGAGGGTCTCCAGACCCTTGACCACTTCTGGCGCCTGCAGGCGGCTGGAGTCCGTGATCAGCACGAGCTTCACGAGGTCGAGGCCGCGCTGGGCTTTGAGGCTGGCCACGCGGGAGATGACCTCGGCGAACTCACGGGCGGTGGTGGGCTCTCCATCGCCGCTGAAAGCGATGTCGTTCAGTCGCCGCTGCTCGGGTCGCGCCGAATCGAAGGGTGGAATGCCATAGATTTCGCCGCTGGTGGCCAGATCCAGGAGCAGACCGAGCTCCTGGTCCAGGAGGTCGAGATCCAGATCCTTCCGTTTGGGTGGGCTGAGCCGATCCACCTCACAATAGACGCAATCAAAATTGCAGACCTTGTCGGGGTTGAGGTTCACCCCAAGGCTCACGCCCCGGCTGCGGCGGGAGATCACCGGGTAGCAGTAATCGAAATCCCGCCATACGCGCCGGTGATCCAGATGAGCCTTGATGAGGTCTGTCATGGCTTCAGGATACCGGATCAGAACCGATCCGCCCGCAATCCACCCCGGGCGCGGTGGGCTTCGGCGGCCGCCTCCAGCATCTCGGGTTTCCAAAGCACGGGCTCAGGGCGCAGGGCGGCATCCACTGCCACCATCACGAACTCGCCGCTGGTGACATCCCGCCGCTGGTCGGAGATGGGCTCGTAGACCTGGACCTCGATCTGCAGACTGAGGCTGGTGGTTCCCTGCCGCGCGACGGCGATGTGGAACTCGATGATCTCCCCGGCACGCACTGGGCTGTGGAACCGCAACTCGGACACCTTGACGGTGAGAAAGCGGCGGTTCCTTGAAAGCAGGGACGCGGCGATGCCGGCTACCTTGTCCATGCGTGCCATCATGTCGCCGCCGAACAGGGTTTCATTCAGGCCGATGTCCTGATCCAGCACCATTTCCCGGGAGATGAGCATGGGACCTCCTTGGGGATGCGGGCCTACCAGGCCCGGGAGGCCACCGTCACCGCGGTCAGGAGACCCATCAGGGCAAGCCCGGCCGACAGCAGCCTGGGTCCGGCCAGCCGGGTCCAGAGCAGCGTTCCGCTCAGGGTCAGGAAGACTAGGGCTCCCGCAAACCCATCAGCCAACAGGATCCAGCCCGCCTGCCCAGCCTGCGACTTGTGCAGCCGTTCCAGTGTCTCGATCAGGTTCGCGTCGCTGCGTTCCAGGTCCACCGTCCTGTTGCCCGGCAGGTAGGTGGCACGGGCGAAATGCGCGTGTCCGTTCACCTGCACGGACCACTGCGGGGCGGCCGTCACCGGCTGGCCGCCAAAGCGTGCGGGCCGGGGCGGCTGAATGCGCCACTTCACGCGCGCCATGGGCACCTGGAACTTGGCAGCGAGGGTGGTGGCCAGGCCTTCGATGGTGGCGGGTGGCTGGTCCAGCTCGATCTGCACCTTCTGCTCATCCACGTGCCCGGCCTCGATCTTCATCACAGCCCGGTGGCTCATGAGAAACCCGGTGAGGCCGAAGAGCAGGCCGAAGGTGGCACCCGTGAGTCCCACCCAGGCGTGGAACTTCCGGAGGTTGCGCAGGAAGGCGATTTTGCGTGTGTCGAAGCGGGAGTCGGTAATGGACGTCATTACAGCATCATGAGGCGGAATGCGGTTCCGGAAAAGCCAAACGGCCTCCGAAGAGGCCGTTTGGTGGAAGCGGAACCACTCAGCCCTTGAGGCGTTCGGCCAAGGCCTTGCCCATATCCGCGGGGCTCTGCACCACGGTGATGCCCGCGGCGGTGAGGGCCTTCATCTTCTCGGCGGCGGTGCCCTTGCCCCCGGAGATGATGGCGCCGGCGTGGCCCATGCGGCGGCCCGGAGGGGCCGTCTGACCGGCGATGAAGGCCACCACGGGCTTTGTGACGTAGGCTTTCACGAACTCCGCGGCTTCCTCTTCGGCGCTGCCGCCGATCTCGCCGATCATGATGATCGCGTGGGTGTCGGGATCGTCCTGGAACAGGCGCAGGGCATCGATGTGGCTGGTGCCGTTGACGGGATCACCGCCGATGCCGATGCAGGTGCTCTGGCCGATGCCCAGGGCGGTGAGCTGGCCCACGGCCTCATAGGTCAGGGTGCCGGAGCGGCTGACGACGCCGACGTGGCCCTGCTTGTGGATGCGGCCGGGCATGATGCCGATCTTGGCCAAGCCGGGGCTGATGATGCCGGGACAGTTGGGGCCGATGAGGCGGCTCTTGGGATAATCAGGCAGGACGCGCTTGACCTTCACCATGTCGAGGACGGGAATGCCCTCGGTGATGCAGACGATGAGCTCAATGCCCGCTTCCAAGGCCTCGAGGATGGCGTCCGCCGCGCCCACGGGGGGCACGAAGATCATGGTGGCGTTGGCGCCGGTCTTGGCCACGGCCTCCTGGACGGTGTTGAAGACAGGGAAGCCCTCGATCTCCGTGCCGCCCTTGCCGGGAGTGACGCCGCCGACCACGTTCGTGCCGTAGTCGCGTGAGCCCTTGGCGTGGAAGAGCCCCTCACGGCCCGTGATGCCCTGAACAATCAATTTGGTGTTCTTGCCTACGAGAACTGCCATGTCATACCTCGCAAAAATGGTCTCTGTCGGGTTCCGTGGAGGCGCTACTTGATGGAGGCGACCACCTTTTCGGCGGCGTCCTTCAGATCCTTGGCGACGATGAGGTTCAGGCCGCTGTCGGCCAGGATCTTCTTGCCCTCTTCGACATTGGTGCCCTCGAGGCGCACGACGACCGGCACCTGGATGCCGATCTCCTTCGCGGCGTTGACGATGCCCGCAGCGACGATGTCACAGCGCATGATGCCGCCGAAGATGTTCACCAGAACGGCCTTCACGGCCTTGTCCTGCAGGATGATCCGGAAGGCATTCTTCACGGCATCCTCAGTCGCTCCACCGCCGACATCCAGGAAGTTGGCCGGGGAACCGCCGTGGTACTTGATGATGTCCATGGTGCCCATGGCCAGGCCCGCGCCATTGACCATGCAGCCGATCTGGCCATCGAGCTTGATGAAGTTCAGGTTGAACTTGCTGGCCTCGACCTCTTCCTCGGCTTCCTCGTTGAGGTCGCGGTAGGCGAGCACGTCGGGGTGCCTGAACAGGGCGTTGTCGTCGAAGCCGATCTTGGCATCCAGGGCGGTGACATCCCCATCCTTGGTGACCACCAGGGGATTGATCTCCACCATGGAGCAGTCCTTCTCCACGAAGAGCTTGTAGAGGTTCTGCAGGAAGACCACGCCCTGCTTGAAGGCATTGCCCTCGAGGCCCAGGGCGAAGGCCACCTGGCGGGCCTGGAAGCCGCAGAGGCCCAGGGCCGGATCGATGACCACCTTGGTGATCTTCTCGGGGGTCTTCTCGGCCACTTCCTCGATCTCCACACCGCCTTCGGTGGAGGCCAGGATGGTCACCCGGCTGGAGGCCCGGTCCACCAGGAAGCTCAGGTAGAGCTCACGGGCGATGTCCACGGGCTTGGAGATGAACACGGTGCGGACCTTGCGGCCCTCGGCACCGGTCTGTTTGGTGACGAGCTGCATGCCGAAGATGGACTTGAAGAGCTCGGCGGCCTTGTCGGGATCGGTGGCGAACTTCACGCCGCCGCCCTTGCCGCGGCCACCGGCGTGGATCTGCGCCTTGACCACGCTGGCACCACCGTATTCCTTGGTGATCATGCGGGCCCCTTCCGCATCCTGGGCCACCTTCCCATCCGGCGTGGCCACTTTATAGATCCGAAGCAGTTCCTTGGCTTGGTACTCGTGGATATTCATGCTCACTCCGGGAAAGGTGTCCTCCAGTCTAGCGGCCGAAGGTCCAGGACCGAACCCCGAAGGCTGTGACCCATGGCATCCTTTGGGGAACCGGAGACCGCCATGGCTCAGCTGGATCGATTGCTCGCGCAAGTCATCTCCAAGGCTGGGAGTCGGCTCGACCTGAAGGCGGACCGCAAACCCCGGCTCGACCTGAAGTCCGGAGACTCCGTCGACCTCCTGCCCAATCCCCTGCCGGCCGTGATGGTGGATGTGCTGGCCGGGGATGTGGTGCCGCCTGAGCTCAAGGCCATTTGGCTGAAGGACGGTCAGGCCGAATTCAACTACGATCTCAATGGCCAGTGCTTCCGCATCAAGCTGAGTCGCTACATGGACACACCCCAGATCCTGGCTGAGCACGTGGGCCCTGCCCAGGCGCCCATGCCCAAGGCGCCTGTGTCCCAGGCGTCGGTTGCGCCCACTCCGGCGCCTGCCCCCCTGGAGCCCCAGCCCGCGCCGAAGGCTCCGGCGGCCGCGCCCCTCCCG
>Ga0265327_10003602_pt1 | contig 14608 bp, 11 predicted proteins | sample 41621metaG_FD_202089 | JGI IMG/M metagenome (GOLD analysis project Ga0265327, IMG submission 202089) | Rhizosphere microbial communities from Carex aquatilis grown in University of Washington, Seatle, WA, United States - 4-16-21 metaG | ecosystem: Host-associated > Plants > Roots > Rhizosphere... | reverse complement strand
CCCGCTGAAAGCCGCCTCCACCGCAGAGGATGTGGCCGCCGCCACGGTGTTCCTGGCCTCCCCGGCCTCACGCCACGTGACGGGCGAAACCCTGCTGGTGGACGCCGGATCCCACCTTGGGTTCGGCTCCCTCAGCATGCGCTGAGCCTGCGGCCGGCGCGCGCCAAGCCGGAATTTCTTTACGCCATCATTACGGACCCGAAGCCTTCCCCACATTGTCCGCATCCTGAGCGGGATGCGACAAATGACGCCCATTGCTTAGGCGCCCCCTTTCGACGGCGCCTATTTCTGCATCAGCCTGGAAATCCGGCTCCGGCGGTTCGGGCTGTTCGCTGTCGAGGCGAGAGTGCAGGCGCGATGGTTAGCTGTGACCGGGCGGCAGCCCGGCTCGGAACATGGGGATAAAACGAAAATGAAAACTCTCAAGATCACGCTGCTCTCCGCAGCGGCGGTGCTGGGTCTGGCGGGGGCGCAAGCCGCCCATGCCGATCCGCTCGCCGCACCTTCGATGACCGCTCCGCTTTCGGCCAATGCGACGCCCATCAGCTTCGACGCAGGCCCCCTGGGCAAGCTGTTCGTGGGCGGCCAGGTGACCGGCCTCGGCCTGTCCCAGGACCACGCCATTCCCGGCGACCATGAGAACTACGGCGATGTGAGCAATGCTCAGGTCGAGATCCAGAAGACCGATGGCGTCTTCCAGTTCTATGTCCAGGCCGGGACCTATTCCCTGCCCTCGCTGGGCGCGCCCTATATCAAGAGCAGCACGATCGCCAAGGAGACCTTCGGCAATGTGCCGGTCGCCTTCGTGAAACTCGTGCCCAACGCCAATTTCAACATCATGATCGGCCAGCTGCCGACCCTGATCGGCGCCGAGTACACCTTCACCTTCCAGAACATGAACATCGCCCGCGGCCTGCTGTGGAACCAGGAGCCCGCGGTCAGCCGCGGCGTGCAGGTGAATTTCACCAAGGACAAGTGGGCGGTCTCGGCCTCGATCAATGACGGCTTCTATTCCGACAAGTACTCCACCGGATCGGCGCTGATCACCTACACCGCCAGCGCGACGGACACGCTGGCCTTCGCCGCCTCGGGTAATTTCGACAAGCAGTCCACCTCGACCTTCGCCACGCCGATCGCCCAGAACAACAGCCAGGTCTACAACCTGATGTGGACCCACACCGTGGGCGCCTGGATGGTCGAGCCCTACTTCCAGTACACGCGGGTCCCGAAGATCACCAAGTTCGGGATCCCCAACGAGGCCTCCACCACGGCCGGCGCCGTTCTGGCCAAATACACCGTGACGCCGAACTTCAGCCTCGCCGGCCGCGCCGAATATGAGAGCTCCTCCGGCAACGGGGTCAGCCTGCTTTACGGCCCCGGCAGCAAGGCCTGGTCCCTGACCCTGACCCCGACCTACCAGGTGAAGACCTTCTTCGTCCGCGGCGAGGTCTCCTACACCGGCCTCGACAAGGCGGCGCCAGGCTTCGCCTTCGGCTCCTCGGGCACGGCCAAGAGCCAGACCCGCGCCATGATCGAAACCGGCTTCCTGTTCTAGTTCGACGGGCTGAGGGGGCGCCGCGGCGCCCCCTCACGACCCGGCGCCCGCCCCACCTGGATTTCAGCGGCCGCGCCGTGACCCGGCCGATTGCGGCCGGCGCCCGAGGGCCCCGCCGCGACTCACGGTAGCGACCGAGACGCGCGAGGCGCGCGCCATTCAACCCTGGCGACTGGGACGCAGCCGCACACCCAAATCACCGAAAACGCCGCCGCACACCGCTCTGCGGGCGGAGAGCCAACGGCTAAGCTCCTTAGAGAACACGCTTTTTAAGCGAAGGGCCTTGGTTTTGACCGATGGCTTTTCTATTCCCTTGCGGCGGCCTGTTCGCTAGGGTCAGGCAGCTTCACCATTTTGCGGCGCACGCGCGCGAAAGTGGGGCCGAAGTGGGGAGCTAATCGCTTGGTTCGGAGTTTCATTGGACGGTCGCGTTCCCGCGTCTATGGTGCGGCGCTGGACGACCCGAGCGGAGCGCGATTCATGGAGCAGATGGCCAATCGGGCCCAGACCATCGTCGCCGATACGTTTATCGCCGCCGTGGCCTTCATGGCGGCCTATCTGCTCTCCGCGACCCGGGCCCTCGGCCTCGATTCCAGCGGCCTGACCACGCTCAATCTCGCCCAGCTCGTGGCGATCTACGCGGCCCTGGCCGCCGGCTTCTCCACCATGTTCCGCCGGGAGCTGTCGCCCTGGCGCTATGTGTCGATTCCCGACGCCCTGGTTCTGGCCCGCACGGCGATCCTCACCGCCGGCGTCTTCCTGCTCACCGTCTTCGTCATCGACCGGGCCAACGGCCTGGCACGCTCCGTGCTGGCCATGGCGCCGGTGTTCCAGATGGTCGGCTGCATGGGTGCGCGGATCATGCGCCGCGCCCTGCACGAGCACGCTCTGGACAGCTTCGCGCCGCTGAAGTCGATCCAGGACCGCGCGCCCCAGGCGCCGTCCCTGCTGCTGATCGGCCCCACCGCGCTGGCCGACACCTATCTGCGCGACGTGGCGCGCCGCCATGACCACGCCTGGACCCCGGTGGGCATCGTGGGTCCCGAACCCCGCGAAGTGGGCCAGCAGGTGCGCGGCGTCTGCATCATCGAGAGCATTGAGAACCTGGACGCCGCCCTGGCCGATCTGCGCCGGTGGAACCGCTATCCGCGGGCGATCCTGTTCCTGGAAGAGCCGGGTCGCCTTAAGGGCCTCACGGCCGACCAGCTGGGCCTCTTGAAGAACGACGGCATCCGCCTGCTGCGCCTGCCCTCCATCGTCGAGCTGTCGCAGCACGACGGCATGGCCCTGCTGCCCATGCGCGAGATCAGCGTCGAAGAGCTGCTGGCGCGCGAACCCATCGAGCTCGACCGCGCCGCGGTGCGCGCCCTCATCCATGGCCGCCGGGTGCTGATCACCGGCGCCGGCGGGTCCATCGGCGCGGAACTCTGCCGCCAGGTCGCCGCCTTCGACGCCGCCCACATCACGCTCCTGGACTTCTCCGAGACCTCGCTGTTCGAGATCGATCGCGAACTGGCCGAGACCTGCCCGGGCCTGTCCCGCAAGGCCGCCCTGGTGGACGTGCGCAACGCCGCCCGCGTGGCCGCGTGCTTCCAGAAGGAAAAGCCGGACCTGGTGTTCCACGCCGCGGCCCTGAAGCATGTGTCCATGGTGGAGCATCACCCCTGCGAGGGCGTGCTCACCAATGTGATCGGCACCTGGAACGTGGCCGAGGCGGCCCGCAACTGCGGCGCGGCCCAGATGGTGCTGATCTCCACCGACAAGGCCGTGGACCCGTCCAACGTCATGGGCGCCACCAAGCGCCTGGCCGAATCGGTGATCCAGGCCCAGCAGACCGGCCGCGGCACCCGCTTCTCCGCCGTGCGGTTCGGCAATGTGCTGGGCTCGGCCGGTTCGGTGGTGCCGATCTTCAAGTCGCAGATCGACCGCGGCGGCCCGGTGACCGTGACCCATGAGGACATGGCCCGGTTCTTCATGACCATTCCGGAGGCCGCCCAGCTGGTGCTGCACGCCACCGCCACCTGCGCCGAGGGCGCCGAAGCCGCCCATGCCCGCCTGTTCCTGCTGGAAATGGGTGAGCCGGTGCGGATCATGGACCTGGCCCGCCAGATGATCGCCCTGTCGGGCCGCACCCCCGGCAAGGACATCGAGATCGAGATCACCGGCCTGCGTCCCGGCGAGAAGCTCACCGAGGCCCTGCTGGACGAGACCGAGCGCTCCCTGCCCTGTGCGCCCAAGGTGATGGAGGTGGTGTCCTCCTCCGCCCTTCGGGTCACCGCCAATCATCTGCTCGACCTGGAAGGCCTGGCCGACAAGGGCGATGTGGAAGACGTGCGCCGCGCCCTGTTCGACCTTGTGGCCCAGATCCGTGGCGAGAAGCCGGGCAGCGCGCCTGCCCTGCGCGTCGTCGCCAACGGTTAGGCGGCAGGCCGCCGGCCCCAGTCCCTCCAATGGCCGATATCCTTGTCACCGGATCCGCGGGATTCATCGGATCCCACGTCGCCCATCGCCTGCTGGACCGCGGCGACCGGGTGGTGGGGGTCGACAACATCACCCCCTATTACGACCCGGCCCTGAAGCTGGCGCGGCTGGCGCGGCTGGAGGCCCGGGACGGCTATCGCCACCTGAAGCTGGATATCGCCGACCGCGAGGGAACGGCCCGGTTGTTCGAAGAGACCCGGCCCGCGGGGGTGGTGCACCTGGCCGCCCAGCCTGGTGTCCGCTACAGCCTCGAACACCCCCACGCCTATGTGGACTCCAACCTGGTGGGCTTCCTCAACATCCTGGAGGGTTGCCGGTCAGCCCGACCGGCGCATCTGGTCTACGCCTCCACCAGCTCGGCCTACGGCGCCAACACCCGCCTGCCGTTCTCGCCCCACGATCCGGCCCACCACCCCTTGAGCCTCTACGCCGCCACCAAGCTGGCCAATGAGGTCATGGCCCATTCCTACGCCCACCTGTTCCGCATCCCCTGCACGGGCCTGCGGTTCTTCACGGTCTATGGGCCTTGGACCCGGCCGGACATGGCGCTCTACAAGTTCGCCGACGCCATCGTCGTGGGACGCCCTATCGACGTCTATGGCGAGGGGCGCATGCAGCGCGACTTCACCTATGTGGACGACATCGTCTCCGGCGTGGTGGCCGCCCTCGATCGGCCGGCCCTGGAGAATCCCGCCTGGGACGGCGACGCGCCCGACCCGGCCACCAGCGGTGTCGCCCCCTGGCGGATCCTCAATATCGGCGCCAGCGAGCCGGTGGAGCTGATGCGCTATATCGAAGTGCTGGGCCAGAAGCTGGGCCTGCCGGTGCAGCTCAACATGATGCCCATGCAGCCCGGTGATGTGGTGCGCACCGAGGCCGATATCACCGACACCTGCGCCGCCCTCGACTACGCCCCCACCACATCTGTGGAGGTGGGCATCGGCAAGTTCGTCGACTGGTACCGGGACTATCACCAAGTCGGCTGAGCCGGCCCTAGAATTCCACCATGTCGAAATCGGCCTTGGCGGTGCCGCACATGGGGCAGATCCAGCTGTCGGGGATGTCGGCCCAGCGCGTACCGGGCTCCAGGCCCTCGGACGGATCTCCCGCCGATTCGTCATAGATGTAGCCGCAGGTCCGGCACTGCCAGGTCTTATAGGGTTGGTCGGTCATGACGGGTCCTTGCCGGCGCCGAGGGTTCCGAAGCTGAGCCTCAGGGTGGTCAGGCTGGTCTCGCGGATCGGCTCCAGGTTCATGGCCGGGTCCACCAGCAGCTGCATGGACAGGCCCAGCAGCAGGGCCCCGATCATCAGAGCCGCGGCGTCGGCATCGATCTCCCGGCGGATCTGGCCCTGCGCCTGGCCCTTCAGCACCAGGGCCTCCAGCCGACGCTCCACCCGCCCGTGTTCGGCGGCGAAGGCTTCGCGCATGACCGAAGCGTCGGCCACGGCGGCGGACAGCAACATGAAATAGGCTCGCCCCCCGCCGCCGGCCTCGGAGGCCAGGCCGCGAAGATAGAGGTCCACATAGGCCAGAACGGCCTCGAATCCCGGCAGGTCGTCGACCCCATGCTCGGCGAGAGCCTCCTCCTGGCGCTCGTGCAGGTGCTGGATGACCGCCTCAATCAGCCCCTGTTTGGAGCCGAATCGCTGGGTGGCGAGGCCCCGGCTGTAGCCAGCTCGCCGGCCAATGGCCTCGAAGGTTGCGGCGCTCACCCCGGCCTCCGCCACCACGTCCACGGCGGCCTGGACCAGGCTGCGGCCCGATTCGTCCCGGCGCTCGGCCTGGGTGCGTCGACGGGCGGCCTCTTCGGGGATGTCCATGGTCTGGGGCACGCGCCTTCGTAACTTGTTTGTTGGATGACTAGCAAGTGAATGCTAGCTTGAGACAGTCAGGTCCCCGGGAACGGGGGGCCGGCCAGGATATCGCAAGGGAAACGCCAGGCATGAAGATCCCACAGGACGTGGCCGACACCATTGTCGACCCCAGGGCCTATCAGGACGGCGCCCGCATCGACGACGCCTTCTCCTGGCTGCGGCGCGAGGCGCCCCTGGCCCAGGTTCAGCCCGAGGGATTTGACCGCTTCTGGGCCGTCACCCGCCACGCCGATATCCAGACTGTGGAGCGGCAGAACGAGCTGTTCCACAATGGCGACCTCTCCACCGTCGTCACCACCATCGAGGGCGACCGCAAGGTGCGGGAAATGACCGGCGGCTCGCCGCACCTGGTCCGCTCCCTGGTGCAGATGGACAATCCCGACCACTTCGCCTACCGGCGCCTGACCCAGGGCTGGTTCCTGCCGCAGAACATCCGCGGCCTGGAAGACCGGATCCGCCAGATCGCCCGCGGCTTCATCGACGGCATGGCCGCCCGCGGCGGAACCTGCGACTTCGCCCGCGACGTGGCCTTCCTCTATCCCCTGCATGTGATCATGGAGGTGCTGGGGGTGCCGGAGATCGACGAGCCCCGGATGCTGAAGCTTACCCAGGAACTGTTCGGCAGCGCCGACCCCGACCTCAATCGCACGGGCGCGGCCAGCTCGGATGTGGAGTCCGGCCTCGCCTCCCTGCAGGGGACGATCCTGGACTTCATGACCTATTTCAACGCCATGACCGAGGACCGGCGGAAGAACCCCCGGCAGGATCTGGCCAGCGTCATCGCCAACGGTCAGATCAATGGCCAGCCCCTGGGGCACCTGGAGGCCATGAGCTACTACATCATCGCCGCCACGGCCGGCCATGACACCACCTCCAACACCACCGCGGGCGGCCTCTGGGCCCTGGCGGAAAATCCGGATCAATTCGCAAAGCTGAAGGCCGACCCCAGCCTGATTCCCGGCCACGTGGAGGAATCGATTCGCTGGGTGACCCCGGTGAAGCACTTCATGCGCAGCGCCACCGATGACACCGAACTGGGCGGCCAGAAGATCGCCAAGGGGGACTGGATGATGCTCTGCTACCCCTCGGGCAATCGCGACGAGGCGGTGTTCGACGATCCCTTCCGCTACGATGTCACCCGCGGCCCCAACAAGCATGTGGCCTTCGGCTACGGCGCCCATGTGTGCCTGGGTCAGCATCTGGCCCGGATGGAGATGCGGGTTTTGTGGGAGGAGCTCCTGCCCAGGCTCGAAAGCGTCGAACTGGACGGGACTCCGACCCGCGCCCTGGCCAATTTCGTCTGTGGCCCCAAGTCGGTTCCGATCCGCTACAAGATGCACTGAAGCTCGAGCCTCCGTCTCGAGGATGACGCCAGGTGGCCGACGCCGCCGGCGACGGGAGGATTTGCATGCCGAGCCCCGCCATCGCCGCCGGACCGGACGCCATCGACGCCGACTGGATGACCCAGGTCCTGCGAGCCTCGGGCGCCCTGCCAGAGGGACGGGTCACGGGGCTTGTGGCCACGCCCGTGGGCAACGGCCTGGTGGGGGACAGCTTCCGGTTCGCGCTGACCTATGACGTCGCACAGCCCGAGGCGCCGGCCAGCGTGGTGGGCAAGTTCCCCGCCGCCGATCCCTCCAGCCGCGCCTCCGGCGCCGGGCTGCGGCTCTATCTGCGGGAGGTCTCCTTCTACAAGGCGCTGGCCCACACCGTCGGGATCATCACGCCGCGCGCCCACTATGCCGAGATCGACCCGACCACCCACGATTTCACCCTGATCTTCGAGGATTTCGGCCCGGCCCGTCCCGGCGATCAGCTGGCGGGCTGCTCCGTCGAGGACGCTCGCACGGCCTTGCTGGAGGCGGCAGCCCTGCACGCTCCGCGGTGGGGTGACCCCGCCCTGGAGCAGATCGACTGGCTTGTCGGCGGCGCAGAAGCCACCTCCCAGGTCACCGCCATACTGCCCATGGTGATCACGGCCTTCCGCGACCGTTATGACGGCCAGCTGGACGCCGAATGCATGGCCCTGGTGGAGCGCCTGCCTGCCGCGGTCGCGGCCATGCAGTCCGACCGCACCAGCCCCATCACCCTGATGCACGGGGACTTCCGGCTCGACAACATCCTGTTCGACATCCAGGGCGGGACCCGGCGCATGGGGACGCTGGACTGGCAAACCCTGGCTCTGGGTCCGGGGGTCACCGATGTCGCCTATTTCCTCAGCGCCGGCCTGACGCCGGAGCTGCGTCGGCTCCATGAGCGGGACCTTGTGGCCGGATACCATGCCGAGCTGACGCGCCTCGGCGTCCGGGACTTCAGTCTCGACCACTGCTGGCGAGACTATCGGCGGCTGGCGGTGCACGGGGTGCTGATGGGGGTGTTTTCGGCCATGGCGGTGGAGCGCACGGAGCGCGGCGACGCCCTGTTCCTGGCCATGACCCGCGGCGGCTGCCTGCAGGCCCTGGACCACGGGACCTTCGACATGTGGGCCTAGCCCGCCTCCGCTTCGTCGGCGTCGGCTTCAAGCACCTGCAGCAGCTGGGCTGCGACGGAGACCGCAATAGTCTCCGGGGCCCGGCCATGCAGGGTCGGAATGCCGATCGGGCTGGACAGCCGGGCGATCTGGTCGTCGGTCAGTCCGTCGGCGGTCAGCCGCTCCACCACTTCAGCCGTCTTTCGGCGCGAGCCGATCATCCCGCAATACCGCGCCGCGCCGGCCTGCAGCACCGCCCTGGCCAGCCGGAAGTCCAGCTCGTGGCTCGACGAGGCGATCACCGCGAAGTCGCCGGGCTCCAGGCAGGCGGCCAGGGCCACCAGCTCGTCGGCCGGCAGGATCGTGGCATGGCCGGCCATGGCCTCGCGGTCGTCATAGGCCTCCACCTCGAAGGGCAGCAGGGCGAACTGGCGCGCGAAGGCCTGACCTGCGGGGCCGGCGCCGAACAGGGCCAGCCGGGGTCTGCGCGGGGGCTTGGTCATGGCCGCCCCGACGCCTCCCCTATTCCGCCACCATCATGGCCGGGCGCTTGGCCTGGGCCAGCCGGGCCACCAGGGCCTCGTACTGGGCCCACAGGGCCTGGGGCATGCGCTCGCCGAACTTCTCATAGGCCGCGGGGATCAGCGAGGCCTCCTCCTCCCAGACCACCGGGTCGACGGTGAGCAGGAATTCCAGCTGCTCCGGCGTCAGGTTGAGGCCCGAGGTGTCCAGGCTCTCCGAGGTCGGCAGGCGGCCGATAGGGGTGTCCACCGCCTCGGCCTCGCCCTCCAGGCGCTCGAAGATCCACTTCAGCACCCTGGCGTTCTCGCCATAGCCGGGCCAAACGAACTTGCCGTCGTCGCCCTTGCGGAACCAGTTGACGAAATAGATGCGGGGCAGCTTGGCGGCGTCAGCCTGGGCGCCCATGGCCAGCCAGTGGCTGAAATAGTCGCCCATGTTGTAGCCGCAGAACGGCAGCATGGCGAAGGGGTCGCGGCGCAGTTCGCCGATCTTGCCTTCCGCCGCCGCGGTGCCCTCGGAGGCCACGTTGGAGGCCAGGAACACCCCGTGGGCCCAGTCAAAGGCCTCGGTGACCAGCGGCACGGCGCTGGCCCGGCGGCCGCCGAACAGGATAGCCGAGATCGGCACGCCCGCAGGGTCCTCCCACTCCGCCGCAATCACCGGGCACTGGGCCGCGGGCACGGTGAAGCGGGCGTTGGGATGGGCCGCGGGCTCGCCGCTTCCCGGGGTCCAGGGCTGGCCCTTCCAGTCGGTGAGATTGGCGGGCGGATCCTTGGTCAGACCCTCCCACCAGACGTCGCCGTCCTCGGTCAGGGCCACATTGGTGAACACGCTGTTGGAGTGCAGGGCGGCGATGGCGTTCTTGTTGGTTTCTTCGCCGGTGCCGGGCGCCACGCCGAAGAAGCCGGCTTCCGGATTAATTGCATAAAGCTGGCCATCATCGTGGAAGCGCATCCAGCAGATGTCGTCGCCGATGGTCTCGGCCTTCCAGCCGGCCAGGGTCGGTTGCAGCATGGCCATGTTGGTCTTGCCACAGGCCGAGGGGAAGGCGGCGGCGACGTAGCGGACCTCGCCCTTTGGCGAGGTGAGCTTGAGGATCAGCATGTGCTCGGCGAACCACCCCTCGTCGCGGGCCATGACCGAGGCGATACGCAGGGCGAAGCACTTCTTGCCCAAGAGGGCGTTGCCGCCATAGCCGGACCCGTAGGACCAGATCTCCCGGGTCTCGGGGAAATGGACGATGTACTTGATGTCGTTGCAGGGCCACGGCACATCGGCCTGGCCGTCCGACAGGGGCATGCCCACCGAGTGCAGGGCCGGGACGAAGAAGCCGTCCTCCCCCAGCTGGTCCAGGGCGCCTTTGCCCATCCGGGTCATCACCCGCATGGAGATCGCCACATAGGCGCTATCGGTGATCTCCACCCCCAGCTGGCTGATCTTGGAGCCCAGGGGCCCCATGCTGAACGGACAGACATACATGGTGCGGCCGCGCATGCAGCCGGCGAACAGGTCGGCGAGGTCACGGCGCATCTCGCCGGGCTCGAGCCAGTTGTTGGTGGGGCCGGCGTCGGCCGGATCTTCCGAGCAGATGAAGGTGCGGCTCTCGACCCGGGCGACGTCCTTGGGATCGGAGGCGGCGAAGAAGGAGTTGGGACGCTTGTCCGGATTGAGCGGCTTCAGCGTACCGCCCTTGACCAGTTCGGCGGTGAGCGCCGCCCATTCCGCATCCGATCCGTCGCACCAGTGGACCCGGTCCGGCTGGGTCAGGGCGGCGACTTCCTCCACCCAGGCCACCAGCTTTTTGTGTCGGGTCGGCGCAGGCGCGAGGCCCGGGATCGCAGTCGATACAGTCAAGTCAGACTCCCCATTCGGGCGCGGCGCCGCCGCTCACCGAGTGTTTCCTAATGAACCAAAACCAAGAATGCGAGAGCAGCAAAGCAAGCTGCGGGCCTGACACCGGTTACCTAACGCTCTTGTGGTGGATACTTGTCGAACAACGCGCGGCACGCGCAAATGACGTGATAAAATGACGTAGCGGGAGCCGGTTCATCAATGAAACTCCCATCGGGGCGGAACTTGTCCCGCCAGACTCCAGTGGCCGGCGTCTCCAGGTAGAGCTTCAGACAATTGACCGCCTGGAGAGCTTCCGTACTGCTCCCCAGAACCAGGGCCGCCTTCAGGTGCTCGGTCTGCGGCCACAGGCGCGCGCCGTCGTCCCGGACGGTGAAATCGTCCCACAGGGCGTTCATCGCGCATCCGCGCCGGGGGTCGACTCCCCTGCGGCCGGTCGCATAGAGCGCGCGCGCCGCCGCCTGACCGTCGGCCCGTCCGCGCCTTCGGCCCCAGCGATCCAGCAGCCAGGCCCATTCGAACTGGTGACCGGGCTCCACCAGACGGCCGTCGTCGCCGGTCCGGGGACGCCAGTCGGCGTCGAAGAACTCCCGAAGCACGCCGCGATCGTCGATGAAGGCGCGAAGCGCCAGGTCGGCGATCTCGTCGGCCATGGCGTCCCAGGAGGCCTCGCCGGCCTCGGCCCAGGCGAGGGCCGCCTCGAACATGTGCATGTGGGCGTTGGCCTGGAAGGGCTGGTCGCCGGTCTCCCGGAACCCGCCGTTCGGATGGCGCAGGACGTCCAGACCCCGGCGAAGATGCTCGGCCGCCGCAACAATCTCCGGTCGCCCAGGATCGACCGCGTGCAGGCTCGCCATGCCCAGCAGGGCGAACGCCTGATCATAGACCGCCGCCTGCTCGTCCAGCACCGCGCCGTCCAGCGAGACCAGGGTGCGGATCAGCCCGTCCGGCCGCTGGAACCTGGCCAGCATATAGTCGAGTCCATGCCAGGCCGCCTGCCGCCAGGGGCCCTGCCAGCCCAGGGCGCCGGCCTCGGCGAACACATAGACCTGCCGCCCCTGCACCCGTCCGCGCCGCGGGGCGGGCCGCGGTTCGCCCTGCACGCTGAGCGCCTCGAAAAAACCGCCGCGAGTGTGGTCGGCGCCCAGGGCCCACCAGAGCGGCAGGGCCGCCGTGCGCAGCCAGCGGTCGAACCAGGCCGAGGCCTCGGCAAGACTGGCGAACCGGTGCGGGGCATCGAGCCGGTCCACCGCGGTCTTCACCGCCTGGCTGTGGTCGAGGGCGCTCACCAGCACCTCGCCGCCTTCGGCCACCACGGCGATGTCGCGAAGCCCGACGGTCACCACCCGGGTTCCGGTCCCGGCCCGCACATAGCTGCCATGGGTGTCGGTGAGCGCCGTATCGCCGCGGACGCTGTTTCCGTCGGCGTCCCGCTCCGAGACCGCCAGGACCGCGTCCCAGGCCCCCACATCAGACCAGGCGAAGTCCACCGGCAGCACAGCGGCGCGGGAGGTCTTTTCCATCACCGCATAGTCGATGGAGATCTTTGGCGCCGCCAGGAAGGCCCCGCCGAGCACCAGGGCGCCCCCCAGCGCCGACGCGCCGTCGAGCCCGGCCCGGGCCGCCGCCAGAACCTGCGGCGCATGGGCCTTGAGCTCGGCGGCCAGGAGCGCGGCCGGGGCGATGAAGTTGCCGCTGTTCCAAAGGTCTCCGGCGGCCAGATAGGTCTTGGCTGTCGCCAGGTCGGGCTTCTCCACGAAGGCCGCAATGCGCCGCGGCCCCGAGCCCGGCATGGCGCGGATATAGCCATAGGCGGTGGAGGGGCTGTCGGGGGTGACCCCGAGGGTGACGATCCAGCCGTCCCTCGCGTGGAGGGCGGCCTGGGCCACCGCCGCGCGGAACGCCTCGGCATCGGGGATGTGATGGTCGGCCGAAACCACGGCGACGATGGCGTCGGGATCCCGCGCCAGGGCCCACAGGGACGCCGCAGCCATGGCGGCGGCCGAGTCCCGGGGCGCGGGCTCCAGCAGCACCTCGGCGGCGATCCCGATCTCGGCCAGCTGGGCCGAGATCAGCGCCGCATGGGCGACGCCGCCCACCACCAGGGGCGCGGCCGCGCCCTCAAGTCCGGCGATGCGGAGCACAGTCTCCTGAAAGCTGGACCGCGCGCCCAACAGGTCGGCGAATTGCTTGGGTCGGTCGGGGCGGGAGGCGGGCCAGAGCCTGACGCCCGAGCCCCCGCACATGATCACCGGATAGACCGCCACGCTTGTCTCTTGCCGCTGGCGGGGCCTGTCGCCGCCGCCTCCGCCTGATGCCAGCGCCAGGCCGATTCGATGACTTCCTTTAGGCTGGATCGGGGCCGAGCGCCCAGGATTTCCCGCATTGCGGACAGCGCAGACTGGAACGGAGCGGGCGTCGCCCGCCCGGCGCGGCGCAATTTCTGCCTCGAAATCGCTGCTCAGGCGCCAGACGGACGAGCCCCCGTCGCCGGACACCCCCCAGTGTCCAGCTTCCCCCCCAGGTCACATGACGTCGCCCCCGTGCGCCCTCCTCAGGTCGGATGGGTGGCGATTATTGGAACGGTGTTTTGCGACGTCAGGCGACGGCGCCGTCGACCTCGGCCACCTTGGCGACGCCGGCGTCCCGCAGCGCCGCGATCAGCTCGCCCACCACGGCCGCGAGTTCGTCGGCGTCCCGGCCCCGCAGCACCAGGTTGGAGCCGTAGAGCCCCTCGGTGAAGAACGGATAGCTTCCCAGGCTCATGGTCGGATGGGCCTTGGCCACCGCCTCCAGCGGCGCGGCGATGGCGCCCTCGCCCGTGCCTTCCACCCGGACGGTGCGCGACAGCACGACGGCGCCCGACCGCAGCCGCGGGCCCACATCCTCCAGCATGCCGCGCATGATCTGCGGCACGCCGGCCAGGACGAACACATTGCCGATGGTGAAGCCCGGGGGGCCCTGGACCGGATTCTTCACCAGGGCGCCCCCCACCGGCACCCGGGCCATCCGCCGGCGCGCGGCGTTGAGTTCGCCGCCCCAGCGCGCCGTCATCATGGCCAGGATCTCCGGATGCTCCTCGAGCTCAACCCCGAACGCCTCCGCCACCGCATCGGCGGTGATGTCGTCATGGGTGGGGCCGATGCCGCCGGTGGTGATGACATAGTCGTAGCGGGCGCGCAGTGCGTTCAAGGCCGCGATGATCTCCGCCATCACGTCCGGCACGGTGCGGGCCTCGGCGAGATCCACCCCATGGACCCCGAGATAGCGGGCGATGTCCCGCAGATTGGTGTCCTGGGTGCGCCCCGACAGGATTTCGTCACCGATGATCAGCACCGCGGCCGTGACCACCTCGCCCGCCTGCCCCGCCGAAACCGCCATGCGCGCCATCCTGGTCTGACCACGCCCGCCCGGCGCACCTCTCGACTAAACCCGCGGGACGGCTCGCCGCAACCGCCCTTGTCGCCCAAAATAGACCGACAGTGTCCGCGCCCCGCGAACCTCGTCGCCGACCGGCCTGTTCATCGGCGTTTCTTGCTGCGGCGGTGGTTCGCAGATAGCCTCAAGATCAGGTCGGGGTTCTTCAAGGGGTTCAGTAATGTTCCGCACATTGTGCTTGTCCGCGGCCGCCGTCGCGGCCCTGCTCGCCGCCTCGACGCCCGCCCGCGCCGCCCTGGTGACGCAGACCTATGATTTCAGCTTCAGCAACTTCATCGATGTGGGGCTGTCGGTCCCCTCCCCGATCTCGGCCATCTCCGGCTCCTTCACCCTGACCTTCGATCCCACTGTCGATGCGGACAACGTGACCTCAGGCCTGGTGGTGAACTATCTGAACGGCGCGCCCCTGGCCTG
>Ga0265327_10003601_pt1 | contig 14609 bp, 17 predicted proteins | sample 41621metaG_FD_202089 | JGI IMG/M metagenome (GOLD analysis project Ga0265327, IMG submission 202089) | Rhizosphere microbial communities from Carex aquatilis grown in University of Washington, Seatle, WA, United States - 4-16-21 metaG | ecosystem: Host-associated > Plants > Roots > Rhizosphere... | reverse complement strand
AGAGCGGAAGCCATGCTCAGCCAGGCCCACAAGCGTATCACCTTCCTGAATTTGATGGCCGGTAAGGATGCGATCACGATGAGCCAGCCAAAGTATTGCTGCACCCCAGTTATAGTTGAAATCACGCTGAGCATCGGGGCCCTTGTTTTCATCAGCTATGTAGCCACCTATTCTATCTCCCAGTTCAGCAACTTCGCCATTAACTACAACTACGCCGGCAGCAGCTGCAGCTGCAACATAACCGGTGGCGAGCTGTTTAATCGCCCGACGCGTATGATCATTGTCCTCTAGTTGGCGCACGTCAAGTATTGACCCGATTGCTATTGGCTCGGCTCCGCGCACGACGGCGTCATCACAAACCATGGCAAAGAGATCGAAAGCAACATGTGAGTGATCATCCATACGCTCAGCAACTTCAACCTTTGTGCCTACGCCGTCAAACCCAATATTGAATAGCATATTGTCTTTGTCTTTTAAATAACTGCCTGGAATGGCACGCATGCCCGAAAATGACTCATGAAATTCGATGAGCATATCAGGCCGATTTTCGTGCGTTCTTACAGAGGCTTTGTACAGCATGCGCGAAATATCATCGCCAAGCTCAATGTTCACATCTTGAATTTCTCGGCGTTCTGGGGCCATCATAACTCCTTTGCATATTGAACAATGTTTCTGAAAAGTAGGTCTGCAGCACTTCGAGCCGCCTCAGTTTTGGTGCGATCTGGATGGAAAGCGCCAAAAGATCGTTCTGGGTGTGGCATCATACCCAGTATCACGCCCTTGGGATCGCATATGCCAGCAATGTCATCAATCGAACCGTTGGGGTTAGCGGGGTATTCGGTGGCTTTGCCCATCTGGCGATTGACATAGCGGAAGACAACTTGGCCATTGGCCTTAAGCTTAGCTATGGTTTCATCATCAGCGAAAAACTTACCTTCACCATGAGCGCTTTGCATGGCTAGCGGTTCTGCGAAATCTTCAGGCTTCACGAAACGACAGACCGACTGCCCAACTGCTAGATCAACCCACCGACATTCAAAGCGGCCAATGTCATTCTCGGCAAGCGTTACTTGCTGTTGCCCTAGTGTGCGATTAGGTAAAAGACCGGTTCTGACCATAACCTGAAAGCCATTGCAATTCCCAATAATTGGTCGATCCTTATCAACAAATGCTTGCATTTGATCGCCCAAATACGATACCAGCTCATTGCCTAAAACTTTACCCGAAGCGATGTCATCACCATACGAAAAGCCACCTGAGAGAGCCAGAATGTCAAAGTCATCAAGCTGTTTTTCACCACTTCTTAGCTGATTGACGTGCACTGTTTCTGGTACGGCACCCGCTACTGCAAAGCTGTGCGCCATCTCCACATTGCAATTGGTACCATCGGTTATGAGCACGCAAACTTCCGGACTATTAACCATGGAAAATCTCCTTCATCGGCTGCTGCCAGGCATCTTTAAGCTCATCGACTGGAACATCAAATAATGTGGTATAGCCAAGCGAATCAGAGTATTGACGGGCTGTAATGCCACTAAATTGGGTTGTTTGGCCAATCTGAGTTATTGCCACTTCACCGGGCTGGAACTTGAGGTATACATTCGTGGTCTCGGGCACTTCAACGATAAAGCAGCCAGCTGTTTCGTGGAACAGGAAGCTTTCTCGGTCTGCCTGATTGGGTAGCGTTAAATCGGCTCCTGATTGGCCACCAATGCACATTTCTGCTACAGCGGCTATAAGTCCACCTTCACTGACATCATGACAGGCCGAAATTACACCTTCAGCAATCAATTTCTGTATCGCCTTCAGTGTCTTTGGTAGTTCCTGTATGTCAACTTTAGGTAGCTCGGCACTAGAACTATCAGTCACATCATAATAGGTACTACCGCCTAGGCCAGCACTTGGTTTACCAATCATGTACAGTCGTGATTTGCCGGGAGTTTTTATATCAGTCGTCATTGTCTTTTCCACGTCTGGAATGCGTCCGAAAATTGAGAAGGCGTAGACTGGTGGGATCTTGATAACTCCGTCCTTACCACGATAGGTGGACGATAAACTGTCTTTACCGGATATAACTGGTAATTCCAGGACGTGCATCATATCAACTGCAGCGTCAACTGATCGATCCAGTGAACCCATTGATTCTTCATCGGGGAATGGCCAGATGTAGTTGCCTACAGCTGCCGCTTCTGCAATGTTGCCACCAGCCGAAACATAATTAGCTGCCGCTTCGGCAATCGCCCAAATCGTACCTTCATAAGGATCTATGCGATTCAGGATTGGGTTCATACCATGGGCTTGCACCATTCCATAGGGTCGATCTAGGATTGGCCGTATAACGAGGGCGTCATTGGGGCCCTGTTGGGTTTTGCCACCGAATGGCGACACGACATTACCGCCTTGCACGCCATGATCGTATTGGCGCACAATTGGCTCCTTGGAGCAGACATTGCCATGCGACATTACTGCTTTTATACGTTCCACCCACTCGGCTTGATTAGCTGGTGCTTCTGGCTTTTGTTCTGGGATACTCTCTGGCTCCCAGTGAGCCAGCATGGTTCTTTGCGGTAGGCCATTCATCAGGAACTCATAATCAAGCTCGGCAACGTTACTCTCACCATAATTAACTGTTAGCCTATGGCTGCCGTCAAATACGCCAAGCACAGTTGCTTCAACGTTATACTTCTGACATACGGCCAAGAAGCCATCAATATTGTGTGGCGCAATAGCTGCTACCATGCGCTCCTGCGATTCACTCAGCCAAATTTCCCATGGGGCTAGTCCGGGATATTTTAGTGGTGCTCTACTGATGTCGACAGTCACTCCAGTTGTTTCGCCAATCTCTCCAATCGCTGATGAGAAGCCAGCTGCACCACAATCAGTGATAGCTCGAATGTAGTCTAGATCGCGAGCTTCTAATAAGGCATCAAAGGTGCGCTTTTCTTCAATTGGATTACCGATTTGGACAGCGCTTGAGTTTACGCTGGCCGTGTGTTCGGTCATTTCACCAGATGAGAAGGTGGCGCCATGGATGCCGTCACGACCGGTGCGACCACCAATAATTACAACTAGATCACCTACATGGGGCTCGCCTTGCTCAGCTCTATTTTCAGGCATCATACCGTACCCACCAACTATAACCGTAGGTTTGGCGCGAAAATCTGTGTGAATGTGCACCGAGCCATTAGCCGTCGGGATGCCCATGGGATTGCCATAATCACGAACGCCCTGAACTACACGCCGTTGTAAGTAGCCGGGATCAAGTGCTCCAGGAGGTATCAAGGATGCATCTAAATCTGGTGGTGCGAAGCAGAACATATCAGTTGACAGAATGTTTTTGGCACCTTGACCGGTGCCTGCGATGTCTCGAAATACACCACCACTACCAGTCATAGCGCCGCCATATGGCTCAATGGCAGAAGGGCTGTTATGGGTTTCTACCTTGCCGCAAATAGTCTGCCCTTCATAAAAGCGTATGACACCAGAGTTATCGTTGAAGGCCGAGACCACGAGATCCTTATTATGCTGCTTAGCAGCTCGCTTGATACGATCAAAAAGTGGTGCTTTTTCGACGCCATCAACGACCACTTTGGCATTAAATGTCTTGTGCCCGCAATGTTCGCTCCAGCGTGCGGCAATAATCTCAAGCTCTACATCTGTCGGATCGCGATCTAGTGACTTGAAATGCTCCTGAATCACCTTCATTTCCTCGGCATTCAGGAAGAGCTTGTCTTTGGATAGGTCCATCAGTTCAGCTTCGGTAGCCTGTCTCACTGGGATAATCTCAACTGGGCCAACCTCGCCTTCAAAAGTCAGCGACGTAGGCTTTTCAGTCACTATGCGCTCGACAGTCTTATTCATAAGTAGACGACTAGCCACAGCGTCGACTTCAGTTGGCCGAACATCACCAATAAAAGCGTACTCACGAGAAGAATCAGCGGCCTCCAGAGGAACACCAAGGTCTTGGGCAGCCTTGATAATGGAATTTGCTTCTGGGTTCATAACACCTGGTTTATAAGCAACCTCGACCACATTTGATGTGCCAAAGTCACTTGGTTCATCAATCACATACGTCTGTGTGATTGGGTCAGTAAAAAGCTCCTCAGCCAAGCGCTGGGCGTCTTCGCCAGTCAGATCATCACCTTGCACACGATAGACTTTAGCTGTCTGTACAGCCGCTAGATCAGTCAGCCCAAGCGTTCGATGGGCTTCATCGCGGACTTCATTACCAGCTGGATCACCCTCGAGTGGCGTGACTCTAATCTCGTGGATTGCCAAAATATTCTCCTTGTTCACATAGAAATGCATCGAGCGCCAGCGCCAAACGAGCTTTTTCAGTACCCTGGACACGCATAAATAGATCCTCTGCAGTATCACCTTCAAGAACATCTACTGGGTGTTCGGCAAGTATCGGGCCTGTATCTATGCCCGCTGCGACTAAGTGGAAGGTGTGCCGAGATTGAAGCATGCCAAGAGCTAAAACTTTTTCTGAAGTACCGAGGCCATAGGTATCAGCCGTTTCAGGCAATGGCCCAGGGTGCGTGTTTGTCATCCGTGCTTGATATGAGGATGTGTATTCAGGCTTCCAGCCATACTCATCCATAAGATCACCGCGTACGATCCTCATGTAGCCTAACAGTGCAACGTGAGCGATACCGCGGTCACTAATAGCCTTACAGATAGCTTCAGACTCTGATAGTGTTTGGCCACGGCCGACGTTGCCTGCTTGATATTTTCCCTTACTATCAATGACCATGTCCTCGATGGAGAGCCCGTACTCTTTATTTAAGCGACGGACTCGCTCAAGCACACCAGCATCAGGCTTGTTAGTAATAACGAGCCCAACTTCAGCAGATAAACTGCCCTCTTGCGTGGCATGTATAATCGCTTCAGCTGTTGAACCGCTGCCAGAAGCTAGAATAGCAATGGTTCGCTCATGTGTAGGCATACTAACCCCGTTACGTAATGTTAAGGATTATAGCCTGCTCCATCTCAAAACCAAAGCATAAGCATCATCACAATTGAAACCATACAAAAAGCCCACTTGTGAGTGGGCATCTTGCTTGGTGCAGGGTGAAGGATTCGAACCTTCGAAGGCGAAGCCAGCAGATTTACAGTCTGCCCTCGTTGACCGCTTGAGTAACCCTGCACGTCAATTGATTGTGAATGTGGAGCCACCTGTAACTTCGTTGCATGTGGCTTCCTCGGAAACCTTCTGTCAGCAAGCTGCCACAAGTTTCCTGTGGAGCCACCTGTCGGATTCGAACCGACGACCCTCGGTTTACAAAACCGATGCTCTAACCAGCTGAGCTAAGGTGGCGCAAATATCAGATGCTAGTGTAGCAAAACAGAGGTTAAACTACAACCCGTCGGCTGCGCAAAATGCGCTTTGGACGGCCAGCTGGTACGACCAATTTTTTGATGCGATCAGCCACTAGATCGGCTTCAGCCTCCATGCCATGGCTCATGTAGGCTTTGTAGAGTAACGTGTACGTCTCCTTGTTAGGTTCCAGCTCAGCCGCTTTTTCAAGCTCTTGGAACATCATTTTGTCATTTCCCAGCTTCTCTTGCACCTTGGCATAGGCAACGTGGCGTGCTGCGAGATTGTCTTCAAGCTTTAAGGCCTGTTCAAAGGCTACCGCTGCCTTCTCATAATTCTCAGTTTCGTAATAAATCAGCCCCAAGTTATGGAGGCTGGAAGGAGTTGATTCAATGCTGGAGGCGATTTCGAAACAGTCGATGGCGTCACGAAATTCTTTTTGTTTGGCGTACAAGATACCAAGACGGTTGTAGGCTGCTGCATTCTTTTCATCAATTTTCAATATGGTTAAGAGAGCCTTTTCGGCACGAAGGAAGCGGTTTTCGCGCATGCCTTGGTGAGCAATATCCCACAACTTGCCCAGTCGGTCACCGACGCGGCGCGAAACATTAGCAAACTCATCATCTGATATATGAGCATAATGATATGCCAAAAAAGCAAACGCCACCACAATTAGTAAGCCGTACATGTGTTCTTATAGTATAACACGCTCTAGATTTGGAGCAGAAAGTTGTCTAAAACCAATTTAGGTTGTCCATTGGCACGGAGCGCTTCGGAAGCTTCATAGCTAGCAGTCATAATCTTTTGCCATTGCTGAGCACGAGCACCTTCGGCTGTCTGGAGGCTAACATGTGCCATCTGCTGCAAGATGAAAAAGATGTCACCAGCCAGTTTCCTATCCTTTGTCAGCTCATCAACATATAAAAGTCGCTCGTAGGTTGTTTGCGATAGCAGCTCACGAGCCTTAATTACTGCTAGTTTAAGCGGATGCTCGCTATCTGTTAACAGTGCCTGGGTAAGGCCCGGCAGACCACCAGTCATGGCGATTGTCGAAGCGACTTCTTTATCAGCATAATCTTGCTCGAAATACGCTATCAGGTCACTTGTTGCTGGCCTTTTGACAGCTATTTGCTGGGTACGAGATATAATAGTTGGCAGCAAATCCTGAGAACTAGGGGCCGTAAGGATAAGCACTGTCCCTGCTGGTGGCTCTTCCAGCGTCTTCAGCAAGGCATTCTGCGCTTCCGTACCGAGGGCTTGGCTATTCTCGATGACAATCAGCCGATTGGGTGTTGTCGGGCTGGGCACTTTTAGCTTTAATTTCTGTTCAAGTTCACGCACAGCCTCGATGCTAATAGTTCCCTTTTCATCTGGCGTTACAATATAACTATATGGCTGCTCGGCCAAAGGTTTATCAGTTTGTAGCAATTGCTGTGCTAACCCCTCCGCAATGCTCAATTTACCAATACCTTCAGAACCAATCAAAATAAGCGCATGCGACGGCTGCTGAACAAAGTCGTTTAGCTGTTTCTCGGTTGCAGGGTGCAATACCAAATTCATGACTGTAGAAGTGTTTTAAACGACTTAGGAACTGGGCTCTCGAAAACTTTACGCTCTCTGTTAGGCAGTGTGATTTCCAGGCTTTTCGCATGCAAATATAGTCTGTCAGCCTGTTTGCCTCCATAGAAAGTATCGCCGATTATCGGATGGCCTAATTCTTCTAAATGCACGCGGAGCTGATGCGTTCGTCCAGTTACTGGCCGCAGTTCCACCATCGTTAACTTGCCATTTGACTCGAGAACTGTGTAGACGGTGACCGCTGATTTGCCATTACTGCCGACGCGGAATGTCTGTGGCTTTTTTGGGTTACGCTCAATTGGCATATCAATAATAGCCTCTTCTTGCTTCAAAGTACCGTTGATCACCGCAACATAGGTCTTCTTAACCTTGCGCTGCGAAAACTGCTTTTGCAGCCACTTTGATGCCTCTGGATTTTTTGCGCAGATCATCACGCCACTAGTTCCTCGATCCAAACGGTGAATAACGCCAGCCCGCTCACCAGTTAGACCAACTACATAGTCAGAAAGCCAGCTAGCCACCGTCGCTTCAGGGTTAAAAGCGCCTTTACTGTGGCTCAAAATGCCTTCTGGCTTGGTGATTACAACGCAGTCATCATCTTCGTAAATAATTGGTAGTTCAATCTTCGGTAATTTGGCCTCTTGCTCAGGATCGTGATCGATCACAATCTGGTCATTTTCACGGATTTTATAGCCTGTTTTGGTGACGATTTCACCATTTACCCGTACTTTACCTAGATCCACAAGCTTTGCGGCGTAGGCTCGACTAACAGTCGGCAATTGGCGCGCCACATACTGATCCAAGCGCTCGGCTCGCGAAATCTCAATATTTGCCATAACTTAAGCCCTCAAGCCGACAGCTTTTTGCACTTTGAGCAACTGAGCATCAGCGATTTCACGCATTTTTGCCTCATCATCCTCAAGTTTCTTCATAATAGCCGCGTCGTCTACCGTAGCTAATCTTGTCTGGAAGTCGATCAAGAACTCCTCGACCTGTTCGGCAACCTCTCTCTTAAGGTCTCCATACTTCGTATCACCTTCGTGATGTTCAATGACTGCTTCTAGTGTCTCGCCACCCAGCAAAGCATGTATCTGTAGCAGGTTACTAATACCAGGCTGATTCTTTAGATCATAATGTATCACGCCGACTGAATCAGTTTCGGCACCCATAATCTTCTTACGCGCCGCAGCAGGTGTATCACCCAAGAATATAATTCCCTTGCCTGATTCGTCGCTCTTGCTCATCTTCTTAGTTGGATTTTGCAAATCACGAATACGTAAGCCCTGATCCTTGCCAAAAAACTTGTGTTGCTCCTTGACTGGTTTTGGCACTACAAATATGTCACCAAATCGAGCATTTAAGCGCTCGGCAATGTCGCGCGTAAACTCCAAATGCTGCGTCTGATCATCGCCAACTGGCACATAGTCCGTGCCATACAGCAAAATATCCGCTGCCATCAGCACTGGGTAGTTAAATAACCCAACCGATGTTCGCTCGTCACCAAGACCCGAAGATTTATCTTTGAACTGCGTCATGCGATTCATTTCACCCATGCCAGTGAAGCAGTCTAGGATCCATGCCAGCTCGCTGTGAGCCGGAACATAGCTCTGACGATAAATATGCACATCGGCATTGTCCAGCGGCAGGCCAGCTGCCACAAAGACGCGCAGATTATTCATAATCCCAGCTTGCAACTGTGCATGGTCAATCGGTGTCGTAAAGCTGTGCAAATCGGGCACAAACAGATTAATCTGGTACTTGCCGGCCTTGCTTTTAGCCATATCAACCAAGGGCAACAACGCACCCAAATAATTGCCAATATGTAGGTCATTATTGGCGCGCAGACCAGTTAAAATTACAGGTTTACTCATTACTAGTTATTATACCTCATAGGAAGTGACATTTGCTGCTTCTGGTGTCGGCTGGGCTCCCACATCCACTTGAGTGGCCACTGGCAAAAGGCCCAGCTTCTGAGCAATTACTCTTGGCGAGTCTCCATCACTCATCATATCGTAGCCAAGCATGCTCATATGTCTACTGAGCTCGCTATCACTCATAGTTGTCACATCTTTTTCTGGTGCTTGATTCATTATTGTCTCCTTTAAAAACTCTTTGAAATTTAAAAAACCGCCTGTTGGTGGCGGTTTCTTCAATACTTTCGAGTAATTTATGCGAACGCACAGAACAGACCGCCACGACTAGTGTCGGTAAACCAATACTGATTGTTCTGTTGCATTGACATAAAGTGTAATATACCACCGTCGTCAAGACGCGTCAAATAAAAACCCAACCTCGGACTGACAAGGCTTAGGGTTTGCAGACCTTGAACGAGGTTAGCTTCCAGCCATTGTCGTGAGCTCCAGTACTCGAACTCATTTCTTGGTCTTGATTCGTTTTGTTAGCTGTAAAGTTGTAATCTCCGTATTGACCCGCATATAGGATAGAACCCGTCGCAGTCTTGCCATTATAGCTCTTTAGGAATATGTCTGCGTGCGTGCCAGCAGGAATAGTCGCTAGATGAGTAATCACAACTAGAGATAGACTTGCTTGGTCAGAAGCGTTGGTAGTCGGTGGTGGCGTCATTGAAGAAGCAACACAGTTCTCGGTTTTAGTACTGCTTACTATCTGCTTCTTGTTCTTACTGCTTGTGCTAAAAGCGAAGAGACTGGCTGCTAGTAGACCCAATACAGCTACTGCAACCAAGATCGGTTTTGCATGAGTCATATTTGAATTATAACAGATGGGAAATTAGCGCTTGGTGAATTGGCGTTGCTTGCGGGCGCCCTTGAGACCGAACTTCTTGCGTTCTTTTTCGCGTGAGTCACGGCTGAGTAGATCGGCGCGCTTCAGCGTAGACTTGTAGTCGTCGTTGACGAGAACGAGAGCTTTGCTTATGCCGAGGCGAATGGCTTCGATCTGACCATCATGACCACCACCAGAGACAACGACACTAACGTCGAATTTGTTGGTCTGGTCAAGCAATGTGAAAGGCTGCTGAATCTTCTCAAGCAAGTACTTGCTCTCAGCGAAGTATTCAGTAGCTGGCTTGCCATTAACGATAACGGCACCCTTGCCACCTTGTAGGCGAACACGAGCGGTGGCGCTTTTGCGGCGACCTAAGGCGTAGAAATAAGTGTCTTTAGCCATTATTATTTACCTTCCTTGAGTGAGTAAGCTTCTGGTTTCTGAGCTTCGTGGTTGTGGTTAGCGTCAGCATAGACCTTCAGGCGAGCTAAGCGACCATCACGCAACTTGTTGACCGGCAACATGCCGCGAACAGCTTTGGTGATTGGGAATGTTGGATCTTTGGCCAACTTGTCAGCAAGCTGAGTTTCACGCAGACCACCAGGGTAGCCACTGTGCTTGTAATAAATCTTCTTGGTTTCTTTGTCACCAGTTGTAACCGTCTGAGCGGCGTTGATGACAATGACGTAGTCACCGCAGTCGATGTGCTTAGTGAATTGAGGCTTGCCCTTACCAGTTAGCAAGGTTGCAATCTGAGTAGCTACACGGCCGAGAGGAGCTTCTGAAGCATCAACAACGTACCATTTGCGGGTTACATCAGTTGGCTTAGCGCTATAGGTTTTCATTATTTAGTCTCCTTGGCGGTAGCCTTTGGCTTTGCAGCTGCTTTGGTGGCTGGCTTTTTGGCAGGAGCCGGCTTGTCTTCAGTTTTCGCCTCTTTAGCTACAGCTGCTGCCTTGGCCACTGGCGCAGCCTTCAGGTCATCTACGAAGCTAACGCGAGCCATTTGAGCGTTGTCGCCGCGGCGCAGGCTAGTGCGAGTCACGCGGAGATGACCACTGTCACGACCAGTTAGCTTTGGTGCAATTTCATCAACTAGCTTGTGAGCGCTTTCGATAGTTTGCAGGTCGGCAATGATCTGACGACGGTTGTGCAAATCACCCTTCTTAGCCTTGGTGATGAGCTTTTCCACGTAAGGCACAACTTCTTTAGCCTTTGGCAGCGTAGTCTCAATTGATTCATACTTGATCAATGAGTCAGCCAAGCCCTTGATAAGAGCACGGCGTTCATCACGCTCGCGGTGGAATTTACGACCTTGATATCCGTGGCGGTGCATATTAGAGCTCCAACTCCGCTAGTTTTTCTTTAACTTCATCTAAAGCTTTGCTGCCGAAGCCCTTAAGGTCACGCAGCTCGGCATCGTTCAAGGCAAACAGGTCACGGATGGTGTGAATGTCATTGTTGATCAACGCGTTTGTGGTGCGAGCAGACAAGTTCAAGTCCTCAATAGAAGTATTCAAAGCAGTTGGCTCTTCACCGATTATGTCACTGCCAAACTCGGCATCAGACAAACCAGATGCGTCATCAGCTGCATCACTAGTAACAATGCGTGTCTTACCAGCCAAAGCCGTGTACTGATTAACCAAGATAGCAGCGGCCTCCTCGAAAGCGTCTTGTGGCGTGATAGAACCATCAGTGTCAATCGTAATCAACAACTTATCCAGGTCAGTAGCCTGGCCAACACGAGTCTTTTCAACCTTGTAACGTACGCGCAGTACAGGGGTGAAGATGGCGTCAATAGCGATCATGTCACTTGCCTTCTTAGCAGTACCTTCTTCAATAGTGCGATAACCGCGACCGATTTCAACAGTCATATCAATGATCAATTCACCCTTTGCATCATCAATAGTAGCGATAACCTGGTCTGGATTGACAACTTCTACGTCAGCGTTGGTTTGCACATCCTTAGCTGTAACGATACCTTTACCCTTTTTGATGATGCGAACGTTTTGAACTTCGTTACCATAGACGCGGAAGCGGATTGACTTCAGGTTCATCATGATGTCAACGACATCTTCTTTCACGCCCTTGACAGAGGTAAATTCGTGTGTAATGCCTTCGATTTTGAACGAAGTGACAGCACTGCCGGCAATACTAGAAAGTAAGACGCGACGTAAACTGTTACCTAGAGTCATACCGTAACCACTGTGCAACGGCTCGATGGCGAATGTAGCGCTTGTGGCGCTGTGCTCGTCGACGTTGACTAGTCCTGGCGTGTGAATGTTATTTGATGACATATACTTGCTTCCTCCCTTACTTTCCTAGCGTGAGTAGTATTCTACGATTAATTGTTCGTTGATATCGATTTCAGCGTCTTCGCGAGTAGGCAGGCCAACAACGGCAACTTCTACCTTCTTGCGATTAACTTTCAGCCAGCTTGGAATGTCAGCAGGTGCAGGACTGGTATCATCATGACGTTTAAAATATTCGGTCTGGGCACTGTGCGGACGAAGAACCAGCGTGTCGCCTGGTTTCAGGCGAATAGATGGAACGTCAACACGAACACCGTTCAACAGGAAGTGGCCATGGCTCATCAGCTGACGAGCAGCACGACGGCTTGGCGCAAAGCCAGCACGATACACTACATTATCGGCACGCTGTTCCAGCAATTGCAGTAAGTTAGCGCCAGATTCACCTTGGCGACGGCTGGCTTCTTTCATAAGGTTGCTGAATTGGCGCTCAAGCAAGCCATACAGACGCTTAACCTTTTGCTTTTCACGCAACTGCAGTGAATACTGGCTGGTACTGCGACGGCCACCGCGACTCTGGGCGCCTTGACCTGGCATACTGGTGCGCTTGACCAAAGCCTTGTGAGCTTTAGGGTGCAATGCGTAGCCTTCACGGCGACTCATCTTAACAATAGACTGGGTATCTCGGGCCATGACTAAATTCTCCTCGCCTTTGGTGGACGAACACCACCATGTGGTACGCCAGTGACATCTTTAATGCCTTCAACTTGAATATCAAGTGCTGTAAGGGCACGGACGGCTGCGTCGCGGCCCAGGCCAATACCCTTGATGATAACTTCTGCTTTGCTGAAACCATACTGTTGCTTAGCAGCTTGTGCAGCACGCTCAGCGGCCACCTGCGCAGCGTAAGCAGTACCTTTTTTGGAGCCACGGAAGCCACAAGCACCGGCGCTACAGCTAGTCAATACGTTACCTTTAGAATCAGAAAAGGTAATGATGGTGTTGTTGAAAGTTGCATTAACGTATACATTGCCGCTGGCCACCGTTCGCTTTGATTTCTTGCGCTTAGGGGCGGTTGCCGTAGCAGTAGCAGCTGCAGTAGTTTCAGCTGGTGTTGTCGTAATTTCTTCTTGAGGTGTATCTGCCATAATAATCCTAGGTCTTTGACGCTACTTTCTTAGCGGTGCCACCAACAGTTACTTTGCGACCACGGCGAGTGCGAGCATTCGTCTTGGTGCGCTGGCCACGTGAAGGCAAATTCATTTTGTGGCGCAAACCACGGTATGAGTTGATGTCCTTCAGGCGTTTAATGTTGCCGCTGACGATGCGCTGTAGCTCACCTTCAACGATCAAATCAGTATTAATAACTTCTTGAATGCGTGAAATCTCAGCATCTGTCAGGTTCTTTACGCGAGCGGTTGGCTCAACGTTAGCCTTAGCCAAGATATCGTGAGAAGTCTTAGGTCCAATGCCGTAAACATAAGTCAATGAAACCCATACCTGCTTCTCGGCTGGAATAGTTACGCCAGAAATACGTGCTGCCATACTTAACCCTGCCTCTGCTTGTGCTTAGGTTTATACTTGTTGATAACATACAATCGTCCTTTGCGACGGACGATTTTATCATCTGGACTAATCTTTTTGACACTGGCACGCACTTTCATGCGGATCATGCTCCTCTCAGCGATGACTCACTGCTCAAATAATATTGGCTCTAACTTTTGCGGTACGTAATCCGACCCTTTGTAAGATCATAAGGCGTCAACTCTACGGTAACGCTGTCCCCGGGTACGATGCGGATGAAATGTTTCCTCATCTTACCGGCAACGTGAGCTATAATCTGATGGCCGTTCTCAAGTTCTACTCGAAACTGAGTCCCTGGTAGGGTCTCGACGATTGTACCCGTCAGTTCGATTACTTCCTTGTTTGCCGCCATAGATATAACAAGACATAATTATACAGACGCCACAGTGGTTTGTAAAGTGTTTTTTCGCTTTTACTTCAACCACGTGTAAATGCCGGCTGTATTGCCTACATTCATACTAGCACGCACGCAGGATAGTGTTAAGACTTTTTTGATCGCTTAAGAGGGTTGCCAAAGCGTAATCGACGACCACCGGTTGCTGCGTCGAGAGGAGTTTCTGGCTCGTAGAAGAAGTCAGGTTGTGAATATTGATCGTAGGTCACCATCAGAGCACGTGACTCTACAGCTCGCAAGGTTTGCAGGGCTACAGATACCAAGATCAAGATACTGGTGCCACCGATGGTTATACTAGTGTTCACGAACACCTGTGCGATAATTGGCAGAACGGCCAGTGCGCCCAAGCTTAAGGCGCCAAATAATGTAAGCCGATTGACGATCTTAGATAAGTACAGCTCAGTTTGAGTACCAGAGCGAACACCTTCGATGAAACCGCCTTGCTTATGCAAGTTTTCAGCGATTTCTTTGGAGTTGAAGGTAATACTGGTGTAGAAGAACGTGAACGCAAAAACCAGGACAAAGTAAGTTATGGGATAAATGTAGGCTTTCCAGCCCTCAGTGGCAAAGGTGGTTGCTGACGGTGTCTGGAACCAGGTGGTCAGCTTAGTGCCAATTTCAGCGAGGTGTGGATTGCTGGCCGTAGTGAACAATTGTCCCAGGAAGCTCGGCACACTCAGGAAGGCCACCGCAAAGATGATTGGCACCACGCCAGCTGTTATCATTTTCACCGGCAGCA
>Ga0265327_10003600_pt1 | contig 14610 bp, 20 predicted proteins | sample 41621metaG_FD_202089 | JGI IMG/M metagenome (GOLD analysis project Ga0265327, IMG submission 202089) | Rhizosphere microbial communities from Carex aquatilis grown in University of Washington, Seatle, WA, United States - 4-16-21 metaG | ecosystem: Host-associated > Plants > Roots > Rhizosphere... | reverse complement strand
TGGGGGTGAGGGCGGGGCGCATCGCGTTAGCGCCCGTTCTCGCGGTTGTGCTTTTCGATCGCGCACAAGAGGGGGAGAGCCGCAAGCCAAAGGAAGGGCCACGCGACGGCGCGCGCGAGGGCGTTGAGAGCGCGCATGGGTTACGCTCCCACAAACGAAAGAAGGGAAACGCCAGCGCTGATTAGCGCTGGCGAATAGGCGAGGGTGAGGGCGCGAGCGACCATGGCTAGATCACTCCAGCACTGATGAGATTGGCGACGGCTTCGGCGCGGCGCATTTGCGCGTGAACGAAGCGGGTTATTGCAGCCTGCGCCGCGCCCTTGGTCGCGTAGGTTCCAAAGACGCCATAAGCGCGAACCGGCTCTTTAAGATTGTCAAAACAGACAATCCAAGCGCCTTCGGTGTAGCCATAAACCTTGCGGCCGGCGTGGGGGTTGGGGGCGGGATAGTAGGTCACGGCTCAAGCCTCCTCGAAGCGGGCTTCGCCGACGCGGTTGCCGTTGCTGTCGAACAAGGGGAAGGATTGGCCAGCCTCTCCGTATTCGCTTGAGATTTGAAGGGAGGCGAGCGCTAGGATGCGCGCGACCTCGCGGCCGGCGTTGTTCTCGCCGTCGCTGAATGCTGCGTTGTCGCAGTCGATGTCTAAGCGGAATTTCATGTTTGGTCCTCGTTGTCGTTCCCGCTGGCGGGCGGGGCGGAGACGGATTTCGCCTTCGCTGGTATCTTTCATACCATCGGCTGACATAGCTGACAAGGGGTGTTGCGCAAGAAAAGGGAAAAAAAGTAACAGGCTCTCTTAGGCTCTTTCGAGGCTCGTGCGGCGGCATTTACAGGCTGAGCATGTGAGGCGAGCGCGGGCGTCGAACTGAGCGCGGGTGAGGTCTGCGACGGTCGAGCGTCCGCACGGCTCGCATGTCAGGCGATAGGGTCGCGTCTCGCCTTCGGGCGGCGGGGCGAGCGCTGGGCGGCTGACGGCGGCCTTCCAGGCGGCGAACTGCTCCTGTGTCATGGCTGGGGATTTGGCGGGCGCGCGTCGCTGTGGGCGTCGTGTCATTTCCTTGCCTTCATGGTTCTCGCCTTCATGGCTTCGAAGTCGATGACGGCTTGGCGCGCGATGCGTCGTAGGTCGCGCTTGCGGGGCGGTGGCTTCCTGACAAGCTCGCGAAGGACGCGGGCGACATAGCCCCAGCGTGAGGCCTCTGGGTCGATGCCAGCGCTCTTGCACCATCGCGATACGGTCTTGCGGTCGCAATCGAGGTAGCGGGCGACCTCTGCCATGCTGAGCCGGCCGGCTGCGATCATTCCGAGGTAGGCGAGCTTCTGCTCTGGTGTGAGGTCGGGGAAGTGGCGCGGCATGGGGCGGATTAAAGGCCTCAAGACGGGACATTGGAACGCACAAGCGCAAGTGAAATCGACATAGGAGGATGTTATAACATAACATATGAAACGCTAATAAAATCAATGTGCGCGTCTTACGCGAGCGTTCAAAGCCGGCTTGTGCGTCGGCGCGAGGTCAAAAAGCGCCACATATTCCCCGCGCGACGATACATCTTGCCAAGCGCGAAGCGCGCGGCAATCAATCCCCGGATCGTGATGACAGGCGAAACCTTCCCGCGAGACAACGGCGCGAGGGCCCGAAGCGCCGTGGTCGAGGCCGCGCAACCTCTCAACCTTCCTCCTCCCGCCGAGCCTCTTCGCATTGACGGCATGACGATTGCTGAAGCTAGAGCCGCGCGCCGCGCCGCTAATCGCCTCAAGCCTCCAGTGCTCAAAGAGCTGGGGCCAAAGCATCGGCTCTTGATCGCCTACATGGTGCACGGCTGTCCTCACTCGTATGTCAGTCGCTTCACTCGCCCATGTCCTACTGATGATGATGAGGACGCTGAGCGCCCGCTTCGCCAGAATGAGCCGCTGCGCCTCGAGGAAGCGGCAAAGGTCATGGGGATGCGCGTTCGGCAAGCTCGCGACCTGTTCGGCCAAGTGGTGTTTCAGCGGGCGCTGAATGCCGAAGTCCAGAAGCTTCGCGACGGGGCGAAGATTGCGGCCATGCGGACGGCTATCGGGCTGCTAGAGCATCAAGGCGAGGGCAAAGCCGCTGATGCGAAAGTCCGGCTCGATGCGGCGAAGTTCGTCCTCGGCGAAGGGCAGGGCGGGGGAACGTCCGTCTCCGTCAATGTCGGGGTCGGCGGCGCTGGGTCTCAACCTCTCCGGGCCGGCGTCGTGATCCGGCTCAAAACAAATGCGCCGCAAGCGCCGATCGAAGCGCAGGCGATTATCGAAGAGCAAGAAGACGCGCCAGGCTTCGGACGCATGATCGATGTGACGCCGAGCCGGGTAGACGATGACGCGCCGGACGATGGCGCGAGCGACGATCAAGCCGACTGACAAGCAAGCCGACTAACAAGCGATGTCAGGCGCGACCGACGGATGGTTGGCCATGCGACTGACAGGCGAAGGAACGAAGGGCGAGCGGATGTCAGGCGGCGCTCGCGGGTTCGGATAGAGGGAAGGAAGGGGGCGGGGGTGGTGGCTAGAGCGCGCGCGGCGAGCCTGCAACATTCCAGCGGCGGCTCGCGGGGGCTCTCTCATGGTATCCACTAGAGCCAGCCTGCCATGCGACGCGCCGCCATATCAGGCTCATGTCAGGACACGTTCGGAGACGCATCGCCGAACGATTGCCAGCGCAATCAATGCGTTACGCTCAAAAGCAACTGATGCCAGAGCAATAGGCGTGAGCCTTCCTTGATCTTCGCCAAGCCGGCGGGCGATTTCGCGGCGGGTGGGCCTCGATCGCGGCCGGCGCTCGATCGGCGCGGGGCGGGGGTGGGGGGAAAAAACGAAGGTCGGCTCAGGGCGCTCCACCCTCCCCCGCGCCTTCCCCCCTCAAAACATCCGGCTGACATAAATTTTTCAGCCCTGATATTTTTCGGGCCTCCATCGTGCCTCCCCATGTGCCCCCGCATGTGCGTCGCTCTCTCCCTTCGCCCGTCGCACCTTCCGCGCGTCGATCGACCATTGGTCGCGAGGTCGCGGCCTGACATTGGAGAGCCATCATGCCGGACATCATCAAGGCGTCGCTCATTCTTTGCGCTGGGATTATTGCCGGGGCGCTGGTCGCTGTTGTCGCGGCCGATGCGCTCGAGTGGAAGGCGCTGCTGACTTTCCTGCCGATTTTCGGGTGAGCGTCATGGCGCTTTCTTTGGATGAGGGCGCGCGCCGGAGAGAGGTAGAGTTTATTATCTCGCGATGGCTCCTGGAGCATGACTGGCAGTCGACGCAGATTCAGGGGCTATTTGTTGGCGTGGTTATCACGCGCGAGGACATCTTGACGGTGGTGCGCGCCTATTTAGACGCGCGCCGCGCGAAGAGGTCGCCGGAGCATTTTGACGGGTGAGCGCAAATTGTCGTTGACGCGCGTGGTATTTTTTGTATCATGCGCGAGGCCGGTGACGGCGCATGAGGTTTAGGCCCTAGGCAAAAACTTCGTCATGCGGTCACGGGTGCAGCGACGGGGAGCCGAAATTCCAGCCGTCACCTCTGGAGGGCCAGACCAGACGCGAGCGCCGCTTCGCGCTTCGGAAGCCGGGTTGAACGCCGGTATGCCCTAGGCTCGACGGAGACGACCTCCCGGTGGCCTAGGGCGCACATTCGCGAATGATGAAGGAAACCCCAATGACTGACACTAGCAATCCCGCTGCGGTCGCGCCGGCTCCGGCCGCTGCGGCTGCGGCCTCCACTTTTCAGACCGTCGGCGTGACCGGGCAACTGCGTTCCGACCCGAGCGTTGCGGCGACCGGCCCCGCTGCGATTGCCGCCGCCGTGGCGACGCCGGCCCCCGCCGCCGCAACGCCGCCGGCTGCTGGCGTGGCGACCATCACGCCGGCCGCTGCTCCGGTTGCCGTGGCCCCGGCCGCTCCGGCCCCCGTCGTCCAGGCGGCTCCTGTGCCAACCCCCGTCCTGCATGGCGCGGCTGCGCAGCTCGACGCGATCAGCGACGCGCTCGACACGCGCATTGCGCGGCTGAAGGCGCAGGTTGCGACCATTCAGGCGCTCGTTGCCGAAGTGAACTCGCTGCAGGTCAGCGCGTGATGGCGAGAGCCACGGCCGCGTGCGCATAAGGCAGGAGCGCGGCCGTGGCTCTCCCAACCCCGACAATCGAGATCGACGAATACGGGCGGCGCATCTACGAGCCCGACGGCGAAACGCTCGAGCGCTTCCTCATGGATCGCTCTCATGTCAGCGTGATCCGCGGGCCGATCGGCTCTGGAACGTCGACCGCCTGCTGCAACAAGATCGGCCTTCTCGCGGCCGAGCAGCGCAAGGGCCTGGACGGCATAAGGCGCTCGCGCTGGGCCATCGTCCGCAACTCCTATCCCGAGCTGCAGAAGACGACTGCGAAGACGTGGCTCGATTGGTTCCCCGAAAACCTCTACGGGAAAATGAATTGGGCGCGCCCCATGACGCACGTTTTGCGTTGGGACGACGTAGAGCTCGAGGTTTTCTTCCTCGCGCTCGATGACATGGCTGACATCAAGAAGCTTCGATCACTCGAGCTGACAGGGATTTGGTTCAACGAAGTCGAGTATATTCCTTGGGAGATTTTCGACGAAGGAGAGAGCCGGACCGGGCGCTTCCCCGCGGTGAAGGACGGGGGCTCGGAATGGGACGGCATTATCGCCGACATGAACGCCCCGAATGAAGATCATTGGTTGCCGCGCATGGCGCGCGAGAGCGATTACCCGGATGACGTTCCGATCGAGGATCGGCGCTACTGGCCGGAGGATTGGGGATATTTTGTCCAGCCGGGCGCGCTGATCGAAGTGTTCGGGTCGGACGGCAAGACCGTCGTCGACTACATCGACAACCCGCGCGCCGAAAACCGGAAGTGGCTCAAGGAAGGGTTCTATCTCGAGAAGCGCCGCGGCAAGTCGAAGCAGTGGATCGATAGCCGCCTGATGAACCGGATCACCTTCGTCGTCGATGGCGATCCGGTGTGGCCGATGTTCAAGCGCGACATTCACCTGTCGCCGCGCAAGCTCGAGTTCAATCCGAGCTATCCGCTGGTCGTCTCGCTCGATTTCGGGCGCCGGCCGTCGGCGCTCGTCGGGCAGGAGATCGGCGGGCGCCTCTACGTGCTCGCAGAATTTCGCATGTACGGCTGCTCGGCCGCGACATTTGCGCCGCTGCTCAAGAAGTGGCTGACACAGAATTTTCTCGCCGCAATGGGCTCTATGCAGTTCACGGGAGACCCCAAGGGCCGCGACAAGGGCCAGTCCGACGAAAACTCGGCATATGATGTTTTCGAAGGCTACGGGATGACGATCACTCCCGCGCCCGTCAAGAACAACCACATCGAAACCCGGATCATGGCTGTCGAGCACGCGCTCCAGTCCAGCCCCGGCGGCTTGCCCGAAATTCAAATCTGCCCCGTCAAGTGTCCTACGCTCGTCGCGGGCATGTCAGGCAAGTATCATCTTGTGAAGCTTGACGTTGGCGAAGCAACACCGTGGAAAGACAAGTATTCTGACATATGCGACTGCTTGCAATACATGGTTTTGTTTCTCGGCGGGGGCCGCGTCATGGCGGATATGGGCGCTTCCCGGCGAGCTCCGAAGCGCATGAATGTCAGGGTTGAGCAAAAATCGATGAGGCGAGGATAAGGGGTGATCTATGACCGTGCGCCACAACTCAGGAAGCTCAGAAGGCTACGAGGGCCTTGTCAACGCGAAGCCCCCGGCGAGCATCGTCATGTCGGCTTACGACGCGCTGCCGCCGAGGGTCCGCGAAGCCGTGAGCGAGGCGCGGCTCGATTGGGACGTGTGCGCGATCCGGGCGCGCATGTCGGCCGGTGCGATCGATGAGCGCGGGGTCTTGCGCTTGATCGCCGACTTCGAGGCGCATGTCGGCGCGAACGTCGAAAGGGCGCGCCGTGCATGAGCCCCAGGAGGTCACCGAATGGCTGGTGATCTTCTACCCCTATTCGGACACATGGTTTGGCCGGCTCGTTCCCGGACGCTTCAAGCATGTCGCGCTCGCCGCGCATGTCGCCGGGTCGAAGATTTGGATTTTTCGCGATGTCAGCTTTCGCTCTGAGAAGATTTTTGTCCTGCCCGACGACGATAGAGCGCTCGAGCAAATTTCCGTATGGACGAAGGGCGCGACGATCATGCGGTTCACCGCGCGCGAGCACGGCGCGCCACTGGTATTCCGCGGCCCCCTGACATGCGTGAGCGCCGCACGGCACCTTCTTGGGCTTCTGTGCGTCGGCCCGCTCCCGGATCAGCTCTACCGTTCGCTTATCGACAACGGCGCAACGGTCATCCGCGATCATGGGCAGCAGCATATTCGGGGGGAGCGGCGGCAATAGCCAGCAAGCGGCGCTGATCTCGCTCGCCCAGCAGCAGCAGCAGCAAAACTACATCGCCGGCCAAGAGGCGCAGGTCAACGCGGCCAACTCGCTCAAGCAGACCAATGCCGCCGCGTCGCTGCAGACCCAGGTGTCGACCGACACATGGGATGTCATGCGCCAGTTCGGGCAGATCACGGCGCTGAGCATGGCCGGCGTCCCCGGCGGGCGCGGCTTCTCGACTTCGTTGAAGTGAGGGCGCCGGCATGACGCCCGAAGCTAAACCAGAAGACAGCAAGAAGAAGCTCCAGAAAACGGCGCTCAATCGCCTGCAGGAAGCGCGCGCGCAAAAGGCGCTCTTTCAGCTCGATTTGCGCGAAGGCTATTTCTTCGCGGCCCCGCATCGCCGCCGCTCCGTCTATTCGCAGACAGAGCCAGAAATGACGAAAGCGCAGGACGCTTCGTTCCTCAATACGTCGTTCGGGTTTGAGATTTGCGGCGACTTCCCAACGGTCATCATCAACACGTTCTTTCCTGAGCAGGTCGCATGGCTGACACGCCGGGCCGGGCCGGTTGTCCCGAAGGATCAAGCCGACGCCATCGAAAAGCAGGCCGCGGATCAGGACGAGAAAGTCTTTAGCTCGATCCGCGCCTCGAATTTCTATGCGGAATGCGGCAAGAGCTTCAACCCCGACCTCGCCCTTGGGACAATCGGCCTGTGGATCGATCATCCGGCTCCGTGGGCGCATCCGCGCGTGCAGGCGGTCCCCATCCGCGAGCTGGAAATCAACATCGGCGCTGACGGTAATATCGATGACCGCTTCGTCGTCCGCCATACGAAGCTGCGCTATCTCGAGGCGCTGCTCCCCGGCGTCCCTCTTCCCAAGAAGATCACCGACAAGCGCGAGAAGGACGATAGCAAGCGCTGCGTCGTCGTGTGGGGCTTCTGGCGCATCTATGACGACACGCACACTGAGAAATGGCAGCACGTCGTTCTGGTCGACGACATTCTCGTCCATAGCTCAGAGCTGACAGGGCGGGGGTCTTGCCCGCTCGTCGTCGCGCGCTTCAACCCGACGCCCGAGTGGGCGTGGGGCGTCGGCCCGCTCATTCAGGCGCTCGCCGAGCTGCGCATGATGGACGAGCTGAATGGGAAGAAGATCAAGAACGTCGACATGCTGCTGGCGCCGCCGATCGCGTTCCCGGATGACAGCTTCGCCAATATTTCCGAGGGTATCGAGGCCGGCATGGCCTATTCGGTCCGCCCCGGCACCGAGGGCGCTATCAAGAACATCTACGATCCGCCGTCGCCCGATCCGGCCATCTATTTCACGCAGGACATGGAACAGCGCATCAAGCGCCTGTTCTTCCTCGACTGGCCGCAGCAGCGCGGCGACACGCCGCCGACGGCGACGCAATGGCTCGATGAGATGACGCTGGCGCAGCGCCGCATCGGGACGCCGGGGCTCGCCTTCTATCAAGAGTTCTGCGTCGGCGTGTTCATGCGCTGGGTTTACATGCTCGAGAAGGCGAACCAGATCGAGCCCGTGACCATCTCTGACAAGAATGGGAAGAAATCGCCGATCGCGCTCATTCCCCAAAACCCGGCGCAGCGTTCCGCGGACCAGGAAGAGGTCGCGCTCTTCACGCGCTTTGCGCAGATCGGCGGCGGGGCCTTCCCCGAAGAATGGAAGCTCGAGACCGACGGCAAGACGACGCTCCAGAACATCGCCAAGAAGATGGGCGTCACACGTCTCTGGGCGCAGCGCAGCGACGACCAGAAGGCCGCGGCCCTGGCGAGCATTCAAAAGCTCATGGGCGGCGCGACGCCGGGCGGGCCGGCCGTCCCCGGCGCTCCCGGCCCGTCTCCTGACATGGCGGGTCCTGCCCCGGCGCAGCCGACCTATTCGCTCAGAGGGCGTGGCCTATGACGATGATCTTTCCGCAGGAAGAAGTCGACGAAGGCTTGCGTCGCATCGGCCTCTCGAAAGAGGCGCGCTTTCTCACGCAACTGCTCCTGACAGAGCTTCATCGCGTCGCTCCCGCGCATTCTGACATCTGTGCGTTGAGCGAGTTGAACGGCCGGCGCAGTTTCGCGTCCGAACTACTCCGCGCCCTCGGGCCGGGGACCGCCAGCAATAGGACCGAAGAGAATGCTTCAACCGCAGCCGACCTCGCCCGCAACCCCGCCCAGCGGAGAGGCTCCCCCGTCTCCCAGCCCGGCGGCGCCCGCCGGCGTGTCCCCGACGAGCCCGAATAGCGGCGGCGGGGAAGGCGGAGCGCCCCCGGCGGCCCCGGCCGGCGGCAATGGTGGCGCGCCCCCGGCGGCGAAGCATGAAAAGCCCGCATGGATTTTCGGCGAAGGCTTCTTTGACGAGACAAAGGGCGTCGACCTCGACAAACTCGGCCCGGCCGCGAAAGAGCTGTTCGATTTCAAGTCGACCTACGAGACCGAGCAGGCCGCGCGCAAGGCTGACACGCCCGAAAAGCCGGACGATTACGGCTATGCGACGCCCGAAGGCTACAAGCTCCCCGAAGGAATGCAGATCGACGAGAAGTCGCCTCTGTGGGGGACGCTTCGCGAAGTCGCGCATAAGCGCGGCCTGACAAACTCCGAGTTCAAAGAGACGAGCGCGGCTTTTCTCGACGCGATGGCCGCCGATCAAAAGCAGTCGATGGAGCGTTTCGAAGCCGGGAAAGCAGAGCTGTTCAAGCAGCTCGGCGACGCAGGATCGCAGCGCGTCGAGGCTGTCAAAACCTGGATGAGCGGCTTCTTCGGCGAGAAGGTCGGCGCGCAAATGCAGTCGACGCTCTTCACGCCTGACATCGTGCAGGCGTTCGAGAAAATCCAGAAGACTTTCACCGACCAAGGCGTAGCGGGCTTCTCGCAGCAAGGCCGCGACGGCGGGCGTACCGATGGGAAGCCCGACAATTGGGACAGCATGTCGCCCGTCGACAAGCTGGTGTGGCAGCGCGCCCAAGCGGCGCAAGGCAAGAAGTAAGCGCTCGGCGCGCACACAGGAGAACTTGAGAAATGACGACGCCTTTCCTCACTCCGGTCATGACCCTGCCGGAATACCTCAAGGGTTCCGATGTCGACGACGCGAACCGTCCCTACATCGAAATGTTCGCGGCGTCGTCCGACGTTATGCAGGTTCTTCCCTTCGAAAACCTCGGCGGCGCGACCTATGACGGCTTCCGTCAGACGGGCCTTCCGAACTCGATGGGCTTCCGCGGCGTTAACCAGCCCTCGACATCAGGCGCCGGCGTACTCACGCCGTTCCAGGAAGCGACCTACATCGTCGACCATGACATTCCCGTTGACCGCGCGGTTGTCCGCCGCGGCGGCGAGCGTCGCCGTGCGATCGAAGAGAAGGGCGGCGTCGCCCGTCTCGGCGAGCTATGGGTGAACACCTTCCTCAAGGGCGACAATACGCAGAACGCGAAGGTCTTCAACGGCCTCCAGAAGCGCGCCGCGAGGTTTGGCCGCACGCTGGACAATTCGCAGGGAACGGCGGGCGGCGCGGCTCTGTCTCTCTACCAGATGGACTATGCGCGCCAGAACACGCACGAGCCGACGCATTGGATCGTTCCGTGGGCCATGCTCTCGCGCTTCATTCAGGCGGCGCGCAACACGCAGATTTCAGGCTTCGTCATGCAGACCTGGGATGGCGTCGGCATGCCGAAGATGAGCTACGCCGGCCTGCCCATTCTGTTCGGCTACGAGAAGGATTTGCATCCGCCGATCCTGCCCTTCGCCGAAGTCGCCCCCGCGGGCGGCGCTCCGGTCACGTCCTCGATCTACTGCGTCTCCTTCAAGGAGGGCGGCCTGCGTGGCATTCAGCTCGCGCCGATCGAGGTCAAGGACATGGGCCTGCTCGAGGATGGCATCACCTACAATACGCACATCTCCTGGGATGTGGGCATTGTCGACGAGCATCAGTTCTGCTTCACGCGGCTCTGCGGCCTCACCAACGCGGCGATTGTCGCCTAAGCCACAAGCGATGCGAGGGGCGGCTTCGCCCTTCGCTGACAACTGACACGAAGGAAACAGAACGATGGGCGAGCGCACTTATTCCTTTGACGCCTTCATGCAGCTCAGCGACGGCGCTGTGGCTCAGACGGCGCCGGGCTTTTCGCAGGTTGCCGGAGCGCAGAAAACTCTCGATTTCGGCGGCAGTCCGTCCCGCACCGATCTTGGCATTGTCGGCGGTTGGGCTCGCATCGACGCGGCGCTCGTCATCGACGTGTCGGCGCTGAACGTCGCGAACGCGAACAACGATTACCGCTTCGTGGTCCTTGGCTCGAACAACGCCAATATGTCGAGCCCGGTTGTCCTCGGCGAAATGGAGCTCGGCAACGGCGCGGCGCTTCCCTTCGGATCGGCTGGCCTCGCATCTACTGGCGCGGGCTCTACGTCGGTTCCGGGGCGCTACGAAATCCTGTTCACGACTGAGCAGGCTGACATCAAATACGAGTTCGTCGGCCTCTATCTGGTCACGGCCGGCACGTCTCCGTCGATCCAATATACGGCCTTCGTCGCGGTCCTCCCCGAAGAGTAAGCGCTTCCTGTCAGGGGCGAAGAGCCCCTGACGCCACGAACCATTCGCAACCAGGGAACACTTTAACATGGCGAACGAAGCCGCTCAGGCCGCCCCCGTTGTTTCGATCGACGCGGTTCCAGTCTTTCACACAGACCCGTCGACTAACCCGCCCACGGTGACGCGCTACATGCTCGCGCCGATCGACGCCGAGGAAGCGTGCGACCGCTTCCCGAACAGCTACTCGATGTCGCCGCCGGCCGCGTCCGTGCAGGTCAATCACGCGCCGCAGCCCGCATCGGTCCAGCCGCCTGCGGCTGACGCTACCGAGACGACGCCGGCCGCTCCCACCAACAAGAAGGGCGCCGCCGCGTCCGCCAGCTAATCGCCGCAGGCCACGGTCTGACACGCGCGACAGGAGAACACCGAAATGTCCTACGATTTTCTCGTCAACGTCTATGACAATATTCAAGCGAAGGTGATCTCGGTCCCGCAGATCGACGCTCAGTTCTTCGTGGCGAACTTCCCCTCGCGCTATTCGTATCAGACGAACGGCGCGGCTGTGGTCCCGACGCCGGCAACGGCATGGGCCCCCGCGGCGGATCAGAACCTCTCGAACTTCCGCAACGTGCTCGATGGCGGTGACTTCTCAGTCAACCCGTGGCAGCGCGGAACGAGCTTCACGGGCATTACTTCGACGGCGAACTACACCGCGGACCGCTGGGCCGCGCGCGGCTCTGCCGGCTCGTCGATCTCCGTCTCGAAGCAGGCGATCTCCGCGGGTGTGCTTCCGGGCTTCGGCTCCGCGCTGCAGTTCGGCCGCGCGAACGCCAACGCCGACGTGAACCCGATCAGCCTCGCTCAGGTCGTCGAAAGTCTCGACACGCTGCGCCTGCAGGGCCAGTGGGTGACGCTGAGCTTCTACGCTCAGGCAGGCGCGAACTTCTCGTCCCTGAACTCCATGCTGAACGTCGTTGTCGGTGTCGGCACGGGCGCGGACGAGGGCATGACGAAGTTCCTGAACGGCTCTTCGTCCGGCTGGGCCGGGTATCAGGCGCTCTCGCTCGCCGCTGGCGCCTCCTCCAACCCGCTCATCGCCGGAACGTGGCAGCGCTTCTTTGCGACCTTCTTCGTCCCGGTTGGGGCGACCGAGCTTGGCGTGGCCTTCAACTACACGCCCGTTGGCACGGCCGGCGCGAATGATTGGTTCCAGATCACGGGCGCTCAGCTCGAGGTCGGCCAGTATGTCAGCCTCTTCGAGCACCTTGACGTTCAGGTGGTGCTCGAAATCTGTCAGCGCTATTTCTGGGGCATCCCCGAGCCCGCGAACAACGTCCTAGTCGCCACCGGCGGCGCGACGGCCGGCGCGAACGTGCAGAACTTCCTGTTCATGGCTCCCGTGCAGATGCGCGTGGCCCCGACGGTGAATGTGGCTGCGGGCTCGTTCAAGGTCGCTGCGGGCGCGGCGGCTGCGGCGGCTGTTTCGCTCGCTGCGGGCGCCACGCACACGCCCAACCAGTTCACCGTCACGTCCGGCAACACCCAGACCGCGGGCGGCGCTGCGCACTTGCAGGGCGGCGGCGGCGCGGGCCTTATTTCCATCTCGGCCGATCTCTAAGAACGGGGCGCATAAATGGGCGGTCAGCTCACTAGTCCGGTTCAACAGGACGGCTATAGCGCCCAATCGAAACTGCGCTACGATCTCTCTGGCGTAGGGACCGGCCCTTGGGTCGATCCCTTCGTCATTGTTGACGCAGCGGGCAACGTCGTCGGGGCGAGCAACCCCCTGGCGATCACGGGCTCGTTCTCGGCGACGACGCAGGGCCAATACCTGACATCGCCGCCGACGCTCGTAAACGGGCAAATGTCGAACCTGCAGGTCGACGTAAACGGCAACCTCAAGATTGCCGGCTCCTTCACGGGCTCAACCAGCACCACTTACAACACGACGCCACCCACCCTCACCAATGGGCAAACCGCGCCGCTGCAGGGCGACAGTAACGCAAACCTTCTCGTCAAGCTGAATGCGGCAATCCCCGCGGGCGCGAACGCCATCGGCTCTGTCAGCCAGAACGGAACGTGGAGCACGGGCCGCACTTGGACGCTCTCGTCGGGCTCTGACAGCGTTTCGGCGGCGCAATCGGGGACGTGGACCGTCGGTCTCTCGGCGGGCGCGAACACCATCGGCGGCGTCACGCATCCGAACGTCGAGGTCGCGATCGGCGGCGGCGCTGCTCCGACCAAGGCCGAAGTCGTCGGCGGGCAATATAATTCATCTGCGCCGACGCTGACAAACGGCCAAGGCGCAGGTCTGCAGCTTGACGTAAACGGCAACCTCAAGGTCACAGGCTCTTTCGCGTCAACGACCAGCGTCACTTACAACACGACGCCTCCGACGCTCACAAACGGCCAGAGCGCAGGCCTGCAGGGCGACACGAACGCCAACCTGCTCGTCAAGGTCAACGCCGCGCTTCCCGCTGGCTCGAACGTCATCGGCGCGGTCACGCAATCCGGCGCGCCCTGGACGGTCACATGGTCCGGCGGAACGATCGTCAACGCGGCGCAGAGCGGCGCTTGGACGGTCTCTCTGACGGGGGCGATCCCGACGGGCGCCAATGTCATCGGGGCTGTGACGCAGAGCGGCGGGCCTTGGGGCGTGTCATGGACCGGCCAGAGCGTCGGGTTGACGGGATCGCTTCCTGACACGGCGGCGAGTGATCTCGCGGCGAACACGACGGCGAACGGGACAGTTGCCGATGGCGCTTATTCAGGATCGGGAAGCGCGTCGATCATTTCTATCCTCAAGGGGATTTACGCGAAGCTCGCGAGCGGGATTGCGGCGACGGTCGCGGACGGCTCCGACGCGACGCAGGGATCGCAAGCCGATGCGGCATGGAGCGGAACGGGTAGCGGTAGCGTCGTCGCCATCCTAAAGTCGCTTTACAGCAAGCTCGCCGGCACACTCGGAGTAATAACATCCGACACCACGGGGACGGTTAGCGGCACCGCCATTGGCGTCATGGGCTCGGCTTTCAGCGCGAGCGGATACTCGACAATCACGCTACAGGTCACCGCCATTGGCGTTGGCGGCACAATGTTTCTTGAGGGTTCATGGGATGGCGGGACAACATGGTCGACCATGCCGAACACCAACCTCAACGCCCTGGCCAATCCTGCGGCCTCCAATATCGGCGTAACGGTTGTTGGCAGCACATTCATCGCGCCTTCTGTCGCGCCGCTGCTTCGTTTCCGTCTCAGCGCTTATACGAGCGGCACATATACGATAGCCTACAGGCTCGGCGTCTCTCCCTCGCCTCTGGCGAGCATTACAAACACCACCGTTTCGACCATCCTAAAAACGCAGATCAATACCGGCCTAACCGGCCGCAGCGCAGTGATATCCGCGGCGACGACAAATGCGACGCTCGTCGCCGCGGCTGCGCATCAGGTCTATAGCATCATTCTCTCGAACAACTCGGCTTCGTGGGCATATTTCAAATTTTTCAACAAAGCCACCGCGCCGGTCCCCGGCACAGACACTCCGGTCGAGGTCTACGGTATCCCGCCAAATGCGAGCATCATGATTAGCACGGCTGATATCGGCGACTATTTCACGCTTGGCGTCGGATACGCGATCACGGGAGCGCCAGCGCTTAATGACACAACGGCTCTCGCTGCGGCGAATACCATCGTCGGCACCATCCTTTATGTGTGAGGGCTCGT
>Ga0265327_10003599_pt1 | contig 14618 bp, 11 predicted proteins | sample 41621metaG_FD_202089 | JGI IMG/M metagenome (GOLD analysis project Ga0265327, IMG submission 202089) | Rhizosphere microbial communities from Carex aquatilis grown in University of Washington, Seatle, WA, United States - 4-16-21 metaG | ecosystem: Host-associated > Plants > Roots > Rhizosphere... | reverse complement strand
TGCGGTGTCCATTGAACTAGGCTCGCCGCCGCCCGGGCGGGGTCGAGCACCGCGTCCATTGCCGCCTTCAGGCGGGCCTCCGGCGCGCCGCGCATGGAGCCCGAGAAGTCCAGGCAATAGGCGGTCGCCGAGGGGCGTCGAAGGCTCTGCTGATAGAGATTCAGCGCCTGTTCCACTACGGCGGGACCCGGCAGGGTCAGCGGCGTTGCAGGGCGGGACAGGTTGAAATTCCAACGGGGCTCGGCGGGCGCGCCGCGAACCCCGGCGACCATGGGCCGGCGACCCTGGCTGGCCATCCGGGCCTGGACCTCGGGACTCAGAAGATAGGCCTGCAGGTCGTGGAAGAAGCCCCGCACCGCCGGGCCCTGGCCATGCTCGACATAGCCCAGGGGGGCGTCGGCATAGGCCACCCCGTCGGCGGGATAGATGGCGTAGAGCAGCCTGTGCCGCTCCCGGGTCAGACCGTCATTCGTTTCCTTGAGCTGGGCTTCCGTGGCCCACATGGCGGGATAGGGGGCGCCGGCCTTGGCGGTGGAAAGGTAAAGGTCTTTCAGCCAGGCGGCCGATCCCGATCCGCGGCTCACCCCCGACAGTAGTATTTTCAGCCTCGCCTGGACCGCGGGGTCGTCCAGGGTCCGGGCGTCCAGGGCCGTCCCGGGTCCGGCAGCCGCGCTGGCCATTTCCAGATAGGCCAGGGCTCCGGTGCTCGACCGCGCCGCCGAAGGGGCCAGAAAGGTCAGCTTGCGGGCCTGCACGGCCCCGGCGATCTCCGCCATGGTCACAGACCGCCCGATCCATCCCAGGCGCTGGGCGAGGTCGCTGCGCACCCCGAGCACCACTGGTGTGGCGACGATCGGCTTCAGGTCGGACACCCGGCGCCGGCGATCATAGATGTCGATCCACAGACGCGAGGCGGGCCAGACGGCGTCCACCGCCGGCGGCGCCTCAGCCGCCAGCATCTGGCCGATGTCCACAGGACTCCGGTAATCGATCGTGCAGCGCACGTGGCGGGTCGCACAGAACCGCTGGACAATGGGGGCGAGGCTGCGCTGCTCCGCGCCGGCGACGATGCGAAAGGGGGGCGGGCGCGCGCAGCCGGCCAGGAGGGCCAGGGCGGTCGCCAGCATCGCGATGGGCGGCCAGACTTTCACCGGTTGATCACCCAGCGGATCACCTCCACCTTGCCGCTCCCAGGCGCGTGCCTGATGCCGGCCGCGGTGCGGGCCATTTCGAGATCGGTCATAGGGGGCGGGCTTCCTGATCGGCGCGGAAGGTCACACGGCGGCGGCGATTTGACGAGTACTGCGGGAGGCAGGGGCATGGGTCAAGCAAACGGTCGGTCTTCGATCTTCATCACCGGCGCAGCCTCCGGCATGGGCCGGGAGACGGCGAAGCTGTTCGCGTCCAAGGGCTGGTTCGTCGGCGGCTATGACGTGAACGCCGAGGGGCTCGTGGAGCTGCAGGGGGAGCTCGGCGCTGACAATTGCGTGGTCCGACGGCTCGACGTCACAGATCGCGGCGACTACCAGGCCGCTCTGGCCGAGTTCGGCGCCGCCACCGACGGCCGGATGGACATGCTGTTCAACAATGCCGGGATCGGTCGCGGCGGGCCATTCGCCGACCAGGCCTTCGAAGACATTCTGGCGGTCGTTCAGGTGAACCTAGTGGGGGTGTTGATCGGCATCCACGCGGGGATCGGCCTCCTGAAAGCCACCCCCAATTCCATGTGCTTCACCACCTCCTCGTCCTCCGCCACCTATGGCATGCCGGGCATCGCGGTCTATTCCGCCACAAAGCACGCGGTGAAGGGCCTGACCGAGGCGCTGGCCGTGGAGTTCAAGTCCTATGGGGTCAGGGTAGCCGACGTGCTGCCGGGACTTATCGACACCCCGATCCTGCCCCCCGGCGTGGCGGCCAGCGCCCCCAAGGCCGGCATGTTCCGCTCCATTCCGCCGGGGGAGGTGGCCAAGGTGGTGTGGGAGGCTTACGGCTCAGACCGGCTGCATTGGTACGTGCCGCCGGAACTGGTGGAGCTGGACAAGGCCGCGACCCTTACTCCAGAAGCCGTCCGTGACCAGATGGCCGCCGGCGGGCTCCTGCCTTTGCCGGACGTCGCAGGTGGTTGAGCGCCGGCTGGCGACGCAGGGCTCGCTCCCTAGGATCCGGCGGGCTTGTCCTGACCCGTCGCCGGCGCCTTGGGCCACAGCATCTTGATCAGGGCGGTGAGCAGGTAGACCGCCGCGAACACCAGCAGGACCAGCGCCAGGAAGCCCTTGGGGTCCGGGTTGATCCACAGCGCCAGGCCGGCGATCAGCAGGATCGCCAGGGCGTTCCGCCAGTCCTTCACGATGGCGATGATCTTGTCCATCGACTACCCCTCCTTGCCAGCGGACTTGAGGTCGAGAAGCACCCACATGCGGGGTCCGAGTCCGCGGTCGAGGAACACCTTGCAATGCTGGCGCAGCAGGGCGTGCTTCAGCAGGTCCGGCCGCCAGCGCTGCTCGTCCTGGGCGAAGTAGTCGCTGAAGGCGCCGAGCGTCTTGCCGATCTCGTCGTCCGGCACGTCATGCAGGTCGAAGCCGCCCAGCCGCACGAACCCCGGCGACGCCTTGCCGCCATTGGCGACCACCAGGAACGGCCCTGACCCCCTCAGCCTCAAGGTGTCGCGCAAAGCTCTCGCCCGCGCGAAATCGTATTGCGCCAGCAGGATCTCGCAATTCGGGACGGCCGCCTTGGCCAGGGGCGCCCGAACAGGCCAGTAGACGGGCCGATCAATCTCCCCGGCGTCGTGCGGCCAGGCCGCGATTTGGGCCTCGCTCGCGACCACCTCTGGCCGCAGGCGGGCGACATAGGCGGCGCAGAGAGCCTGGTTCTCTGGCGCATCCGCGGTCAGCAGGATCGCCGCGAACCCGCCTCTGACCGCGCTGAGCCGGACAGAGCGGTCGATCACGGCGCCGCGGGCCTCGTAATAGACCATCTCTGGCGCCGCCGCTGCGGGCGGTGGCGGAGGAGCCGGCGGCGGCGGCGGCGGCGGAGGCGGAGGAGGAGGAGGAGGAGGAGGAGGAGGAGGAGGCGGTGGAGGCGGTGGAGGCGGTGGAGGCGGTGGAGGTTCGGCCTTGTAGGCGTGCAGGGTCGAAACGCAGCCGGCGATCGGGAGAAGCAGCGCCGGTGTCAGCCCCACCAGCAGCAATCGCAAGCAAAATGCGGCGATCTTGGCTTTGTGTCTGCTCGGCATGGCGGACCCCCCAAAGGTTCCGTTTCTACTTCGACGCTAGTTTCCTTTTCGCTCTACGTAAAGATTCATCGGCCTGCTCTCACTCATCTGGATTCAAGCCGCCTTCAGCCGTTCGATATCCGCATCCGGGGCCACGCCGATGGCGCGCATCAGCGGTTCGCGGTCGGGCCCCGCCTTGGGGGGATAGGCCTCGGCGTTGCGGGTCTTGCCCCGGGCCCAGTAGCGCAGCACCTGCATCAGGTTCCGCGGCCGCCTCAGCCAGGCCGACGGATGCTCCAGCATGTGGAAGCCGCGCATGGCGGCGCGCAGCAGGGCGGGATCGGAGCGGATAGCCACGGCCACACCATCCTCCAGGAAGCTGCGGATCACGCGGCTGCGGAGGCCTGGGCGATAGCTCGGGGTCAGCATCTGGCGTGCCCGCCGGGCGGCGGCGCGATCCTGGGTGCGCATGGACAGGTAATAGGGGCGCAGCTCGGTCGTGATCGCCGCGGAATAGGCCACCAGGCGCTGTCCCGGATCCGTGCCGGCCTCCAGGGCGTCCTTCAGGAGATAGGCGCTGACAGCCGCGAAGGAACAGCCCCGACCATAGAGCGGATTGGTGCGCACCAGGCTGTCGCCGAGGGGGAAGAAGCCCAGGACGGCGGGCTGGCCGTCGGCGGTCACGTCGCGCCAGCGGCTCACCAGGTCGCCCATGCCGAACACCTTGCTCACCGCCTCGCTGCGCTCGGGGTCGATCCAGGGCGCCATGCCCGGCATCTGGCGGCACACCGCGTCGAACACGCTCGGGTCGACGATGGCGGTGCGCAGGGCCAGCTCGATCTCAGGCGCGCAAAGGGTGATGGAGAAGCAGCCATTGTCCCCTGGGAACACCCCGAACTTCAGGTATCCAAGGTCACCGGTGGCGGGCGCCTTGCCCCGGGGCGGCTCAGCGCAGCCGGGCCTAAGGCGATAGTGGCGGGTGAAGTAGAGAATCCCCGCCGGCTCGGCTTCTTCATGGATCGGGGCGCCCTCGGCCTCCAGTTGCTCCATGGCCGAGGAGAGCCGCCCGCCCGCGTCCACCACCAGATCGCCTTTGAGGATCTCGCCGCCTTGCAGTTCCAGGCCGGTGACCCGGAGCGGCGGGCCGGGCTCGGTAATCAGCCGCGAGACGAAGGCTTCGGACCGGATCGTCACATTGGGCAGGCGCTCCACATAGCGGCGGATCACCAGCTCCAGCGTGGTCCGGCGGCTGGTGATGATGGCGAGTTCGGCGTCGATGGGTTCGGGCCGATAGCGGCGTCGCAGCAGGTCGCTGAGGCCGGCCTCGAAGGTCAGCTCGCGGCATCCGGCGGCGAGCAGGTCGGCATGCAGCTGCGGATGCTGCCGCCAGATGATCCCGCGCAGCCGGGCCAGGAAGGCGTGGCTGTGGCGCAGGTGGCCCACGCCGCGCCGGTTCCAGTCGGTGAAGGCGTGGTCCGCGTCTCCAGTCGGGGGCGGCGGGTCCCGCTCGAGGATCAGCACCTCGCGGCCGGTAGGCCCGAGCGCGAGCGCCGTGCACAGGCCCCCGATCCCCGCTCCGATGACCAGCACCCGTTCGCTCATGACGTCCCCCAATCGACCTTCGCGTGCAGCCTAGTCCTGGCCGCGGGGGCCTGGAAAGGCCGACCCGACGGAACCCCAGGTGGTTATTTGGCGCCGGTCGCGGCGGCCGGGGGGCCTGAAGTGAGATCGCCGCAGGCCGATCCACTTGCCGGTCACCCCGGCAAATGCCGGGGCCCAGATCCTATAGTCTTGAGATCATCATCTGAGCTCGATGCGGTCTTCGAGCTGGCGCAGCGCTATATGATCTGGGGCCCGGCACTCGCCGGGATGACCGGTGGGAGGGACCCGAGTCTTCGCATTCGCTCAGCCGGCCGTCTTGAGGTTCGCCGCCTTGGCGGCGGTGACGGCGGCGCGCAGGTCATCCATGCGGGCGCCGATGATCAGCTTGTCGCCTACGACGAAGGTGGGGGTGCCGTCGGCGCCCAGGGTCTTGAACAGGGCGTGGGTGTCGTCGATCTGCTTCAGTATCGCCGGGGCGTTGGCTGCGGCGCGCGCGGCCTTGGGATCAACCCCCGCCGCCGCAAGATGCCGGTCGAGTCCGGCCTCGTCCAGCGGCGCCCGGTCGGTCATGATGGCGCGGAAAAGCGCGACGCCCTTCGCGCGTCCGGCCTCGGTCAGCATGGTCTGGGCCGCGAGATCCGAGATCCCGCCGAAGATCGGGGTCTGCTTCAGCACGAAGCGGACATCGGGGTTCTCGTCGATCAGCTTCAGCACTTCGGGCGCCGAGGCCTTGCAGTAGCCGCAGCGGTAATCGAAGAACTCGGTCACGGTGATCTTGCCGGCCGGATTGGCCACCACGTCCCTGGGATCCCGCTCGATCTGGTTGCGGTACTTCGGGATCATCAGGCTGGCCTTGGCGACGGCGGCCTTGGCCGAGGCCTCGGCGTCGGCCTGCTGCTTGGCCTGCAGCTTGGCGGAAACCTCCATCAGCACTTCGGGATGGGCGAGCAGATAGGTGCGCACCCGGGCGCCGAACTGGGCGTCACTCGTATTCTGACAGCCGGAGAGGGCGACGGCGGCGATCACCGCCAGCAGGGCGGGAAGGGTGGCTTTCATGGGATACCGGAACGTCTGAACGAAGGGGGGTCAGTGGGGTGCGACGAGGCTGTCGCGGCCCACCGAGCGGGCGTCGGCCTTGGTGGGATCGGAAGCCAGGACGATGTCGGTGGCGCGCCGCCATTCGATCGTGCCCTTGGTGAGCATGTCACGGGCGCGCATGGCGAACAGCCGGGCCTGCTTCTTGTCGCCGACCTGGAAATTGTACTCGGCGGTGGCGTAGCGGGCGAGGCCGTCCAGGCCCTTGTGATCATAAGCCTCGGCCAGCAGGCGCCAGGCCACGGCGTTTTCTTCGTCCTGGTCGAGGGAGTGCTTCAGCTCGGCGATGCCTTCATCGATCTTCGCTTCGGACGGCAGAGCCACCAGGGTCTGGCCCAGATTGACCCGCAGCAGCGGAGCGTCCGGCTTCAGCTCCACCGAGCGGCGTTGCGGCCCCTCGGCCTCCGGCGCGCGGCCGAACTCGAACAGGATCTGGCCCTTGAGCTCCCACAGATAGGGATTCTTCGGTTGCTCGGCGATCAGGGCGTCCACCAGCTTCAGCGCCTTGTCCGGCTCCTTCAGCTGATACTGCGCGATCGCGCAGGCGTAGCGGGTCGGATAGTCCTGATCCTTGTCGCTGCACTTCACGATGGCGACGCTGGGATTGATGAAGCCCTGCAGCTTCGCCTTCATGATGGCGTGCTTGGCGATGGCGTCGGGACTGTCCTTGTCGCCGTAGTGCGAGGTCTTCTCCGCTCGGAACCGCAGCGCCTCGATCCGGTCGGACGACAGGGGGTGGCTGCGGAAATAGGGATAGCGGCGGGCTTCCTCGAAGACTTCCTGGTAGCGGAAGTTGTCGAAGAAATCGACGAGCCCCTTGCTGGAGAGCCCGGCCTTTTCGAGATAGGTCACCCCCGCCTGGTCGGCCCGGGATTCCTGTTCGCGGCTGTAGCCCAGGGCGCCCAGGGTGCCGAAGAAGCCGGCGTTTCCGGCCAGCACCGCGCCGGCCTCGGGATTGCCGGCCAGGGCCGCCAGCACCCCAAGTCCCATGGTCAGCAGGAAGGGCTTCAGCCCCGCCTGGTTCATGTCGCCGGAGCGGGCTGAGTGGCCGCCCGCAAGGTGCCCGATCTCGTGGGCCATGACCCCTTGCAGCTGGTTGGGGTTCTTGGATTCCAGGATCAGGCCGGTGAACACCGCCATGGTCCCCGGAGCGGCGAAGGCGTTCAGCTCCGCAGAGCCGATCAGCACGATCTTGATGGACTTCGATTCGACCCCGGCCGCCTCGAACAGCGGGGTGGCGTCCTCGCGCAGGATGTCCTCGATCTCGGTGTCGCGGATCAGGGAGAGGGAGCCATCATCCTGGGCGCGGGCCGGCGTGGCCCGTCCCAGCAGGCTCGTGGCGGCGATCACGGCCGCCATGGCGATCCGCGCGGGACCGCCGCGAGAAGGTGATGGGGTCAGGGAGACCATGCCGTTACTCCTACGCCGCCCCCTGACCCAACACCTAGCCTAGCCTCAGCCGCGACGCCACCATCCGCGGCGCGGGGCCGCGGGCGGGGCGGAGATTTCAGCCGGATCCGGTTCCCGGGGCGCAGGCGGGGCCGCCTCGGGTTCCGGCTCGGCTTCAGCGACCGGGGCCAAAGCTTCCACGGGCGTGGGCTCCGGTTCCGGCGCGACAGCCGCTGCGGCCTTGCCGCGGCGGGCGCGGGCGGGCTTGGCGACCGGGGCGGGGGCTTCCGCCGCCACCTCAGGCGCGACGTCCGGTTCGGCCTGGACCTCGGCGACGGCCTCGGGTTCCGGGGCGGGCGCCTCGGCGACGACCGGAGCTTCTGCCTCGGCGCCGCGGCCACGGCCACGACGGCTGCGGGACTTCTTGGGCTTGTCCTCGATCGCCGGCAGTTCGACCCAGATATCCTCGGCCTCAGTGGCGGGCGCCACCAGGGGCGAAGTGGAGCTCACGGCCTCGGCGACGGCCTCCACAGGGGTGGCGGCGACAGGCGCCGGGCCACGGTCATTGGCCGGCGCGGGCGCCTGGCGGAAGTCTTCCGCCGGGTCGTGCCAGACGAAGGGGTCGTCGCCATAGGGCACCCAGGGCCGGGTCCAGGAGAAGGCGTCCTGCGGACGGCCATCGTCACGGATACGTCGGCCGCCACGGCGACCGCGGCGCCGGCGGCGTCCGCCGGCCCCATCGTCTTCGTCGTCAGTGCGCGCTTCGACCGGCCGGGGCGGACGCGCCTCCTCGGTGCGGCCCTCGACCCGGGGCTCGTCGCCACGACGTCCACGGCGACGACGCCGACGGCCACGGCCATCGCGACCCTTGCCGTCGTCGTCGGAGTCCTGGGCGCGGTGCTCGGCCTCGTCGTCATCCGTGGCTTCGCGCTGTTCGCCGGCGACGATGTCGTCATCGTCGTCGTCGTCGCTGATCTCCTCGTCGTCTTCCTCTTCGTCGTCGAAGACCTCGTCGTCCGCCATGTCCTCGTCAACCGGGACATAGGGCTGGGTCGAGATGTGGCGGATCGCGGCGTGCTCGGGCCGGGTCTCGTCCGCCGTGCGCTCGATGACGTGCTCGGCGTGGGGCACCTCGTCGTCGATCATCACGGTGATGAACAGGCCCAGGCTCTCGTGGATGCGCGACAGGTGGTTGCGCTTCTCATTGAGGATGTAGAGGCCGACGGCGCGGGGAACCTTCAGCACCGCCTCGCCGCCGCCCTTCAGGGCCTCGATCTCCACGGCGCGCAGGGCGGACAGCGCACTCGATTCCACCGAGCGCACGCGCCCGGAGCCGTTGCAGTGTTCGCAGACGTGGGTGGTGCCTTCCAGCACGCCGGACCGGCGGCGCTGGCGGCTGATCTCCATCAGGCCGAAGGTGGAAATCCGGCCCATCTGCACCCGGGCGCGGTCGTCCTTCAGGGCGTCCTTCAGCTTCTTCTCGACCGCCCGGTTGTTCTTCGACTCATCCATGTCGATGAAGTCGATGACGATCAGGCCAGCCAGGTCGCGCAGACGCAGCTGGCGGGCGGCCTCCTCGGCCGCTTCCATATTGGTCTTGAGGGCGGTCGCCTCGATGTTCCGCTCGCGGGTGGCGCGGCCGGAGTTCACGTCCACGGCGACCAGGGCCTCGGTCTGGTTGATCACCAGATAGCCGCCGGAGCGCAGGGGCACGACCGGGGAATAGATCTGGCTCAGATGGTCTTCGACCCGGTGCTTGACGAACAGCGGCATCGGCTCGCGGTAGGCCTGCACCTTCTTGGCCTGGGAGGGCATCAGCATGCGCATGAAGTCGCGCGCTTCCTTGAAGCCGGCCTCACCCTCGACCCAGACCTCGTCGATGTCCTTGTCATAGAGGTCGCGGATGGTGCGCTTCACCAGGTCCTCTTCCTCATAGATGAGGGCGGGGGCCACGGAGTGCAGGGTAGTGTCGCGGATGTTTTCCCACAGCCGCAGGAGATATTCGTAGTCGCGCTTGATCTCGGCCTTTGTGCGCTTGGCGCCGGCCGTGCGCACGATCAGCCCCATGCCGTCCGGCACGTCCAGGCTCTGGACCACGCCCTTCAGGCGCTTGCGGTCGGTGACCGTGGTGATCTTGCGGGAAATGCCGCCGCCCCGGGCGGTATTGGGCATCAGCACGCCATAGCGGCCGGCCAGGGACAGATAGGTGGTGAGCGCTGCGCCCTTGTTGCCGCGCTCTTCCTTGACGACCTGAACCAGCATGATCTGCCGACGGCGGATCACTTCCTGGATCTTGTAGCGCCGCATCAGCCGCCGGCGACGCCGGGCGACTTCCTCTTCCATGACGTCGTCATCGTCATCGCTGACGGTGGCTTCGTCTTCCTCGTCGTCATCCTCGGAGGCGGGCGCCGCGCGGCCGCGGGGCTCGTGATGGTGGTTGTCCTCTTCCTCGGCCTCTTCGCGCATCAGCGCTTCGCGGTCGGCGACGGGGATCTGGTAGTAGTCGGGGTGGATTTCGTTGAAAGCGAGGAAGCCGTGCCGGTTGCCGCCATATTCGATGAACGCCGCCTGGAGCGAGGGCTCCACCCGGGTCACCTTGGCGAGATAGATATTTCCTCGGAGCTGTTTGCGGTTCTGGCTTTCGAAATCGAATTCTTCAACGCGACTTCCGTCGATCACCACCACACGCGTCTCTTCGGCGTGAGCGGCGTCGATAAGCATTTTCTTGGACATAAAGCGGATCTCCGTGGCGCGCCTCGAGCTCTGAGCTCGGGCGCCGCCGGTTTGTCAGGAGGGCGCGCGCAGGACCGCCGGTCGCGTCATTGACGCGGGCGATGCAAGGCCGGGTAGTGGCTTGAGCGGCGCTGCCCATATGTGTTTCCCAGGCGCGTCTCGGGATTAAGGCGCGGATCGGATGATGCGTCGCGACCCGGTCGAGTTCGACGCGGTCGCGATATGCGTGGCGCTCGCCCAGCGATACCGGGGGGCGAACCAACGCGAGCGGACAATAGCAAGGTTGGGGGGCAAAAGGAAAGCGGCCGCTCATCGGCCGCACGCTTAACAATTTGTCTACTCGTTTCAGGGGTATATGGAGAATTGAGGGGTAAAACCCGAGTGAGTGTGGGGTCTTAGGGCGCCGATGGGTATCGCCGGCATGTTCGCAAAACTGCCCTGGGGCCGGATTCTGGCGGCGACGTTCGCCGTGGGCGCGCTGGGGGCTGTGGGCGCCACGGGCGCCGCAGCGGCCGGCGGCGGCGTGCTGAAGGTTCGCCTCGGCGGCGACCAGACCGAGACCCGCATCGTCATCGATCTCGACCGTGCCGCCAGCGGCAAGCTCGCCAATGACGCCGCTTCGCCCCGTCAGGTGGTGCTGAACCTGCCCGGCGTCAATGTGGACGGCGCCCTGCAGGGCAACGGCCTGGGCCTGGTGCGGGCCTGGTCGGTGGAGCGCACCGCCACTGGCGCACGCCTGCATCTCGACCTTGCCGCCGACGCCACCGTGAAGCGTCGTTTCCTGCTGCCGCCGGCCGACGGCGTCGCCAATTATCGCTATGTGCTCGACCTGGGCTCGAATGCGCCGACCCGGCCCGCGCTGCCGGCCGTGCGCACCGCCGCGGCCGACACCGTGACCTTGATTTCCATGCCGGCGCCCCAGGCCCTGGCCCAGACCCAGGCCATCGCCCAGATCCGCAAGCCGATCTCACTGCGCAAGGTGGTGATTATCGACGCCGGCCATGGCGGTAAGGACCCGGGCGCCCAGGGCGCCGCCGGGGTGGAGAAGGATGTGACCCTGGCCGCCGCCCGGGCGCTCAAGGCGCGCCTGGAAAAGTCCGGCCGCTATCGGGTGGTGATGACCCGCGATTCCGACGCCTATGTGCCCCTGGACACCCGGGTGCAGATCGCCCGCCATGCGGACGCCGACCTGTTCATCTCCCTGCACGCCGACTCGGGCCCCGACGCCAACACCCGCGGGGCCTCGGTCTACACCCTCGCCGATCGCGCCTCGGGCCGCTCCGCCAAGTTCGTCTCCAAGGACGACTGGTTCATGAAGGCCTCGGCGCCCGGAGACCGCGGCGTCTCCGGCATCCTGTTCGATCTCACCCAGCGCGCCACCCACAACCGCTCCGCCAGCTTCGCCGAGATGCTGCTGGACCGGGTCGCCGACCAGCAGACCCTGCTGCGCCGCAGCCACCGGGAGGCGGGCCTGGCCGTCCTGCTGGCGCCCGATGTTCCCGCCGTGCTGCTGGAGATGGGCTTCATCACCAGCCCCGAGGACGAGGCCATCCTCGGCGACCCCGCCGGCCGCCAACGCCTGATGGGCGCCGTCGCAGACACCATCGACAGCTATTTCGACCAAGAGACCAAGCTGGCCTCGCGGTAGGCCGATGTCCCGGCACGGATGTGGGGCGCGGCGCTAGGCCTGCGCCATCAACGCCTTTGGCCGATAGTGGAAGAACAGGTTCAGCGTCAGCCGCCCCATCCGCGGATCGGCGCTCCCCCGGAAATCGGGCCTCAAGCTCGCCGCGTGCAGGCTGCGGCCGCGATAGACCAACAGCCGATTGAACACCGGCTCATAGTCGGCGATGCGCTCGAAAATTGGGGTGTCGCCGCAGATATAGCCCTGGGGCTCGCCGCACTTGGCCACATCGGCCTTCAGGCTCGCCTCGTAGTGATCGAACCTGGCCTCCGTGATGGTCTCATAGCCGGTGCTGCGATGACGGTAGAAGCCCGTGCCGCCCTGGTCGGTGGGGGCGAGATAAAGCAGCAGGGCGAGGTTCCCCGGGTGGGTGGAGTCGATGTGCGGCATCCGCTGGCGCAGGGTCAGCTCCGCCGGCGGCCGGGTCACCAGGGAGAAGTCCCAGCCGCCGCTCACCACCACCTGGTCGCCGAGCCCGAAGGCGGCCCGCAGGGCCGGGTCGAGATAGGCCTGGGCCGCCTGCACGAAACCCATGGGAACCGCCGCCCGCAGCCCCGGATAGAAGGTCTGTTGCGCCGGGGGGAAGGGGCCCAGGGATGCTGCGTGGTCCACCAGGGCCTGCGGATCCGCCGCGAAATTGTCGATGACCAGCACCGTCGAGCTCTCTGCGCCTACGCTGTCCGTCCGCGCCGTGATGCGGCTGTGCGGTCGGAAGTCCAGGGTCATGGCGAATCTCTCGCAGGGAGGAGCCTGGCCGGCAGCCTCGGGCCGGCCCGGTTCCGCGACAAGTCCCATGACGCATGGTCGATGGGCCTGGGGCGCTCCGCGGGAAATAATCTGAACGCCTGTCGTGAACCGCACCGGCCGTGCGTCCTCGGGGTACGACGACCCAGGAGAGCGAAAATGCGCGAGAAGATTGTCAATCCCCATGACAGGCTGGGCCGCATCATTCTGTCGCCCGGAGTTTCGACATGAGCCCCACCATCACCGCCTTCAAGGCTTCGCCTGATCGCGGCAGGGGTCTGGCCCGTGACATGCGCGTTCGCTGGGCGCTCGAGGAGGTTGGCCAGGCCTACGGGGTGCGCCTGCTTTCGTTCGATCAAATGAAAGAAGGCGCGCATCTAGCACTTCATCCCTTCGGGCAAATTCCGACCTATGAGGACGGCGATCTCGCCATGTTCGAGTCCGGAGCCATCGTGCTCCATATTGCGGAGCGTCATGCAGGCCTGCTGCCGGGCGATGCGAACGCCCGGGCGCGCGCGATCTCATGGATGTTCGCCGCGATCAGCACGGTGGAGCCTCCGATCCTGGAACGCCTGACCGTCATGCTCCTGGAGCGAGACAAGGCCTGGTCCGAGGCGCGCCTTCCCCTTGTCGACGAACGCATCCGTCACCGATTGGGCGAACTCTCCAATCGCCTGGGCGACGCCGACTGGCTCGACGGCGCGTTCAGCGCCGGTGACCTGATGATGGTGTCGGTGCTGCTCAGGGTGAGGGCGTCGGGCATTCTGGACGAATATCCGAACCTCGCCGCCTATGTCGCCCGCGCCGAAGCGCGGCCGGCCTACAAGCGCGCCTTCGCCGCCCAGCTGGCGGTATTCACCGCGGCGTCGCGCGCCTGATTGAGATCCGCTCATGACGCCTCGTCGGCAGGGCGACAGAACCGACGAAGCCGAACGGCGTTCCGACACGAAACAACCTGGAGGAAGACGATGGCAGGCAAGATGACCAACTGTCTTTGGTTCGATCATGGCGAGGCGCGCAAAGCGGCGGAATTCTACGCCAGCGTTTTCCCTGACAGCCATGTCGGCGCGGCCGTGACGGCGCCTGGCGACTTTCCCGCCGGGAAGGAAGGCGTGGAACTGACGGTGGAGTTCACGGTGCTCGGCACGCCGTTCATGGGGCTCAATGGCGGTCCGGGGTTCAAGCCGAACCAGTCTGTCTCGTTCGTGGTCGAGACGCGGGACCAGGCCGAGACGGATCGGTACTGGGACGCCATCGTCGGCAATGGAGGCGAGGAAAGCGCTTGCGGCTGGTGCAAGGACCGCTGGGGCTACTCCTGGCAGATCACGCCCCGCCAATTGACCGAAGGTGTCGCCGATCCCGACAGGGCGGTCGCCAAGCGGGTGTTTGAGGCGATGATGACCATGGGGAAGATCGACGTGGCGAAGATCGTGGCGGCGCGACGGGGCGAGGACGGGGCGCAGCCTGGATAGGGTCGGAGGCGGCCTTCCAATGCGGCGATCCGCGATCCGGCTGGATCTCAGCGCCAGCACCTCGTGCCGTCCGGCCGGCTGACCTGACCGGCAAAGCGCCGGCGCCTGCGGCCCGCCGTGACCTCTTGACCCCGGGTCCGACACGGGAAAGGGGCTTCCGCTTTTTCAAAACGCGCTCTAGACGAAGAGCTTGCGGGAGGCGGGCGCCCGCGGAGGTCTGTCAGTCTTGAACCCCCCCGAGAGATGGGTCGCGATCGCCGGCGTCGCCGTGCTGAGCGCAATCGCCGCGGCGGGGCTCGCCATCGCCATCTACGCGGCGTGGCTGTTCCACGACATGCCCGACGCCACCGACCTGGTGGACTATCGGCCCCCCACCGCCACCCGCGCCTATGCCTGGGATGGCACCCTGATCGGCGAATTCAGCCGTGAGCGGCGGATCTTCGTCCCGTATGACAACATCCCGCCTCAGCTGGCCCAGGCCTTCCTGGCCGCCGAGGACCACGGATTCTTCCAGCATGGCGGGGTCGACGCCGGCGGCATCATGCGGGCCATGGCCAAGGACCTGTTCAACGCCGTGCGCGGCCGCCGGCTCGAAGGCGGCTCCACCATCACCCAGCAGGTGGCCAAGAACGTCCTGCTCACCAATGACGCCACCATCGGCCGCAAGCTGAAGGACGCCATCCTC